>Ga0075421_100006105_pt1 | contig 14646 bp, 17 predicted proteins | sample SoiMetdeltSBSDD5_FD_75292 | JGI IMG/M metagenome (GOLD analysis project Ga0075421, IMG submission 75292) | Bulk soil microbial communities from a Populus tree surrounding site in Tennessee, USA - Soil MetaG P. deltoides SBSDD5 | ecosystem: Environmental > Terrestrial > Soil > Tree plantation...
ACAGCGAACCAGCGCCGACTGCACGATGTCTTCCGCCTCGCTGCTCCAAGAGCACCGCCGAGCGAACGAGTCGCCCCCAACGGGACTCCACGAACGCTGAGAAATCCTCGTCGCTAGCCATCAGACCTCAATCGGCACACACGCCCACGACTAGGAGACGCCCCAGCCTCACACCGAGGTTCCCACGGACCGGCAACCTTCTCCGCACCCAGAACAGACGATCTGGCGACGATCGAGACACAACGAGGTCTAGGCACTCGCAACACGTCGAGTCAGTGAGTGGCGATCGTCGGCAAGAAGTCGGCAACACTCCCGTGATCGAGGACTCACACGGTGGGAGATACTTGGGAGACGGACCCGTCCCCTGACGCCGCTCTGTGAAGTGATGCAGTGTCGCTGGCCTTCGCCAGTCGGGAAATCCAGGCGGCGAGCTGGTCACGGGAGGCCCGCGGTCTCAAGTCGCCGCGAGTACGCCCACGAGGCGCTCGTACGAGGCATCCTCTCCAAGGCCAGTTGTGTCAAGCCGAATCGTGTGCGGGCGTTCAGCCAGGTACTCGTCCAGGTGTTGGCGGATTCTGTCGACCAAGTCGCTGTCCGGATCTTCGAGCCACGTCTCGATCCGTACGTCGATCTCGTTGGTGGGCTGCTTGCCACGGAGGCGTTGAAGGTTCTCCTCGTGGTCGACCAACAGAGCCACTTCGATGTAGGTTGCGTCGGCCTCCCGGGCTGTTTCCTCGAGCCCGGGGTCTGGGTCTCGGTCATGGATTGTGACCAGCTGCGGCAGCACCACGTCGTGTCCTTCGCGCAGGTGACGCGTCGCTAACGCTCGCCCATGGGCTCGGGCCACATCCAAAACAGCGGAGAAGTTCTCCCGCCATCCGCCGATCAGGCCAGCGAGTACGTCCAGATCGATTGCGAGCGTTCCCGGGTGCTCGTCGACGTACCGGCGGGCCAGCGTTGACTTGCCGACGCGTGATGGTCCGTTGAGGTGAATCAGGCGTGGCATGGCGCGACGATAGCGTTCTGAGCTCGGCCTACGAGCGTCCGGACCAACCGCACGCGAACTCGGCGGACTCGTGCATGTCACCAGCATCCGTTGCCATGATCAACTGGAAATCGCGGCGTGAAAGGAGCCTCGCTCACTCCCGGTTGGCGTCGGGAGCTAGGAGGGAAAGTGCTTCCAGTGCCCTTCTGACACGACCTCGACGGTGTCATCAACCACCTTGATGGCCGTCTCGTCGTCCATCGCGTACGCCAGACTCGAGATGCCCTCCATCCATTGTTCCGCCTCGGCCATGGAGTTGCCCGGCATGCCCTCCTGAGCCAGGTGCGGAAAGATCGAGAAGTCAACGATGCCCAACGTGGTGTCGTCACCGGTCGGCGGTTTCCACTGGACGAAGTCCTCCCCGATCCTGGGCGTCATCACCATGCTCCCGGCGCTCAGTCCCACCCAGACCGTCTCGCTCAGCGACGGCAAGAGGTCGGCCAGCCCGGACTGCTGCATCCAGTGGCACAGGTAGATGGCGTCGCCGCCCGCCACCAGCAAAACGTCCGCCTCCCGGACCACGGGCACCCAGTGCTCCTCGTCGATGCTGGGCAGGGCGGTGAGCTCCAGTACGCCGATGGACTTCCAGCCCAGCTCGACCATGGGATTGTCGGAGTTCCCGCTGATGAACTGCCAGGCCTTGACGCCAGGGCCGACCCAGGGATGCCCGTACTGCGCGGTGGGGATGCACAGGGCGTTGGAGTCGGCGATCGGCTTACGCAGCAGATCAACCAACGCCTGGTGGATGCTGGCGTTCGTGACGCCCGCGGACGTGAGAAGGAGTCTCAAGATGCCTCCCGATTCGAGTGCGATAGAGCGGTCCGAGGTGTAGACCTGCGATCAGCGCGAAACTCATCGCTGCCGACCGAGGCAATCTACCTGCGCGGGCTGCTCGGTCGGCTGAGGGCTCAGGGCGAGCGTAGGCGATCCGCTGTCACGTCCGGCTCACGAAGGTCACGAAGCTCAACGACGCCCCGCGGACCTGTCCGGTGACCTGCCAACAGCCCTCGGTGGGGAACCGGACGCCACTGGCCTGGAAGCCGGTCCGGCCGTATCCGCCAGGGACATCCGACTCCAGCGATGCAGCGGATGCGTCGAGCCGCTGACCTGCGATGCGGAGCTGGCCCGGCACCTCGCGCCACCAGCCGAACTTCCAATCGAGACGGTCGACGACACCGTCGGCTCCGAGTCCTCCCACCCAGAGCTTCCCGTTGCCGTACGAGGATGCCCACCCGAAAAGTCCGACCCGCCAGGGGTATCGAGCATCGACAGGACTGGGGACCGTCACCGGACACTCTCCGGCGTCCGGATTCATGGCGGGCGAAGGCGAGGCTGCCTCCTCGCCCGACTGTGCGGTCGTTGACGCCGACGGGGATTCGGTCGTCGCTGCCTCCTCGTCGGTACAGGAAGCGACAGCCAGGGCGAGAACCACCGCCAGCATCGCTCGCTTGACCATCGCAGCGAGGAGGCGCTCTGGCGCGCATGCGTTCACGTCCGACCTACACCCCGGGCGAGAGATCGGTTCCACGTTCGTCGTACGCCGCCTGCAACCGCCGACGTCGCGGTGGCGGCCTGGTGGCTGTCTCGGCAGCATGAGGGCATGTACGTTCTCGTGACCGGCCCGCCGGCGTCCGGAAAGACGTATGTGGCGCGGCTCCTGGCCGACGAGCTGGGCCTGCCCCTGCTGTCCAAGGACACCATCAAAGGCGCTCTCGTCGAGTCGTTGGGTGCTGGCGACGTCGAGGCGTCGAAGCGACTCGGTCGGGCAGCGGTCGCGGCACTTCTCGCCGTTGCTCACGAGGTCGGACACGGTGTCCTCGACAGTGTCTGGATTGATCGGGAGCGGTCGCGCGAGCTGCTCCCGAAGCTGCCGGCTCCGCTGGTCGAAGTGTTCTGCCGCTGCGACGTCCAGCTCATGGAGTCGCGCTACGTGGCGCGGACTCGCGAGCATCCGCCGGGACACTTCGACCTTCGACGCTCCCGCGAGGAGTTGTGGCCCGAGGCCGCGCTCGCTCCACTCGGCGGTCAATGGCCTGTCATCGAGGCCGACACCTCACGGGAGAACTGGCCTGCTGACGTGGCAGCGGCGATCATTCGCGTCGTCCCGACCGAACGCTGATATTCGGTGGCGTACGCGGCCGGAATGACCGACCATGCCGGAATGACCACCTCGAATGCGAGTGAACCCGGCGAATCACGTTGGACGAAGTCGACGGTCTACGACGACATGTGGGTCGACCCGGACGACGACCCGCGCGAGGCCGAGGTCGATACCGACGACGAGCGCGCGATCTTGCTCGACTACCTGCGCTACTACCGCCTCACCCTCGAGATGAAGTGCGCAGACTTGGATGCCGAGCAGCTCGCCCAGCGATCCGTGCCGCCGTCCACGATGTCCCTGCTCGGGCTGGTGCGGCACCTGGCTGAGGGAGAACGGCACTTTCGCCGGGTGATGGCGGGCGAGGATGCGCCGAAGCTCTACCGCACCGACGATGACCGGGACGGCGAATGGAGCGGCGCGATCGCGGATCCAGCCGTGGCAGATGACGCCTGGCAGCAGTGGCGGGCCGAGGTCGAAGCAACCGATCGATTCATCGCCGGCGTCCCCGACCTCAGCACTCGCAACGTCGGCGTGTCCGACCTCGGCCCCGACGGAGCCGACCTACAGCTCCGTGACATCTTGGTGGCGCAGATCGCGGAGTACGCGCGGCACTGCGGCCACGCGGATCTCCTCCGCGAGCGCATCGACGGCCGCGTCGGCCAGTAGGCGTACGTCGACCGAGGTGCTAGCTGGCAACGGGCAGCTTCTTGCGCTTCCGCTTCAGAAACCTTCGGGACCTCCGCTTCGCTGCCTCGACGTCGAGGTCCGGCAGTGACTTGCCGAGCTTCTTCGTCTGCTTGCGTGTCCGGCGCTTCCTCTTGCGGGCCGCCTTGTCAGCTTCCTGGATCGGATGCCGCACCTTGCGGGGCAGGAACTGGCGAGTCGACGCCCCGAAGAGTCGGCGCGACAGCAGGAGCAGCGGAATCCCGATCGGCAGCAGGATGATGGTGACGCACAAGATCGCGGCCACCAGTCCGACCAAGACAGCCAGGATCCAGAACACCGTTCCTAGCAATACGCGCACGAGTCGCACCTGACTCACTCCCTCCACTCGTGGCGTACCCGCTGCGGCGACGATGATGCGGGCATGAGCTGGGGCCGCTCGACCTATGAGCCGCTTTCCACCCATATCCGCCGATGTCGACCCGTCGCGAGATGATCCCGGCATGAACGCGATCGCGGCCGAGGCCATCAGCACCGAACGGCTCGAGCTGTTGCCGCTGCGGGTCGAGCACGCCGAGGAGATGGCCGTGGTGTTGTCCGACCCTGCGCTGCATACCTTCATCGGTGGCGCCCCGGCCACCGAGTCGACCCTTCGTACTCGCTACCAGCGCCTGACGGCGGGCTCTCCCGACCTGGCAGTCTCCTGGCTGAACTGGGTGATCCGGCTCCGTGAGGAGGATTGCCTGACGGGCACGGTCCAGGCGACGGTCAGCACGTCCGGCGACGGCGCGTTCGCCGAGATCGCCTGGGTGGTCGGAACTCCTTGGCAGGGCAGAGGCATCGCGACCGAGGCCGTCCGAGACCTCGTCGACTGGCTATGCCGGCAGCCGGTGCAGGACGTCATCGCCCACATCCACCCCGACCACCAGGCATCCGCCGCGGTTGCCATCGCCGCGGGGCTCACGCCCACCGACGAGATGCACGAGGGCGAGATTCGATGGCGTCGGGCCCTCGAGCCGTAGTCGAGGTCGCGCTCAGCGTCGGACGCGGTAGCGGATGTGGGTAGCGTCCGGCGTGTCGATCACCCGGACGATCTCGAGCTCGATTCGCGCCGGCAATACGTCGAACAGCCGCCGGCCGGCGCCGAATAGCACCGGCACCTGGTGGATCTGGATCTCGTCGAGCACTCCGTCCTCCAGCGCTCGCTGCGCCGTGTATGCGCCCTGGACCGCGACATCCCGGTCGCCCGCCGCGGCCTTCGCCTGGGCGATCGCAGTGGCGATGCCGTCGTGGACATACGTCACCAGCGGATAGTTCGCGACGGACGGACCAGGCGGCCGGTGACTGGGCACGAAGATCGGGACACCGCGACCGTGATGATCTCCACCCCAATGGTCGACCTGCTCCGCCGTACGCCGTCCGGCGACCACCGCGCCAGTCGAATTCTGCTCGGCGAGCAGCTCGCCGGCCGGCCCGGATTCCTGGAACGTCCCCTCCGGGGTCAGTCCCCACTCGTGCAGCCGGATGAAGTCGTCGCCGCCAGGGTTGCCCGGCTCGTCGTTCGGTGCGGCGATGTAGCCGTCGACCGACATCGACATATAGAGCACTGCTGTGGACACGGCGTCCTCCTCCGGTCTCGATCAAGCGGGGTGTCGACGTGTAGACCCGGGCGGGTCGCGATTCTCATCGGTGAGCGACCGCGGTAGCCCGAACCAGGGGAGAACGCTGTCGTCGAAGCGGGTCATAGCGCCGATCCGGCCGCCGGCCAGGGTGAGGACGACGAGGCCGGTCCCATTGCGACGGCCGCTCGGAGTCCGCAGATAGGAGCCGAACGCCGGCTGCCCGTTGGCTCGGGTCCGGATCAGCTCGAACCGCCGGCCGGCCCCGAAGATGCCGGCGAACAGCTGCGCCGTGACCTCGCGGCCCTCGTACTCGAAGGGCATCGGTGGCATCGAGACGAAGACGTCGTCAGTCAGCAGAGCCACCAACGCGTCGAGATCGGCGGACTCGTACGCGCTGACGAACCGCGCCACGATCGCGTCCTCGGACGGCGAACGTGAGGCGGGCGGCGACTCGTGCTCGGCGGCGGCCGCCCGTCGGCGCCGCAGACTGGCGCGGGCGCGTTTGAGCGCGCTGTTGACCGAGTCGACGGAGGAGTCGAGCAAGGCGGCCACCTCACTCGAGGGGTAGCCGATGACGTCGCGCAAGACGACGACGGCGAGCTGTCGAGGCGGCAGGAGCTGGAGAGCGGTCACGAAGGCCAGCGAGATGGACTCGGTCTGCTCGTAGCGTGCCTCCGGGCCGGGCGGTGCGTCGACCGCCTCGTCGAGGAGGGTGTCGGGGTACGGCTCGAGCCAGACGACTTCGCCGCGACGGCTCGGCTCGGGCGGCGTGACTCCGGGGATGTCCCACTCCTTGGCGGATCGTCGGCTGGCTGAGCGGCGGGCGTTGAGGCACCGGTTCGTGGCGATCCGGTAGAGCCACGTCCGAAGCGAGGCGCGTCCCTCGAAGCGTCCGATGCCTCGCCAGGCGGACAGCAGCGTGTCCTGAAGGGCGTCCTCGGCGTCCTGGAGCGAGCCGAGCATCCGATAGCAGTGCACCTGCAGCTCTCGGCGGTGCGGCTCGGTCAGCTCGCGGAACGCGTCGCCGTCGCCGGCCCGCGCCCTGGTCATGAGATCGGCGGTCACCCTCCACTCCTCCGTCACGTAGGTCCCGTGCCGGTCACCTCGCCCTCGGGTAGAGACACCGGTGGGGCCCCGAACTGGGCGGCCGGGAGGCGCCCACTTCGCCGATGCCCCGGTGTCTGCATCATCGACCACCCGGCGTATGGAAAGGAACCGGCGATGATGCTGAAGGACAAGGTTGCGGTGATCTACGGAGCTGGCGGCGCGATCGGCGGCGCGGTCGCCCGTGCCTTCGCCGGTGCGGGTGCCAGGGTCTTCGTCACCGGGCGGCACCGGGCATCGGTCGACGTGGTCGCCAAGGACATCCTCGCCGCCGGCGGATCCGCCATAGCCGCGGAGGTCGACGCCGTCGACGAGCAGGCTGTCGACAAGCACCTGCAGGCCGTGATCGATGCGGCCGGCCGCGTGGACATCTCCTTCAACGCAGTCGGGATCCCGGACCGGCGGATTCTTGGCGTTCCGCTGACCGACCTGGACAGCGAGGAGTTCTCCCGGCCGATCACGACCTATGTCATCTCGTACTTCCTGACCGCCCGGCTGGCGGCCCGGCGCATGATCCCGAACGGGTCGGGCGTGCTCATGACGGTCAGCACACTCCACTCCCGGACGGGCATCCCGTTGGTGGGAGGGTTCGGACCGGCGATGGCTGCCAAGGAGGCGCTGACCCGGGATCTCTCCGCCGAGCTCGCGCCGCACGGCATTCGCGTGGTCGGTCTGCGACCGCAGGCGATGCCGGAGACGCGGACGATCCGGGGGGCCTTCGAGCCTCGCGCCAAGGCATCGGGAATGACGTGGGAGCAGTGGCAGGAGCATCTCGCGAGCCGTACACACCCGCGACGCCTGATGACGCTCGACGAGATGGCGAGCGCTGCGGTCTTCCTGGCGTCCGATCAGGCGAGCGGGCTGACCGGTACGACGCTGAACCTGACGATGGGGAGTCTCGACGACTAGCGGCGCGGACGCCTGCGAGCGATCACCCGATGCGGGCAGCGACAATCCGAGCACACGCCAGGGACTCGGTGCTCGTCGTGTCGACCTCGAGGTCGTAGGCCACACCCTGGTGGACCAGGTCCACCTGCGACTCCGCCATGCCCCGGACCCGATCGCCCCGGGCGACCTCGCGGCCGGCGGCGACGCCGGCGTCGCATCGCACTCCGACCCACAGCACGTCGAACCCGTCGAGCGCCTGCCGCCATCGCCGCTGCGATGCCGCTCCGCCGAGGAAGACCTCGTCGATGATGACCCGTGCCCCGGCTCGCACCATCGCGGCAACGCCGTGCATCCAGGCCGCTTCGAGCGTACGGAACGCCGGCCCGACGTTGACTGCGCCGTCGTCGCCGAACTCGATCCCGTCGTCCGTGCTCTGCATGGAGACCGGCAGCGCGTCGACGAGAGTGTCGACCCCGATCGCCAGCCACGGGTCCGGCAGGATCGCCTGCAGACATCGGACGATTCCGGACTTGCCCGAGCTGGAGCCGCCGTTGAGCACGACCACCTGGGTCGTCACGACATGACCAGGTCGAGCTCGAGCCAGGTGGCGAGGGCCTTGATCTCGCGACTGACGGCCGCGGTCGTCGTCTTGTTGAAGGCGATGTCCTCGTGGACGGCGTGGACCCGAAAAACCCCCGCTTTGCGATCCGCCTTGGCGTCGAGCTTCCCGACCAAGCGGTCGCCGTAGACGATGGGCAGGGCGTAGTAGCCCCACCGGCGCCTGGCGGCGGGTTTGTACATCTCCAGCTGGTAGTCGAACTCGAACAGTTCGAGCGCGCGCTTGCGGTCGTGGACCAGCCGGTCGAACGGCGACAGCAGTGCCGCGCGGCCCGAGAACGACGCCTGGTCGAGCCAGTAGGGATCGACCCGCCACTCACCTTTGACTCCGTCGACCACGGCGGGCTCGCCGGCGTCACCCACGAGCGCGGACTCGCCGGGGAGCACCGTCCCGGTCGCCCGGGCGATCCCCAGAGCACGCAGCCGCCGCTTGTTGCGGATCTGCAGCGCCTTGTCGGCCGGCACGATCTGATCTTCGGGATAGACGCGGGTCGCCAGGTCCCACAGCCGATCGCGGCCCCGACGGCCGGACACGGCGACCTCGCCGCGCGCCACCATGAACTCGAGCAGCCGGGTGATGTTCTTGTTGTTGCTCCACCCGGTCGATCCCCACGGCACCTCGCAGGTGTCCGGCAACTCGCGTGACGGCAGCGGTCCGGACGTCTCGAGCCGGTGGAGGATGTCGCGGCGGCACGCGTCGTTGGCGTCGATCCAGGCCACGATCTCGCGTTGCCAGTCGCGCTCCTCGCCGATATGCGGCCAGCGGGCCATGTCGGCGCGATAGAGCGCGAGATCCTCGCGCGGCCGCAGCAGTGCGTGCAACTCGACCACGGCCTGGTCGTCGACCGCCTTGCGCAGGTCCGTCGGCGTGTACGACGACCCCAGCCGCGCCCACGCCACGAGGTCGGCGCTCGGCGCCACCGCCGCGATCGGGTCGAGCTGAAGGAAAGTCAGATGGCGTATGACATCGAGCAGATCGGTCGGTCGCGAGGCGTCGAGAAGCTGGGCGCGGACGGCGATCCGCCGTGCGTCTCGGCGGGACAGTTGATGGACGGTCACGGCCCGACTGTAGGCGAGCCGACCGACGCCGCCTCAGGACCCCGGAACGACGTCGGGACCTTCGGCCCATCTCACTGTCCGTGATTGGAGCGTAACGTCGATGAGGGTCCGCGGGGAGCCACCTTCATCCCGTGATGAGTGAGAGTCGGAGACCATCATGACCGACGACATCGACGAGGTCACGATCTCGCCGCCCCGATCGCAGCCGGCGCCGTTCCCAATGGGGAGCGGGTACAGCGGGCGCTACTCCTGGCAGCAGACCGACGGCGCTGCCCAACAGGATGGCGCCACCCAGCGGAGCGGCTGGATGCCGCAGCAGAATCGCCGTGAGGTGTTGCGCCTCGACGTCGACCGGCGATATCCGTTGATGACTGCGAGCGGCACGTCGTACTCGTCCGTCGGGCAGCGCTACCACTGGATCGCGTCGCTCACCGAGGTCGGATCCGACCACTGGGCCGGCCCGGTGTGGTATCGCGACGGCAGCACCTCGCTCTTCCCGTACACCACCGTCGACATCGTCGCCACGCAGAGCGCCTATCCGGCGCAGCGTCGCGCCACGGTGACGTTCGGGCGTTCCGGTTTCCCGCCGTTGACCCGAACGTATGGCTGGCAGTCCTCTACCTTCCACTCGGTGGAGTTCGAGTACGACCGGACCGCCGATGCCAACGCGGTCACGTCCATCGGTACGTGCGACCACCCCAACCGGCCGGCGTCGATGCCGTGCGAGGACCTCTCGATCAAACGGGTGTTCATCCGCGCCGGGTTCAAGGTGTCGGAGTCGGAAGACGACGACATCGTCCCGCTCTCCGGAGCCGGTGCCAACGCGCGGTGGAGCGACAGCGAGATGCACGACGCGATGCAGACGTACTGGTCGCGATTTGCCGACGCGCCGCGATGGGCGCTGTGGACCTTCTGGGCGGCGCTGCATGATCAGGGTTCGTCGCTCGGCGGGATCATGTTCGACGACATCGGCCCGAATCACCGGCAGGGGACGGCGATCTTCACCGAGGCCTTCATCAAGAACTCACCGGCCGGGGACGCTGCGCCGGACGCCTGGGTGCGCCGGATGCGATTCTGGACCGCGGTCCACGAGATGGGCCACGCCTTCAACCTCGCGCACGCGTGGCAGAAGTCGCTCGGGACGCCCTGGATCCCACTGCCCGACGAGCCCGAGGCCCGCTCGTTTATGAACTACCCGTACAACGTCAACGGCGGGCAGACGGCGTTCTTCTCCGACTTCGACTTCCGGTTCAGCGACGCCGAGCTGCTGTTCATGCGGCACGCCCCCGCGCGGTTCGTCCAGATGGGCAACGCCGACTGGTTCGACGACCACGGGCTCGAGGAGGCCGACCCGGCCGCGGCTGCCGCGTCGTCGACCTTCGAGCTCCAGGTGCGCGCCAATCGCGAGCGCGCCGACTTCGAGTTCCTCGAGCCGGTGACCCTCGAGGTCAAACTCACCAACCGCGGCACGGAGCCGGTGCTCGTCCCGTCGACCGCACTCGCATCGCAGGGCGTGGTCGCGATCGTCAAGCGCCACGGCAAGCCGGCCCGACAGTGGTATCCCTATGCGCGCTACTGCCGGGAGCGCCAGAACGTGGTGCTCGGGCCCGGAGAGTCGCGCTACGAGTCGCTGCCGATCTACGCCGGACTGAACGGCTGGGACGTCTCCGAACCGGGTGTCTACGACATCCAGGTCGCGACCGAGATCGATGGCGCCCTGGTCACCAGCCGGCCGCTGCGGCTGCGGGTCCGGCGGCCGCAGAGTCGTGAGGAGGAGGACGTCGCCCAGGACTTCTTCACCGAGGACGTCGGCCGGACGCTCGCGTTCGGCGGCACGGCGGTGCTGGACCGGGCCAGCGAGACCCTGACCGAGACGGTCGCGCAGTTCCCAGGCACCCGGGCCGCTCTCCACGCGTCGGCGGCCCTCGCCCTCCCGTTGGCCGGCACTCGCAAGCTGCTCCAGATCCCGGAGACCGACCAGCAGTTGGCCGCGGTCGCCCGGGCCGGCGGGAAGATCTCGGAGGAGCCTGCGAAGGTGGACGACGCCCTCAAGATGCTGACCGAGATGAGCGGCTCGAACGCCGCTGAGTCGATGGGCCACATCGCCTACCGACGCCGGGTGGAGACAGCGACCCGGGCACTGGCCAGTTCCGGCGCGCCGCAGGACGCCGCCGATCTCGAGCAGGACTTGCACGACGTCCTGTCCCGACGCGGCGTGCTGCAGTCGGTTCTCGACTCGGTGTCGGAACAGGCCGACGCCTATCGTGCCAAGGCCCCGAAGTCGGCGAAGGGCAAGAGCACCTCGAAGCGCAAGAGCACCCCGAAGGGCAAGCGGGCCGGATAGCGCAACGATGCCGACGGTGCATTTCGAGCTACAGGAGGGCTGGACCGGCGATCGCGTCGAGATCTGGGTGAACGGTGCGCGGCGCTACGCCGGGCGTCCGACGACGCGTCTGCAGACGGGGTACGCCGACGGGGTGGTCGTCGACGTCGGATCCGACGTGATCGCGTTCGACGTACGGCTGCCCGAGCTTCCGATCGCGACGACTCGGTCGGTCCGCGTCACGCAGGAGCACTGGATCGGGCTGTCCCGCCGAAGCGGCCAGCTCCGTGTCGTCGACCAAGCGGCGCCGTTCGGCTACGTCTGATCGGCAGCGGGTGGCTCACCAGCCACTCGATCCGGCGACTACAAGGGCTGGGACAGATCGGCGACGATGCGGTCGATCTCGGCGAGGGCGTGGGCCGCGATGTGGCGCTGGGCGGTCTCCGCCGCGCCGGTCGTCGGCTCCCCGAGATCGCCGAGCACGATGATGTTCTCGTCGTTCAGGGTGGTCGCGGGCGCGGTGTAGTTGAAGCTCCCGACGATGGTCACGCGCCGGTCGAGCACCATCAGCTTGTGGTGCACCTTGCGGACGTCGGTGCCGGACCGATTGGCGAACAGCTCGACGCCCGCGTCCTTCAGCGGCTGCGTCGCGGCCCAGGTCATGGCACCCTGGCCACGGTCCAAGACGCCGCGGATCGCGAAGTCGGGGTCGACGAGCCGGATCATCGTGTCGTCGATGCCGGACGACTGCGCGAACGTGTACATGGCGAAGTCGACACGCTCACGGGCCTTGAGCATCTGCTTCATGATCTCCATCTCGGGCCCGTGTCGAGGGGCGAACAACGGCTTGATCCGCATGCCGCCGAGCCGGAACTCGCGCGGCTGCGGCTCGTGGCGCTCGTGCAACGGCCCGAAGGTGCCGGCCCGCATCCGCTCGAACTCGGCGACGTACTGTTTGGAGGCGCTCTGGCCATGCAGCACGACGATGTGGTTGAGGTTGTTGCCGGCGTCGATCCCGGTGACGATCGGGTTGGTGCCTGTGTCGGTCCGGGTGAAGTTGGCCGATCCGGTGAGTAAGGCAGCGGACGACTTGCCGACGTCCCGTACGGCGAACTTCTGATGGAAGATGTCGGGATTCAGGTCGGTCACGACGTCGATCCCGGCTCGGAGCAGCGCCGCGTGGATGACCCGGTTGTCCTCGTACGCGCCGGTGGCCTCCCACGGGTCGGGCGTCGGCTCCTCCTCGACGAGATAGTCGCCCTCCAGGATCAGCCGTACGCGTACACCCCGTGCCCTCGCGTCCACGATCGCGCTCGCGATCGAGCGTGAGTCCAGCTCCTGTACGGCGATGTGCAGGGTGTGACTCGCGCCGTCGATGAACTCGCGGATCACCGCGTCAAGGTCGTCGGGTGCTCCGAGCAGCTTGGGTCCGAGGTACAACTCCAGTCCGCCGACGGACACACTCATACGCTCACCTCTGATGCGTCGTGCGTATGCGCGCCAGCCCGTGGCCCCGCGGGTTGTGCTCCGGCGACCTGCGTCCGGCCGGCGCGCGCCCTCCACCCCTGAGGAGCGGCCGCGGCTGATGGTGATACGGCGGGGGACGGCTACCGTAGGGCCGGTGCGAGTGGCTACCTGGAACGTGAACTCGGTCAAGCAGCGGATGCCGCGGCTGTTGCCGTGGCTCGACCAGCGCCGACCCGACGTGGTGTGCCTTCAGGAGACGAAGCTGCCCGACAGCGACTTCACCGCCCTGCTCGGCACGGAGCTCGCCGAGCGCGGCTACGACGTGGCGTCGTACGGCGAACCCCGATGGAACGGCGTCGCGATCCTCTCGAAGGTCGGCCTCGACGACGTCGCGATCGGTCTCGAGGACGGGCCGGGCTTCCCCGACCCGGAGGCGCGGGCCGTCGCCGCCACCTGTGCCGGCGTCCGGGTGCACTCGGTCTACGTGCCCAACGGCCGCGAGCCCGACTCCGAGCACTACCGCTACAAGCTCGCCTGGCTGGCGGCGCTGCGGGCGATCGTCGACTCCGGACCCGATGCCGCGATGGTCTGTGGCGACATGAACATCGCCCCTGACGACGAGGACGTCTTCGACCCGGACGCCTACATCGGCCAGACCCACGTGACGCCGCCCGAGCGCGAGGCGCTCGCCCAGCTCCAGGGGGTCGGCCTCCACGACGTGTTGCGCGACCGCTGGCCGGACAAGCGGTTCTTCACCTACTGGGACTACCGGGCCGGGATGTTCCACCAAGATCTCGGGATGCGGATCGACCTGGTGCTCGCATCGGCCCCCGTGTCGGAGCGGGTGCAGGCCGCCTGGGTCGACCGGCACGCCCGCAAGGGCAAGGGGCCGAGCGACCACGCTCCGGTGATCGTCGACCTCGACGAGGCGCCCGACGGCGACATCGGACCGATCGTGCCGCCGCCCTCGGCACCCGCGCCGCCGCGCGGCAAGGTCAAGCTGCCGCAGTCGCCCTGACGGATGCCCACGAGGGAGTACGTACGCTGACGGGTGTGACCGACCTGGACCGAGCTGGCGCGCTGGTCCGTGCCGCCAGCAGAGTCACCGTCCTGACCGGCGCGGGCATCTCCACCGATTCCGGCATCCCGGACTTTCGGGGACCGCAAGGGCTGTGGACGAAGAATCCCGGCGCGCAGGCGATGTTCAGCATCGACAGCTACGTGGCCGACCGCGAGGTCCGGGTCCGGGCGTGGCGCAACCGTCGCGAGCATCCGGCCTGGACGGCCGAGCCCAACGAGGGGCATCGGGCCCTGGTCGACCTGGAGCGACAGGGCCGCCTGACCGGGATCATCACGCAGAACATCGACGGCCTGCATCAGGCGGCCGGATCCTCGCCGGAGCTGGTGCACGAGATCCACGGCACGATCTGGGAGGCGGTGTGCCTGCAGTGTGAACGCCGGGTGCCGATGGCGGAGGTCTTGGCCCGGGTCGACGCCGGCGAGGACGACCCGCCGTGCTCGACCTGCGACGGCATCCAGAAGTCGGCGACCATCTCGTTCGGCCAGGCGCTCGACCGCGCCGTGCTCGACGCGAGCCTGGCCGCCGCCCGCCGATGCGACCTCTTCCTCGCGGTCGGCACCTCGCTCCAGGTCCAGCCGGCCGCGTCGTTGTGCGGCATCGCGATCGAATCGGGTGGCTCGCTCGTCGTGGTCAACGCTGAGCCGACCCCGTACGACCAGGTCGCCGCCGCAGTGG
>Ga0075421_100006106_pt1 | contig 14646 bp, 14 predicted proteins | sample SoiMetdeltSBSDD5_FD_75292 | JGI IMG/M metagenome (GOLD analysis project Ga0075421, IMG submission 75292) | Bulk soil microbial communities from a Populus tree surrounding site in Tennessee, USA - Soil MetaG P. deltoides SBSDD5 | ecosystem: Environmental > Terrestrial > Soil > Tree plantation...
CGATAGACGTCGCGCGAGACGGCGAGGTTGAAGAGCTGGCGGACCCAGACGGAGATGCCCACCTTGATGGCGAGCGCCTTGAAGCCGCGCCGCCACTCGCCGACGGGATCGGCGAGCAGGCGCAGCAGCGCGTGTCCGAGCTCGAGCGCCGTGAGCGCCAGCGCCTTCACCAGCACCCAGGCGAGCACGACGAACGCCGAGACGGCGCGCACGAGGCCGCTTCCGCTCGGGCGCTTGATCATCGCGAAGCTGAAGAGGTTGTTGGCGGCCCCCCCGGTGAAGACGCAGCCGTAGGTGCTGCCGCCGCTCACGATGCCCATGCGGCCGCCCGCCTGCCGCTCCTCGACCAGGGCGGCGTCACCCGCGCGGGGAAAGTAGACGTCCTCGCCTCGCTGCTTGTCGTGATAGTGAAAGCCCGGGATGTCCGGCCGCACGCCGTACATGGCCGCCATCTGGAACGCGGGCGTCGACGTCGGCATCCCGACCACCATCGGACGAAGCCTCCACTCGCCGCGCGCGAGCAGGTGGCGCAGGAACGGCATCCGGCCCTCGGCGAGGCCCTGCTCCAGCACCGAGCGCGAGAGGCCGTCGATCTGGACGATGAGCAGCCGGCGCGCGCCGGCGGTCGGGGCCGGGCCAAGCTGCACGCGACGGATCAGCCGGTCGACGAGATGCTGTAATCCGAGGACCACGTCGTCGAGGGGCATCGGCTTTCATTGTACTATCGCCCTCGTCATGGCCTTCGCATCGTCGATCGTGGCCGCCGTGCGCGCGTTCGTCGACGGCGAGGTGCGGCCGGCGGCGGCAGCGCTGGAGCACGCCGACGCCTACCCCGAGGCCCTGGTGGCCCGCATGCGCGAGCTCGGGCTCTTCGGCGCCCTCGTGCCGCGCGAGTACGGCGGTCTGGGGCTCGACGTCACCACCTACGCCCGCGTCGTCGAGGAGCTCTGCCGGGGCTTCATGTCGCTGGCCGGCGTCGTCAACAGCCACACCATGGCCGCCCTCATCGTCCTCCACCACGGCACCGACGAGCAGAAGGGCCGGCTGCTGCCGCGGCTCGCACGCGGCGAGGCGCGCGGAGGACTCTGTCTCACCGAGCCCCACGCGGGCTCCGACGTCCAGGCCATCCGCACCACGGCCCGCCGGGAGGGCGACGACTACGTCATCGCCGGCACCAAGATGTTCGTCACCAACGGCCGCGAGGGCAACACGTTCGCGCTCCTCGCCGTCACCGATCCGAGCGCCCAGCCGCGCCACCGGGGGATGTCCTGCTTCATCGTCGAGAAAGGCCGCCCGGGCCTGGAGGTGGTGAAGTCGATCGGCAAGCTCGGCTACAAGGGCGTCGACACCGCCGAGCTGCTCTTCGACGGCTTCCGGTGTCCGGCCACGAACCTGGTCGGCGGCGTCGAGGGCCGCGGCTTCGCCCACGTCATGGGCGGGCTCGAGGCCGGCCGCATCAACATCGCCGCGCGTGCGGTCGGCGTCGCCCAGGCCGCCTACGACGACGCGCGGGCCGACGCCGCGCGCGGCGGCCAGGCGCCGCCGGCACTCGCCGACATGGCGGCCGGGGTGGCGGCGGCGCGCCTGCTGACCTACTGGGCAGCGGGCATGAAGGACCGCGGCGAGCGCTGCGATCTCGAAGCCGGGATGGCCAAGCTCTTCGCGTCCGAGACGGCGCACGCCGTGGCCGTGCAGGCGCTGCGGGCAGCCGGGGCCGAGGGCCTGCGCGCCGACCGCGATCTGGAGCGCTACTACCGTGACACGCCCCTCATGATCATCGGCGAGGGCACCAACGAGATCCAGCGGACGATCATCGCCAGGAGCCTCGTCGACCGGTACGGCGAGCGCCTTGGCGCCCTCACCTCGCGCGACGGTGAGAGCGAGGCGACGCGCGAGATGGTGCTGGCCGTCCGCCTCTACGCCGAGAAGGAGATCGCGCCGATCGCGCACGAGCTCGACGCGGATCCCGGACGACTGGTGTCGACGGTCCGCAGTCTGGGCGATCTGGGCGTGCTCGGAGCCCTCGTGCCGGCGGAGCTCGGCGGCCTCGGCCTCGATCCGAGGACGATGACGCTGCTGCTGGAAGAGCTCGCGCGCGCCTCCGGCTCCGTCGCCACGCTGGTCGCTACCCATCTGGCCGCCACCGCAGTGCTGGAGCGCGCGACGCCGGCCGCGCAGCGCCAGTGGCTGCCGCTCCTGGCCCGCGGCGAGCGCCTGGCCGCCCTGCTCGACGCGCCGCCCCTCAACGCGACCGCTGACGGCCGACGTGTTTCGGGCGAGGCGCGCGCGCCGGTCACCGCCGGCGTCGACCTGTTCGTCGCCGCGCTCGCCGGCGGCGGCGCCGCCACCCTCGAGCGCACCGCGTTCCGCGCCGGCGAGCCGAGCGCCACCCTCGGCCTGCGGGGTCTCGAGCCGCGCGTGCTCGTCCTCCACGACGTCCGGCTCGACGAGGGCGCGCTGCTGACGGCCGCCGATGCGTTCAGGCGTGGCCGCCGCGCGGCGTTGCTCGGCGCCGCCGCCACCGCCGTCGGCCTGGCCCAGGCGGCGTTCGAGGCGGCGCTGCGCTACAGCCAGCAGCGGTCGACGTTCGGCAAGCCGATCGCGTACCACCAGGCGGTGCAGCTGAAGCTGGCCGACATGGCGACCTCCATCACCGCCGCGCGCCTGCTGACCTACGACGCCGCCGGAGGCGACGACGGCGCGGCGCTGGCGAAGATCTTCGCCAGCGAGACGGCGTGCGCGGTGACGCTCGAGTCCATGCGCATCCACGGCGGCTACGGCTACACGACCGAGTTTCCCGTGGAGCGCTACTATCGCGACGCGGCGCACCTGCCGGCCGCCCTCGGCGGCAACGAGGCCGAGCGCGCGGCAGCCGCACGCCGCCTCGCCGGTCTCACCTCCTGATGGCGTACGGACGCTGGTTCGAGGAGTTCTCGGTTGGCGAAGTCATTGCCCACTGGCCCGGCCGGACCATCACCGAAGCGGACTGCACCTGGTTCGCTCTGCTCACGATGAACCAGCACCCCGTGCACAGCGACGCCCATTACGCCGCCACCCACACCCAGCACGGCCAGCGGCTCGTGCTCGGCCCGCTCGTCTTCTCGATCGGCATCGGCATGACGGTCGCCGACGTCTCCGGCAAGGCCATCGCCAACCTCGAGATCGAGCGCATCGTCCACGAGGCGCCGACCTTCATCGGCGACACGATCTACTCCGAGTCCACCGTCCTGGCCAAGCGCGAGTCGCGGCAGAACGATCGCGGCATCGTGACCGTCGAGACCCGCGTCACCAACCAGCGCGGCGAACGCGTCATGACCTTCAAGCGCACCGCCCTGCTCCCCAAGAAGAACCACGCGACCCTCGGAGAAAACGCCGGCAAGAACGACAAGACCGGAAGACGGCAAGCGCAGCCGGGCCCATCTAGCACAGGCCAGCCGCGCCTCAAGCCGGCCTCCAAGCGCTCGCGACAATAATGCCCGCTCATGCTCCGCTCGACGGCCTCCGGATCCTGACCGTCTCGCAGTTCGGCGCCGGGCCCTTCGGCACCCAGCTCCTGGCCGATCTCGGCGCCGAGGTCATCAAGATCGAGGACGCCGCCGTCGGGGGCGACGTCGCCCGCCACGTCGGCCCCTTCACCGGCGAGAACGATTCGCTCTACTTCCAGTCCTTCAACCGCGGCAAGAAGTCAATCACGCTCGACCTGAAGCATCCCGACGGCCAGGCCGTCCTCCACGACCTGGTGCGCGTCTCCCACGCCGTCTACAACAACCTGCGCGGCGATCTGCCGGCCGCCCTCGGGCTCACGTACGCGGCCCTGCGCGACGTGAACCCGGCCATCGTGTGCTGCTCGCTCTCCGGCTTCGGCGCCACCGGCCCCCGCGCCGGGGAGCCCGCGTTCGACTACCTGATCCAGGGCTATGCCGGCTGGATGTCCATCACGGGCGAGCCGGACGCGCCGCCGGGCAAGTGCGGCGTGTCGGTGGTCGACTTCGCCGGCGGCTACGCGTCGATGGCCGCCCTGCTGGCGGGGCTGTGGGACGCCCAGCGCACCGGCGTCGGTCGCGACATCGAGATGTCGCTGCTCGACACCGCGGTGAGCATGCTCTCCTACTTCGCCATCTGGGCGCTGAACCGTGACTGGCAGCCGGCGCGGGTCGAGGACTCCGGCCACCAGGCGCTCGTTCCCGCCCAGAACTTTCCGACGCGGGACGGCTTCATCGTCATCTTCTGCAACAAGGAGAAGTTCTGGCGCGCCCTCGTCGACGTTCTGGAGCTCCCGGAGGTCGGTCGCGATCCGCGCTTCGCCAGCTTCGGCGAGCGCCTCGCGCACAAGGACGTCCTGGTGCCGATCCTCAAGGCGCGCTTCGTCGAGCGCTCGACGGCGGAATGGCTGGCGCGCCTGCGCGGAAGGGTCCCGTGCGCGCCGGTGAACACCGTCGCGGAGGCCCTGGAGGACCCGCAGGTGCGCGCCCGCGACATGATCGTCGAGGTGAAGCATCCGCAGTTCGGCGTTCTGCGCGAGGTGGCTTCGCCGATCAAGACGCCGGGTGCGATCACCGCGCCCGCGCCGGCCCCCGCGCTCGGACAGCACACCGATGAGCTGCTGCGCATGCTGCTCGGGTACCCGGACGACCGCATCGCGCGGCTGCGCGCGTCCGGGGCGCTCGGAGTGGCTCGATGAGTGACGTGGGCGCGCGGCGGCTCAGGAGCTCTGGGGTCGAAAGCCGCGGATCCCGTACCAGAACGACCACGCCATCAGGGCGGCGCTGAGCGGAAAGCCGCTGGCGATGCTGACGATCAGATAGGCCTCGACGCTCGTCTGGAACAGCATGACGAGGCGCAGGACGCCGCGACCGAGCATGTAGGCCGCCCACGCCAGCGAGATCCGCCCGAACACGCGGCGGAAGGTCGCCCCTGCCTTGATCTCCGGCGGGAACGGATAGCTCTCGGCCGCGAAGACGCCGGCGAGCGGGCGGCCGATGACGACCGAGCCGAGGAACACGAGGCCACCCAGCGTGTTCATGATGACGGCGGGGGCGAAGTACCACTGGGCGCTGCCGGACAGGAGCCCGCTCGCGGCCTGGGCCAGCGCCACGAAGAGCCCGATGCTCGCCCCGATGCCCGACCGCGCGTGCCGGCGCTCCCAGACGAAGGCGGCCATGGTGACGGCGGTGGCGCCGACGATGCCCGCCACCAGGCCCAGCGTCTTCCAGCCGACGTAGAAGACGATCACGGGCCCCACCGCGTCGCGGGCGAAGCGCGGGCCGTTGCCGAGTAGCATCGCCCGCACCGAGACCTGCTCGCGCTCGGCGCGGACGATCGCCGCCGTCAGCCCGTCGTCTGGCATCGCCCGAGTGTACGCCTTTGCGGATGTAGAATCAGACAACCAAGGAGATCACGGCAGGCATGACCGAGCGCACGACGCCCTACGCGGACGTCGAGGAGACCACCGGCGCCGAGGTGGCGCCGCCGTGGATGACCATCCTCCACAACTGCGACTGTCACACCTTCGAGCAGGTCGTGAAGCAGCTGCAAAAGGCCATCGCCTGCAGCGAGGAAGAGGGCTGGAAGATCGCCTGGCAGGTGCACAACACCGGCAAGGCCATCGTGAAGGTGGGCCCGGAGACCGAGTGCGTACGGGTCGGCAACATCCTGGCCGCCATCGGGCTCGTGGTGACCGTCATCCAGTCGTGAGCTGGATCGTCAGTCGCGAGTTCGATCTCGCCTGGTTCTTCGGGGGCAGTCTCCTCAGCCTCGCCGCGCTGGCCCTCTTCGGTGCCGGCGTGCCGATCCTGATCCTCTGGTGGGTGTGGCTCTTGGTCTTCGACGGCCCCCACATCGCCGCCGCCTTCACCCGCACCTACCTGGATCCGGATGAGTGGCGCCAGCGGCGCGGCGTGCTCGTCCGCGGACTGGCCGTCTTCGCGCTCGGGCCGGCCGCCATCGTCGCCGGCCTCGTGCTCGGCAGCGATCTCCCCTTCCAGCTCTTCCTCGGCGGGGCCACGCTGTACGCGTGGTACCACATCGTTCGCCAGCACTACGGATTCCTCGCCCTCTACCGCGCCCGCGACGGCGCCGTCCCGCCCCTCGAGCGCCGCCTCGAGACGCTGTTCCTCTATATAGGCCTCTGGGCGCCCTACGTTGCCTTCGTGCTCGGCCATCCACGCGCGCGCCGGCTCGTGCCGCCGATTCCCGAGGCCCTGCGCGTGGTGGAGGCGGCGCTCGGCGTCGTCATCGTCGTCGGCTGGCTCGTCATGCTCGGACTCTTTGGCGCGCGGACCATCGCCCGCGGGCAGGTCTCACCGCGGACGGCTTATCTGCTGCTGACGGTCGCCCTGTACGGGGCCATCTATTTCGTCATCGCGCGACTCGAGCCCGTGTACGGCACGTCGCGCGGACCGGATGAGGACTTCCTGCTCCTCTCGGTGATGATCACCGTCTTTCACAACGTGCAGTACCTCGGCCTCGTGTGGTTCCACAACCGCAACCGCTACGCCGAGCCGCGGGCCGGCCCCGCATGGTGGGTGAACCAGTCGCTCGCGCGGTTTCTCGGCGCCTGTGCCCTCTTCGCGCCCGTGTACTGGCTGCTCGCCTGCTGGACCGACGTCTTTCCCGGCTGCCGCATCTTCGACGGTGGCGGCCTCGGCTCCGTGACGGCCGGGCAGATCGGCCTCTGTCTCTGGTGGGGACTCGCGCTCCAGCACTACTATCTCGACCAGAAGATCTGGCGCGTCAGCCGCGATCCCGCGCTCAAGCGTCATCTTCGCCTCGCCTGAGGCGCCCGCCCCGACAACCCCCTTGACCCCGATCGCCATCGGTGGAGAATTGGCGCACCGATGGCGGATCAGACGTCCGCACCGCCGACACGTCGGCCCACCGACCACATCTACTACTCGATGACGAAGGGTCTGTGCGGCGTCTGCAAGCGCGCCGTCGACGTGAAGATCGTCTTCCGCGACGAGGCCGTCTTCTTCGACAAGTTCTGCCCCGAGCACGGCAAGCAGGAGTGTCTCGTCGCCTCGTCGGTGGAGTGGTATCTCGACGCGCTGTCATTCGTCGCGCCGCACCACCCGCCGGCACGCACGCGCCGCCCGGTGCAGGCGGGCTGCCCGTTCGACTGCGGCCCCTGCGCCTCGCACCAGCAGAAGGTCTACCTTCCCGTGATCCCGATCACCTCGGGCTGCAACCTCGACTGCCCGATCTGCTACACGGTCAACAAGAACGAGCACGCGCACCATCTGTCGGCGGAAGACCTCAAGAAGATTCTCGAGCACCTGCTGGCCGATCACGAGGAGCTCGACATCATCAACTTCACCGGCGGCGAGCCGACGCTCCACCCGCAGCTGCCCGAGTTTCTCGAGCTGTGCCGCGAGGCGGGCATCCAGCGGCTGACCATCTCCACGAACGGGCTGAAGCTCCTCGACGAGGGGTACGTGAAGCGCCTGGCCGCCCTCGACGCGCGCATCGTGCTGTCGCTCGACACCTTCCGGCCGGAGACCGACAAGGTCCTTCTCGGCGCCAACACCGTGAACGCGAAGCTGAAGGTGCTCGACCTCCTCGAGCGCCACGACGTGGCGACGACGATCCTGCCGGCGGTGGCCATGGGATTGAACGACGACGAGGTCGGGCCGCTCTTCGACCTCGTGGTCTCAAAGCCGCACATCCGCTCGCTCGAGCTTCACACGCTGACCTTCACCGGCCAGGGCGGAGTCGGTTTTCAGCGCAGCGCGCGGATCACCATCCCCGACCTCCACCGGCGGCTCGAGACGGCCACGGCCGGGCGCGTGACGTGGCGGGACTTCGTGCCGTCCCCGCTGGCGCATCCGCACTGCTACTCGATCTGCTACCTGCTCTGTCTCGACGGCGGCGGCTACGTGCCGTTGACGCGCCTCACCTCGCGGGCGACGCTCTACGCGCTTCTTCAAGACTCGCTCTACATCGAGCCGCGCGAGCGCCTGGAGGAGGTCTTCCGCGCCATGATCGACGACCTCTGGTCGGATCCGGACCGCGTGCCGGAGACCGGCGCCGTCCTGCGCACGCTGAAGCGCCTCCTGGCCGAGATGTTCCCGAGCGACCGCCCGGCGCCGTCGCTGGCGGACCGCCGGAAGATCGCCGAGCGCTCGGCGAAGGCCATCTATATCCACTCCCACATGGACGAGGAGAGCTTCGACGTCGCTCGGGTCATGAAGTGCTGCGTGGGCGTGCCCGAGACCGACGGCAGCAACATCCCGACCTGCTCCTACAACGTGCTCTACCGCGAGAAGGACGCGCGCTTCGCCGACGGCGCCATGCTCGCCCGCATGCGTGCCACCCGGCCGGCGCCGCCCGCCCGCACGGTGCCGTCATGAAGCTTCCGCTGGTCGAGCCCAAGTTCACTCACACGGCCGACGCCGCCACCCGGGAGGTCTTTCATTCGTTCTCCAAGGGCATCTGCCCGGCGTGCCGGCGGCTCGTCGACGGCGCGCGCATCATCCGCGACGGCAAGGTATTCCTGCGCAAGCAGTGCCCGAGCGACGGCGTCTCGGAAGCGCTGATCTCGGGCGACGCCGAGTGGTTCCTGAAGTCGCTGACCTACATCACGAAGGGCAGCAAGCCGCTCCAGGTCTCCACGCCGCTCGCCCGCGGCTGCCCTGACGACTGCGGGCTCTGTCCGGATCACGAGCAGCACAGCTGCCTGCCGATCATCGAGATCACCAACCACTGCAACCTCGAGTGCCCCGTCTGTATCGTGCAGAACAACGACAACTACCACATGACGGACGAGGAGTTCACCGCCGTCATCGACGGCCTCATCGCCAAGGAAGGCCGGCTCGACACGATCAACCTCTCGGGCGGCGAGCCGACGATTCATCCGCGCTTCCTCGAGCTGCTCGACCTCGCGCGCCGCCCGGAGATCGCGCGCGTGTCAATCTCCACCAACGGGCTCCGCGTGGCCAGCGACCTCGACTTCTGCCGCGAGCTCGCGCGGCGGCAGGTGTACGTGAGCCTGCAGCTCGACGCGCTCCGCAATCCCGCGCTCCAGGCCCTGCGCGGCGGCGGCGATCACCACGCGGTGAAGCTGCGGGCCCTCGCCAACCTCGAGAAGGCGGGCGTGCGGACGACCATCGTGTCGACGGTGGCCAAGGGCGTGAACGACGACCAGATCGGCGACTGCGTGCGGCTCCTGTTCGAGCGCGACTTCATCCTGTCGCTGACGTTCCAGCCGGCGGCCTACACGGGGTACGGCGGCTCGCACTTCGGTCCCCACGATCCGCTCGACGTCATCACCATCCCCGACATCGTCGGCGGCGCCGAGCGCCAGACCGACGGTCTCCTGCGCCGGAGCGACTTCCTGCCGCTCCCGTGCTCCCACCCGTCGTGCTTCGGCCTCACCTATCTCCTCAAGACCGACGACGGGTTCGTGCCGTTCCCACGCTTCATGGACCTCGACCGCTATCTCGAGGTCATCGCCAATCGCGGCACCATCCGGCCCGACGAAGGCTTCGAGAACACCATGCGGGCGACGATCGACGAGCTGTGGTCGAGCGCGGGGCAGCTGCCCGACAGCCGGCGGATCCTCGGCACGCTGAAGCGGGCGCTACGCCTGATGTACCCGGAGGACCGCGTGCTCGAGCTCGCGGAGCGTCTGCGCGTCGGGGAGGGCATGGTGAAGACAATCTTCATCCACGCCTTCATGGATGAGCATACGTTCGAGGTCGATCGCATCAAGAAGTGCTGCACGCACTATGCTCTGCCCGACGGTCGCCTGATGCCCGGCTGCGCCTACAACATGTTCTACCGTCACAAGGACCCACGGTTCGCGGGCCGCAAGGGCACGCCCGAGATCTGGAGCGCGCCGGCGGCGCCCGGCGTCACCCGCATCCCGCTGCCGCTGCTGCAGCCAGGCCCGCACGCGTGAGCGCCGGTCCCCGCCCCGGCGTCGCTGCCGAGCTGGTCGAGGTCGTCGACGCCCTCGACATGCCACGCGCCGTCGTCCGGCGCTGGCTCGAGCAGAGCACCCGCTTCTGTCTCGACCACGGTGGGCGCCGGTACTACGCCGAGCTCCTCGATCTCTACGCCGAGGCCCTGACGGTGCTGCCGCCCGCGGATCGCTGAGCGATGCTGCCCAACGGGCAGGCCATCGTCATCGACATGGCTGTGCGCGCGGTGGACGATCCTCTCCTCACGCGGTATCGCGCCGGCCTCCTGCTGGGCGCCCTGCGCGAGGACGTCGCCTACATCCCCGCCACCCGCGTCGTCTTTCCGCGCCTCTCGTTCACCCATTTCTACAAGCCCGGGCTGCCGGGCGGACTCGTGCCCTTCGTCACGCGCGGGCCGCGCCGCCGCACCAACGCCCTGGTGGCGCGCGCGGTCGCGGCGTACACGCGCGGTGGGGCCGGCACCGCCATCATCGCGCTCGGCCGCGCGGCCCACCTCCTGGTCGACATGGCGTGTCCGGTGCACTCGCACCGCACCGTCCACTTCATCGACGATCCGTACGAGTGGTACGTCGAGGGCAACGCGGCCGCGCTGCACGCCCTGCCCGTTCCGGCGTGGCCCGAGCGGGCGCGGCCCTCGGAGCTGGTGGACGATCTCGCACGCTACGCGCAGCGCTTCGCGCCGGACGGCACGCGCAGTCCCTGGGGCCGCCTGTTGCGACGCCTCGGCGTGCGCCAGGCGCTCACCACCGCCGCCATCGCCGAGCAGGCGCGCGCCCTGATCCCGGCCGCGGCCGCCGCCACCGCCTCGCTGTTCCGGCTATTCCTCCGCGAGGCGAAGCTCCGGTGACCGCGGCGGCACCGCTGCTGCCCGGCGCCGCCGCGCTCGTCACCGGCGCCTCCCGCGGCCTCGGCCGCGCGATCTGCGCCGAGCTCGGCGCCCAGGGCGCGCGCGTCGCCTTCACCTACACGCGCGACGAGGAGGGGGCCTGCGCGACGGAGGCCGCCGTTCGCGCGCACGGCGCCGAGGCGCGCGGCTTCAAGGTGTCGGTGCTCGACGCCGCCGGCACGGAGGCGATGGTCCGCGAGCTCGAGGCTGAGTGGGGACGGATCGACGTCCTCGTGAACAACGCGAGCATCAGCCAGAACCTCCCGCTGGCGCTGATGGAAGAAGAGGACTGGGATCGCGTGCTCGACGTCAATCTCAAGGGCGCCTTCGTGACGGCGAAGGCCGTGCTGCGGGGCATGATCCGGCGCAAGGCGGGCTCCGTGCTGAACATCGGCTCGCTCGTGAGCGTCCGCATGCTGGAGGCGCCGCTCCACTACTGCGCCAGCAAGGCCGCCATCAAGGGACTGACGGAGTCGCTCGCCAAGGAGGTCGCGCGCTATCAGATCCGAGTCAACTGTCTGGCACCGGGACTCCTCGAAGGCGGGCTCGGCCGCAACCTGCCGGAGCATCGCCTGGCCGACTACCTCAAGCACTGCGCGCTCGGACGCGTCGGCACCTTCGAGGAGGTCGCGCGCTTCGCCGCCTTCCTCGTCTCGGGCGCCAACAGCTACATGAACGGCGAAACGATCGTCATGGACGGCGGCGTGTGAACGCGGCCGCCTACACCGCGTACGAGCGTCACGTCAACCCGACCCTGGGCGCCTTCCTGCGCGTCAGCGGTCGCGACGTCCGCTTCGTCCGCGCCACCGGGAGCACGCTCGAGGACGACACCGGCCGCCGATGGGAGGACTGGGTCTCGGGCTTCGGCGCGTTCAGCCTCGGCCACAATCCGCCGGCGCTGCGGGCCGTCATGCAGGAGCACCTCGCGAGCGAGGCGCCGATGCTCTTCGTCGAGCAGCTGAACCCCTACGCCGGCGCCCTGGCCGCGCGGCTGGCGCGCGCCACCGGCGGCGCCTTCGAGACGTGCTTGTTCGGGAACAGCGGCGCGGAGGCCGTCGAGGCCGCGCTGAAGACGGCGATGCTCGTCACCGGCCGCTCGCGCATCGCCTACGCCGACGGCGCCTATCACGGGACCACGCTCGGCGCGCTCGCCTGCATGGCGCGCGGGCCGTACCGCGCCGACCTCGACCGCGCGCTGGCGCCGTTCGTGGAGGTGCCGTTCGGGGACGTGGCGGCGCTCGAGAAGGCGCTGGCCGGCGGCGACGTCGCCGCCTTCATCGTCGAGCCGATCCAGGTCGAGGCCGGCGTGCGCATCGCCCCGCCCGGCTACCTCGACGGCGCGCGCGCGGCCTGTCGCGGCGCCGGCGCGCTCCTCGTCGTGGACGAGGTGCAGACGGGGCTCGGGCGCACCGGCGCGCTCTTCGCCAGTCACCCGGGCGTGGCGTCCGACGTGCTGATCCTGGCCAAGGCGCTCGGCGGCGGGCTCATGCCGATCGGCGCCACCCTGCTGGCGGACGGGCTGTGGGAGCGCGCTTACGGGCCGCATCTGAAATCGGAGATCCACGCCTCCACGTTCGGCGGCAACTCGCTGGCCTGCCGCGCCGCGCTGGCTACGCTCGACGTGGTCGAGGATGCCGCGTTCCTGGCCGGCGTTCGCGCGCGCGGCGCCGCGCTGTTCAGCGCCCTCGAGGCTGCGCTGGCGGGCTCGCCGAGCGTGGAGCGCGTCTCCTGGCGCGGCCTCCTCGGTGGCATCGTGCTGCGCGCAGCGCGCCATCCGTGGGTGGCGTGGGAGAACCTCGGCCTTCCGGAGCTCGCCGGGCAGCCGGCCGCCGGCGCACTCGTGATCGAGCGACTTGCGCGCCAGTCGATCCTGGCCCAGGTCTGCGCGCACGACTGGTCGGTCGTGCGCGTGCAGCCGGCGCTCACGGTGGACGAGGCCGCATGTGCGCGCTTCGTGGCCGCCGTCACCGACGCGATCGCATGGCTCGACGACAATGGCTGACGCGCCCCGCACGCTCGTCTTCGGCGGCTCGGGCGCCCTGGGCCAGGCCGTGTGCCGCGCCCTCGCCGCGCTCGGTGCGCGCGTGGCGCTGACGTATCACCGCCACGAGGACACCGCCCGCGCGCTCGCGAAGAGCCTGCCCGATGCCGTCGCGCTGCCGCTGGATCTCGCCTCCGTGGCGGCCGTGGAAACCGCCATCGATGAGGCAGCGGCCGCCCTCGGCGGCCTCGACGGCTTCGTGCAGTGCGCGGGGGTGGCGGTGACGACGCCGCGCGGCCCCGAGCCCCGGCACGCGCGCATGGCGGACGTCGACGAGCGCGCCTGGGACGCAATGCTCGACGTCAACGCGCGCTCGACCTTCTTCGCCATCCGCCGGCTGACGGACGTGATGCGTGCCGGCGGTGGCAATGTGGTGCTCGTCGGCTCCGTCGACGGGGTCAAGCCGGTGCCGGCGCCCGTGCACTATGCGGCGTCGAAGGGCGCGCTCGGCGGCATGGTGGCCGCCATGGCCAAGGAGCTCGGCGAGCTGAACATCCGCGTCAACATGGTGGCGCCCGGCATCCTCGAGGACGGTATCTCGCGCGATCTGGAGGAGCGTCTGCGCAAGGAGTACCTGAAGCACTGCGGTATGCGACGGCTCGGCCGCCTGGAGGAAATCGCGAGCGTGGTGGCCTGGCTCGTCCGCCACAACACCTACGTAACGGGCCAGACGATTCTGGTGGACGGCGCCCTGTGACGACGCGGACGCTCGGCGTCGTCGGCCTCGGGCTCTACGCCGTCCACGGCGCGCGCCACGTGATGGTGCGCCAGCCCGAGCACCTCCTCTGGCTCTGCAACGTGGCGGCCGTGGTCGTCGGCGCAGGCCTGCTGCTCGCCCGCCCGTTGCTGAACGCCATCGGTCTCTCGTGGCTGATCGTCGGCGATCCGCTCTGGCTCGCCGACCTGGCGCGCGGCGGCGAGCTCCTGCCCACGTCGCTCCTCACCCACGGCGCCGGGCTCGTACTCGGCTTCGTCGGACTGCGGCGCCTGGGCCTGCCGCGCGGGACGTGGTGGCGCGCCGTCGTCGCCGGCATGGTGCTGCTCGCCGTCACCCGCGCCGTGACCCCGGCCGTCGCGGACGTGAACCTCGTCTACACCTTGTGGCCCCCCGCGGCCACCGCGCTGCGCTGGGCGCTCGCGACCGTCGCCCTCGTCGTTCCCGGCGCCGCGGCCGTCCTTGGCGTGGAGTGGGCGCTGCGCCGTGTCGCCCGACCGGCCGAGGCCTGAGATGCTCGGCGCCGCCGACGCGGTGACGGCGAAGTACGCGCGGCACGTCAATCCCACGTTCGTGCGCATGCTCGACGTGCTCGGCTTCGGCCGCGTCTTCCGTCGCGCGCTCGACGTCTGGCTCTGGGACGAGCACGATCTGAAGTACCTCGATGCGCTGGCGGGCTTCGGCGCCGTCAACGTCGGTCACAATCATCCGCGTCTGGTGCGCCGCCTCCAGAGCTTTCTCGCCGAGAGCGCTCCGGGCCTCGTGCACACCGGACCCGCCGTCGAGGCGGCGGAACTGGCGGAGACGCTGGCCGCGCGGCTGGGGCCCGGGCTCGACGTCTCACTCTTCGCCACGAGTGGCGCCGAGGCGATCGACGCGGCGCTGAAGCTCGCGGCCGCCGCCACCGGTCGTGCCGGCATCGTCTACTGTCGCGGCGGCTTCCACGGGCTGACCCTCGGCACGCTCGGCGTCATGGGCACCGCGCGCCTGCGGGCGCCGTTCGAGCCGCTGCTGGCCGCCGGCGCCGCCGTCGAGTTCGGCGACCTCGCGGGGCTGGAGAAGGCGCTCGCGTCGCGCCGGGCCG
>Ga0075421_100006107_pt1 | contig 14642 bp, 11 predicted proteins | sample SoiMetdeltSBSDD5_FD_75292 | JGI IMG/M metagenome (GOLD analysis project Ga0075421, IMG submission 75292) | Bulk soil microbial communities from a Populus tree surrounding site in Tennessee, USA - Soil MetaG P. deltoides SBSDD5 | ecosystem: Environmental > Terrestrial > Soil > Tree plantation...
GGTCAGGTAGGTCGGGTGGGTCAGGTAGGTCGGATACGTCGGCTGAGGCAGCGCGCCCGCGGCTAAACGCGCGAGCGCGAAAGCCATCAGCGTAAGTTCGCGTTTGGGGGTCCCCGCCTTCGCCAAGGCTACGGCGGGTCCGCCGTAGCTCGCGGGAATTCCGGCGAGCGGAGGCTGGAGGGCCCCAACGCCAGTGAAAAAACAGTTGGCAGCGCCGCGACAAGAATGACGGGCAAAGGTCCGAAGAATCCAGAACGCTCGTTCGGCGTATCAGTTGGAGTCGTGCTCTGCCTGATTGCTGCGTTTCTTGCGTGGCGGGGCCGTGTAACGCGTGCCGAGATTCTCGGTGCAGTCGGTGTCGTGCTCGTCTTCCTGGGTCTGGTGGCGCCGTCGCTGCTGAAGTGGCCGAGCGACCTCTGGTGGAAGGTCGCGCGCGTGCTCGGCTACGTGAACGCTCGAATCCTGCTGACGGTGCTCTTCGGGATTGCACTCGTTCCGCTGAGCATGGTGTGGAGGCTGGTTGGCGTCGATCCGCTGGAGCGGCGACGCGACCGATGGCCCGGCTGGTCGAGGTATCCCGATCGCTATCGCGATCACAGACATTACTCACGGATGTACTGACACGGCGCCTGCGGGGCATCAGCGAGTGACAGCCTTGAGCCGTTGCGAGGCGCGAAGACGCCGAGCAACACGCGACGGGGGTGGGGCCCCGTCGCGAGCGAAGAGTGTCGGGCCCCACGAGAGAGTAAATGGCGCCTGCGGCCATGCCGGTCGACAAGCGCGGAGCGCTTGTAGACAGCGGCATCAGCGAGTGGGGGTGGGGCCCCACGAGAGAGTAAATAATGTCCAAAGTTCGGGTTGTATCGGAGCTTCTCCAGTTCCTCAAGCTGGAAAAGAAGTACTGGATTACACCGATCGTGGTGATGTTCATCCTGTTCGGGCTGCTGATCGTGTTCACGCAGTCGAGCGTGCTCGCGCCGTTCATTTACTCGTTGTTCTGACAGTCCACCCGAAGGTGGACACTACGAACCTTGCCGACACGCATCCTGGGCATTTCGGCGTACTACCACGATTCGGCCGCCTGCCTGGTCGAGGACGGCCGGATCGTCGCCGCCGCGCAGGAAGAGCGCTTCACGCGCAAGAAGCACGATGCAGGCTTTCCCTCGCGGGCGGTCGACTACTGTCTGCGTGAAGCCGGCATCAAGGCCGCCGATCTCGATCTCGTCGGCTTCTACGAGAAGCCGCTCGTCAAATTCGATCGCCTCTTCGAAACCTACGCAGCGTGCGCTCCGCGCGGGCTGAAGTCGTATCTGATGGCGATGCCGTTATGGCTGGGCGACAAGCTGTGGATGGCCGACGACATCCGCGAGCACGTCGAGGGCTACGCCGGCGAGGTGATGTTCGGCGATCACCACGAGTCGCACGCGGCATCGGCGTTTTATCCCTCGCCCTTCGAGCAAGCGGCCATCGTCACGATGGACGGCGTGGGGGAGTGGGCGACCTCCTCGATCGGCGCAGGCCGCGGCCACGGGATCGAGATGCTGAAGGAGCTGCGCTTTCCGCACTCGCTCGGGCTGCTCTATTCGGCGTTCACCTACTTCACCGGTTTCCGCGTGAATTCAGGCGAATACAAGGTGATGGGCCTGGCGCCGTACGGCGAGCCGAAGTACGTGAAGGCCATCAAGGATCACCTCCTCGAGATCCGCGACGACGGCAGCCTGTGGATGAACATGGAGTACTTCACGTATCCACACGGCCTGACGATGACCGGCGCTCGGTTCGAGCGGCTGTTCGACGGTCCGGCGCGGCTTCCGGAGTCGAAGCTGACGCAGCGTGAGATGGATCTCGCCCGATCGGTGCAGGACATCACCGAAGAAGTCATGGTGAAGATGGCGCGATTTGCCCGCCGCGAGACTGGCCTGCGCGACCTGTGCCTGGCGGGTGGCGTGGCGCTCAACTGCGTCGGCAACGGACGGATTCTGCGCGAGCGGATTTTCGATCAGATCTGGATCCAGCCGGCGGCCGGCGACGCCGGCGGCGCCGTCGGCGTTGCGCTCAGCCTCTGGCACCGGTTCCTCGGCAAGCCGCGCGCGAGCGCGGAATCGACGGGGGCGTGGGTACGGCCGTCGACATACCCGCGCGGGACTCCGCCGTACGCAGACGGCATGAGCGGGGCCTTTCTCGGTCCGCGTTTCAGCGCGGAAGAAATCCAGCGATTCATCACCGAGAAGGGCTGCGTCGCGAGACCGGTGGAACCGTCCCAGGTGGCCCGGCAGGTAGCCGAGCTCCTGGCACAGGAAAAAGTCGTTGGCCTGCTGCAGGGCCGCATGGAGTTCGGGCCGCGTGCGCTCGGCGGACGATCGATCCTCGGCGACGCGCGATCGACCAGGATGCAGTCGATCATGAACCTGAAGATCAAGTTCCGCGAGTCGTTCCGGCCGTTCGCGCCGGTCGTGCTGCGGGAGCACGTCAGCGAGTGGTTCGACCTCAACGAGGACAGTCCGTACATGTTGCTGGTGGCAGACGTCCTGCCGTCGCGCCGGCTGCCCGATTCGGATCAGGCGCGCAGCTTGTGGGGGATCGAGAAGCTGAACCTGCCGCGATCGACCATTCCGGCGGTCACGCACGTCGATTACTCGGCGCGCATCCAGACGATCCGGCGCGACGTCAATCCGCTGTACTACGACATTCTGGCCGCCTTCAACCAGCGAACCGGCTGCCCGGTGATCGTCAACACGTCGTTCAACGTGCGAGGCGAGCCGATCGTCTGCACGCCCGAGGACGCGTACCGCTGCTTCATGCGCACCAACATGGACGTCCTGGTCCTCGAGAATTTCATCCTGATGAAAGAGGACCAGGCCGCCGTCGCCGACGATGGGGCGTGGAAGAAGGAGTTCGTGCTGGACTAGAAATCTGCGCAGAGTCCGCAGAGTCCGCAGAGTCGGCAGAGAACGCAGAGGAGTGTGGCTGCGGCTGCTGCCGTAGGCCTGAGCTTTAGCTCGGGCGTTCAGATCGTACGTAGTTCTGTCGGAAGCCACGCCAGCGACCAGTGGTCGGTGAGCCTGCAGGCGGTATCGGTCAGCGCCAGCCGTACGTCGCGCCGGAGCTTCGCGCCTTCGGTTCGTACCCTTCCGTTGACGCGTCGTTCAAGGGGCAACCCTGCCGACGCGATCGGTCGCGCGAAACTCACCGCCTGTGGTTCGTTAACCGTCACGGATCGCACACCAACGTGAACGACGCGGTGAGAACCTTCGCCGCGAAACTGGCACTACCTCGGTCCGGCCGCGCCGTAAGGCATGGCGCTGACCGACACCGCCCGCAGGCTCTTGGATCGCGGTCGACGAAATCTCAACGGGATTCGCCTCACTGTGGTCATTTCCGATCGACAGGATTGACTTTTCGTTCCCGGGTTTGGTGATGGTTCACCGACCTCGCCGACGCCGACGGAGATTGACTCTCGGTCGATCGACACGCCCAATACGGCGACGCCGCGCGCGGCCCTGGTCAGCGTCTGACCGGCCGCTGGTGCGGGTATTAACGGGTGTTTGTCCCGCCACTCGGATAGTTGCGCGAATATGATCAGCGGGCGACGCGCGAAGGACGCCTGTTCCACCGTTCAGTTCAGTCAATGGACCACTCTCCGCTCTTGAGCGCAGGTCAGCACGCGTCCGCAGTCCTTTATTCGTTGCTTGGATCACGAAGATCTGCTGGACGCAACTGTTCAAGCCCGAGCCACATTTCCTGCTGCATCGCACCTAAGATATTGCCCACATCCAAGCCGTTCTGCGTAGTCCAAAATCGAAGCATCTCGTGAAACATTTCCCGAACCGCGTTTTGTGCGGCGGCAACAGGCTTCCTCTCGTGCTCCATCTGAGGAGGTATTTGCCGGATCTCCAACAGACGGCGTTCGAATTCAACTTGGAGAGGATCGATTGGAGCTTGTCCCGGCCGAAGATTGATGTGTCCCGTTGACTTAGCTCTGTCGATTGCCTCTCTCGTCCGAGGGCCGAAGAGAGCCTCTGCAAGGTAAAGGATGTTCGGTACTGCATTCGGCAGTATCCCCGCTGCAATTATTGGAGTTGATTTGTTCAGTAGATCGTGCAGCTCCGCGTAGTACCGAACCTCTGGCGCAACATTTCGGCCCAAATCAACAATGACCTTCGTGACATTCAGGCTACGATCCTGAGCAGCTTTGGAGAATTCCTTAAACGTGGTTATTCGCTCTGCCAAGATCGTGGTTCGAGTTTGAAATGATTGCGTAGTTCTTAGATTTCTTTGCTGAATGAAGTAAGTCGAAACGCTTCCAAGAAGTATCCCCAAAAGCGTCGTCGCGATCGGTACCCAGAAGGTTGGCTGGTCCATGTTCGTCCCTCTGATCCGTTTGGGAAAAAAAGTCCGGTTGCGTCCAATAATTCCGACTGTGAAAAGAGATCTTCAGAAACCTAATGAATTACGGCGGCCAACGCTTCGCCTACTTTCCGATGCCCCGACGGACGCATGTGATCGTCGAGGACGAAGAAATCCTGCGGCGTCAGCTTGGGAGCGACGTCGACGGCGATGAGGCGTTGAATCCAGGCAGGGTAGTCGGCGCGGCGCCGCGCTTGATCGAGCGCGGCTATGAACGGCCGTGGCGGCTGAATCTGCTCGTTGATCTCGAAGACGATCACCTGCACGTCGTCGAGCGGCGTCGTCTGAGTGCCGTGGGCCAGCACGTTGAGAAAAAGGTCCGCTTCCTCGGCGGGTGAGGCGTTGCCCATCGTCAACTGATCGGGCTCGGGCGCCTCGAGCCTCGAAATCTTCATGAACAGCCGGAAGACGTACTTCCCCGGGTAATACGAGCGCTGCGCCCTGTAGTAATCGACAATCTTCCGATATTGGTCCTCGGGGGTGATGGGAATGGAACCGTCATGCTCCCGGAACGATCGGTTCTCCGGAAGGTCGTTGTCCGCGTATTGCACGATCAAATATTTCAGGTGAGTCGTGTCGAGCCGGTCGAGGATCCGCATCTCGCGGACCGTTCCGTAGGACGACACGCCGGCGTCGAGCGTTTTCAGTCCGGTCGCGCGCGCAAACGCGCGGACCAGCGTCTCGTCCTGCTCGACACCCCAGCCCATCACGTGCGAATCGCCCAGCACGATGACCTCCGGCGCCACGAGCGCCTCGTCATCGTCTCTGACGCCGAGCGGGTTGGCGTAGATGCGCGTCGAGAACTCGATGTTGGAGAAGGTGCACTCGCCGGCGCGCAGCGTGTACGTCAACAGCGGATCGTAGCGCGAACAGTTCGGATCGAACTGAATCAGCATCCGGTTGAAATGCCGGTAGACCTGCTGCACGAGACGGCGGACCGGCCGCGGCGTGGCGCCGGTCAGCGACGGCGCATGGAGCAGCAGGAGCAGCAGTCCCTCGAGCAGGCCGAGCGCGACGACGATGTTGAACGCGATGAAGGTCAGCGCCCGGATGATCGTCTTGGTGTTGAGCATGAGCGGGGAGTACGATAGCCGTTGTTGCCAGTCGCCACGTCAGCGCACGCCGGAACGCGCCAGCCGAAGATCGGGACCGTGCTCGCGGTGCTGTTGCTGTTGTCGCTGGGCGTGACGTTCAACGCCATCCTGCCGCTCGCGGCCGGCGGCGCGCTGGTGATCGTGTTCGCGTGGATCGTGCTGCCGGGCGTGATTATCGCACGCCGGGTGTACGGCTCGCAAAGCAACCCGTGGCTCGTCGCGCTGCTCGTCGGCACGCCGTGGGGATTTGGATTCTCCAGCGTTGTGCTGATGGCGTTGTGGCTCGCCGGTGTTCGCAGCCCCGTGATCCTCGCTTTTGCGCCGCTGGTCGCGTTGCTCGTCGCCATTCCCGCCGAACGCCTTGCCGGCCTCTTGACGGCGCCGCGATTCGATCGCTGCGATCTCGTTCCAATCGTCCTCGTGCTCGCGCTCGTGCCGCTCGTCAACGGCCGTCCGTTCGCGCGCGTTGGCGAGATGCGCCCGGAGGGCAAGGCATACCGCGCCTACTTCATCGCTGACTTCGAATGGGCGATCACCATCGTGGCGGAGCTCAGTAAGGGTGAAGTGCCGCCGCAGAATCCCTTCATTGCCGGCGATCGGCTGCACTACTACTGGGTGACCGATCTGCTGTCGGCAGTCGAGTACCGCGCGGCACGGCGGGCGCTGTCGATTGATCAGATCCTGCTGGTCAACACGCTGCTCCTCGATCTGGGCTGGGCGGCGCTGCTGTATTTTTTCGTGAGGCACTTCGTCCACAGCCCGCCGGCCGCGGCGTGGGCGTGCGTTGGTGTCGTGCTGTTCAGCAGCTTCGAAGGCATCCAGCAGATTTACTACTACTGGGATCGCATGCCGGACCATGCGCCGATGACGCTGCTCACATGGTTTCGCGGGCGAAACATCGACGCGATCAGCAACTGGGATTTCGGCAGCCTGAAAGTTGACGGCCTGCAGCGGCTGCTGCTGTATCAGCGTCAGCACGCCACCGCCTGGTCGATCAGCCTGTCGAGCCTGCTAGTGCTGCTCGGCTCCAGGGACAACGGGAAATTCGGCCTCAACCTGTTTGCGGGAACGCTGCTGGCGGTGAGCTTGCTGGTCAGCTCGTTCATTGCCGTGATGGTCGGCTGCGTGGTCGCGATTTATCAGGGCGCCACGCTCGCGCTCCGGGCGCGATGGAAGGATCTCGTCGTCGCGGGCATCGCTGGAGGCATCCCGGTCGGTCTGGCCGTGCTGTTATCGAGCTGGCTGCAGTACGTCGATCGATCCGGCGGACCGATTGTCTACGTGCAGCGCAATCCGCTGGCGTTCACGAACACCTGGACCGGAATCTTTCTGAGCTTTGGCCCGGTGCTGATCGCGGCCGCGATCGGGACGGTTGTGGCGCTGTGGCGGCGCGAGATGCGGCTGCTGGTTCCCGGTTCGATCATCGCCGTCGGCTTCTTCTTCTATTTCTTCGTCGACGTGGTCGATCATCAGCATGCGTACGTCGCGTGGCGCGCGGGGCACATTCTGTTCATGGCGTTCGCGCCGCTGATTGCATTCGCCCTGCAGGAGCTGTGGAAGGGCGGTCGAGTCGTGCGAGCAGCGACGTTTTTGGTCGGTCTGTTCCTGGCGGTCACCGCGGCGCCAATGACGATCATCGATCTCTACAACACGCAGGATACGAGCTTTCGAGAGCATGGGCCCGGGTTCTTCTGGACCGAGATTATTTCCCCTGACGAGCTTGCGGCACTCGAGTGGGTGAAGACTTTCACGCCGCAGGACGCGCTGGTGCAGGTCGATCCGGTCCGCGAGAGCGGCACGTGGGCCTACATGCCGGCATTCGGTGAGCGCCGCATGACCGCGGGTATGCCGATTTCGATGATTCCGCTCAAGAAGTACGAGGAAGCCAGCGATCGGGTGAAGAAGGTGTTCAGCGCGAGCGATGCGGCGACTTCGTATGAGGACGCCGTCAATCTGAAGATTCAGTACCTCTATGTGGGGCCACGAGAGCAGCGCGCGTATCCGAAATTGCGGGCGCTGCTGGACTCCGCGCCTTTCTGGTTCAAGCCGGCATTCCGCAACGATTCGGTGACGATTTACAAAGTCACGTAGGGAGCGCCTGCGGCCCGCGCGAGGAGCGAGTCTTCGAGCCCCGCAGCGCGAGCGAGCGGGGGTGGGGCCCCGCGAGCATAAGAGAATGTCGGGCGGAATGGCCTGAAGGGGGCAGGAGGGGCGGGAAGGGCAGGAAGAGCGCGGGAAGGGCAGGAAGAGCGCGGGACGTAGGCCCGACCTTTAGGTCGGGCGAACACAGAACGGAGTCATCATGCTCAGGAAAGTTGCACTCGTGGCCATTTCAATCGCAGCCCTCGGAGTCGGTTGGGTCTACGCGCAGCAGGCGAGATCCGCGCCCACTCTGACGACGCAGGACTACATCGATATCCAACAGCTGTACGCGAACTATGCCCACGCGCTCGACAAAGGCGAGGGCGCGCGCTTCGCGGCGACGTTCGTCACCGATGGCGAGTTCACGGGCGGCCGGCCGGCGGGACAGGCGAATGCCGTCAGAACGCCGTTAAAAGGGACCGAAGCGCTCACGAAGATGGGAAGCGGCGGCGGCAGCCGTCACTTCACCGCGAACCTCGTCATCACCCCGACGGCCGACGGCGCCAGCGGGTCGTGCTATCTGCTGTTGTTCAACGCCAGAAATATTCCGGCGACGATCACGGAGACGGCCATTTACGACGACACGTTGATCAAGACACCGCAAGGCTGGCGGTTCAAGAAGCGCATCGTCTGGCGTGATGACGACGACATCACACCGTTCAAGCCTCGCCCGCGAACGCAGTAAGCACGGAACAGAGCACACGTGAACGGCGCGCCGCGCACGGGCGGCTAGCGGACGAAGTCTTCTTTGGTGATATAGGGAGTCATCGGCTCCCAGTACGTGAATTCCCAGGTGGCTTCGTCGATCGGGACGGTTTTGACCTTGCCTGCCTTGACCGCCTCGTTCAACGCAGCCTGGATCTGATTCACGTTCTGCCCGTTTTGCGCCTCGATTTCCCAGATGGTCAGGTACTGAGGCTTGTTCGGCCGCCGGCCGGCAGCCGGCGGTGCCAGTTTGTAGCGCTGTGCGGCCATCCAGCCGGGCAAAGCCAGCACGTCCTTGATGTGCTGGCCCTGTCCAGCCTCGAACTCGGCGTCTTTGCCGGCGGCAGGATTCGAGAAATCCATCACGACGTAGCGGTTCGGGCGCGGGGTCTTGACGTCTGTCACCGCCGGCATGAACGGCTTCTTTCCGCTCGAAATACGGTGCCCGATCACCTGGAACGTGCCGCCCCCGCCCATTCCGCCGATGTAGTCGAAGCCGGCGCCGCGACGGCTCTTGCCTCCGTTGATTGCCGCCGTCATCAGGGCCTGAGGGGTCGCGTAGTCGGACCCTTCCTGATCCCAGACAATCAAGTAGCCATGCCGGTAGCCTTCCCGCGTGGGTCGAGGATTCACGCTGGAAATGATCCGGAACCGTTGCGCGCCGAGCCAGCCGGGAAGCTGGACCAGGTCGCCCATGTGCGTCGTCGTGTACCAGTCGTTGAAGTCGTTTTCCAACCCTGGAACAGGATTGGCGAACACGAGCATCGAGTACCTGTTCAGTCCCGAGGATGCTGTGCGATCGCCGGGCGCGAGCAGAGACCATTGGGCTTCGGCAACACCGCCAATCAACCCGGAGAAAAGGACGACCGCAACAAGACTCTCGAGAGCTTGGCGACGATTCATGACGAGCCCCTTTCGACCTGAATGACATGGCGGCAACGCGATCGCGAACGTGCCGCACGGATATCGCGCGATTGGCATCGGCCCGGACTATAAGCAACGCACTCTGGGCTGTCAACGCGTCTCCTGATGCGATGGAGTTCGATCTCGCCGTTTTTGGGTTTGTCTTGCACACCACCAACGGGATCCTTATCATCCGGTCACTGGCCCGGGCTTTTAGCAGAGCCCCACAGATTTTCAGGCGCGCCGCTGAACGACAAACCACTGCACGGAGGAATCATGCGTTTTGGAAAGTCTGTCGTGATCCTCGTCGTCGCCTCGCTCCCGCTTGCTGCGGTACGACCTGCGGCACAGCAGGCGGCCAGCGGCATCGCCGGCGTGGTGAGGGATACGAGCGGCGCTATCCTTCCGGGCGTGATGGTCGAAGCCACGAGTCCGGCACTCATCGAAAAAGTTCGGGCGGCTACGACCGACGGCCAGGGACAGTATCGCATCAGCGATCTGTTGCCGGGCACCTACTCGGTCGTCTTTACGCTGCCGGGCTTCGCGTCGATCCGGCGCGAAGGCATTCAACTAACGACGGCATTTGTTGCGACGGTCAACGTGGAACTGAGCGTGGGATCGGTCGCAGAAACCATCACGGTCGCCGGTTCCGCACCGACCGTCGACGTCCACAACGTCGTCCAGAATCAGGTGTTGAAGCGGGAGGTGCTCGACACGTTGCCGACGAACAAGAGCGCGCCGGGGTTCGGCGCGCTGACGCCGGCTGCGATCGTCCCGCCGGATCGGCAGGACGTCGGCGGAAACAAGGGCGAGCTCGGATTCCGACTCGTCGTGCACGGCGGCAGTCAGCTCGAGCAGCGTCTCCTCCAGGACGGTATGCGATACAACAGCGCGGAAGCCTCGGGACGGACATTCTTTCTCAACCCGGCGAGCTCGGAGGAAATCAACATCGAACTGGGCGGCGGCAACGCCGAGAGCGAACTGGGCGGCGTGCAGGTAAATTCCATTCCGAAGAGTGGCGGCAACACCTTCAAGCTGTACTTCGCGTACAACGGCACAAACGGGAATCTCCAGGCCGACAACCTGAGCCAGGCGCTGAAGGATCGCGGCCTGGACCGCACCAACGAGATGTTGCACATTTGGGACGAAGCAGTGGGCTTCGGCGGCCCGATTCGTCAGGACAAGATCTGGTTCTATCTGCATCAGCGATCCTGGGGCAACCAGAACACGGTGGCGGGCAACTACTTCAACGCCAACGCGCCCGGCTCGCTCTTCTACGTGCCGGACAAAGACAAGCCGGCGCTGTATCGCGAGAACGACAACACTGGCGGCGGCCGCGTCACGTGGCAAATCTCGAAAAAGGACAAGGTCGCGGGATCGTTCGATCTACAGCACGACTACCAGGATCAGGGCGCCAACGCCACGACCGCCCCCGAGGCCTACCTGTTTTGGTACTTCTACCCGGATAACCTCCTCCAGACGACGTGGCAGCACACGATCAGCAACAAGATGCTCCTCGACGTCGGGAACACAAGCCTGTGGGTGCAGTGGCCGAATATTCCGCCCGAAGCACCGGAAGACTGGGCGACTCCGGCCGACGGCGGACCGCTCACGAAGGGCGTCTCGATTCTCCGCCAGGAAGACAACTTCCGCTATGGGTCCGGCGCAAGCGGCTATGGCCGCCGGTCGGCACCGCAGTCGAATCAGCGCGTGTCGCTGTCGTACGTCACCGGCTCGCACGCGTTGAAGACCGGCCTCTTCATGCAGGAGGGACGCCGCAGCCACGACAACATCGTGTACGGCGATATGAATTACCGGTTCACGTACGGATCGTGCATCCCGTTTGCGCCGTCGTGCGCCGACCAGGTGAGACCGAACCAGGTCACCCTGTGGGCGACGCCGATCACCTACAAAGAAAGCCTGAACATGAACCTCGGGATCTTCGGGCAGGATCAGTGGACGTTCAGGCGGCTCACGCTCAATGTCGGTCTTCGGTTCGACTACCTGAATGCATCGGTGCCCAGACAGCAACTGCCCGCCGGGCGTTTCATCGGCGCTCGCGATTACGACGAAGTGAAGTGTCTGCCGTGCTGGAAGGATGTGAACCCTCGGGTCAGCGCCGCGTACGACGTGTTCGGCACCGGCAAGACGGCGCTGAAGGTCAACATCGGCCGCTACGTCCTGGGCGAGTTCGTCGGGACCGCGCGCAACAACAATCCGGTGAACACGTCGGTGAACAGCGCGAACCGCACCTGGAACGACCTCTTCTACCCGGTCGGGGATCCGCGGCGCGGCAACTTCGTTCCCGACTGCGACTTTTCGGATCCGAACGTCAACCAGGAGTGCGGCGTCCTCCAGAATCTGGCTTTCGGTCAGGTCAGGCCGAGCTCACACTCGGCACCCGAGGTGCTGGCCGGCTATGGTAACCGTCCGTATCAGTGGCAGTTCGCGACGACCGCACAGCACGAGCTGACTCCTTCCATCATGTTCAGCGGCGGCTATTACCGCACTTGGTACGGCAACTTCACCATCACCGACAACCTCTCGCTGACGGCGGCCGATTACGACACGTACTGCGTGACCGCGCCGGCCGATTCGCGTCTGCCTGGCGGCGGCGGCGAACGCATCTGTGGTCTTGCCGACGTCAAAAGAAACGTCGCGGCCGATAACGTGATCGATTTCGCGAACAAGTACGGCCGGATGTTTCAGATTTACAACGGCGTCGACTACATTGCGATGATCAGGCTGTCGCGCGGCGCATTCCAGATCGGCGGAAACACCGGACGTACGAAAGGGGCTCTCGCTGCCAACCAGAACGGCGTCGGCACGCAGTTCTGCTTCGTCGTCGACTCGCCGGACAAGCGGTTTTGCGAGATCCGGCAGCCGTTCATGACACAGGTGAAGTTGAACGGCACCTACAATTGGCCTTACGCGATCCAAACGAGCTTCGTGTACCAGAACCTGCCGGGCATTCCGGTGAGCGCGACCTGGACTTACGGCAGCGCCATCGCGCGTCCGTCCCTGGGCCGCGACTTCACCGCCGGCGCTTCCTCGACCAGCACCGTCCAGCTGATCGAGCCGTATTCCATGTTCGAAAATCGTCTGCAGCAGCTGGACATCCGGATCTCGAAGGCGTTCCGGTTCGGCAGAGCGCGCTGGCAGGGAATGTTCGATCTCTACAACGCCACAAACAGCAACACGGTCCTGGGCGTCAACACCGCCTATTCCAGCACCGGCACGAACTCATGGCTCAAGCCCACAGAAATTCTGGCGGCGCGCCTCATGAAGCTCGGCATGCAACTCGATTTCTGAAAAAGGATTCCGAGGGCTGACATGAAACAGGCCTGCTCGCTACGGCGTCCACTCGCCCGCGCGGCCATCGCGGCCGTGCCCTTGTTGTGGCTCTCGGTCGCCCTTCTCGACAGCCAGACGCGCCCCAGGCTCGAGACCGAGGAAGACTTCAGACGGGCGATGAAGGAACTGTCCAACGCCGGTCGGTGGGGCAAAGAGGACGAGCGCGGCGCATCTAATTTCATTACGCCCGCAAAACGCAAGCAGGCCGCCGCGCTGGTCAAGGAGGGAATTTCCGTCTCTCTCTCGCATCCGGTTCCACAACAGGGGCCAGGCACCCATCTGGAGCGTGTGGTCCTCGCGATCAGCGAGACCGGCGCATCGGACAAGTATGGGTACACGGGCACATATCACGGCGCCGTCGAAAGCCACATGGACGCCGTGGACTGTCACGTCATGTGGGAAGGCAAGGGTTACAACAACGTCTCGATGGACGAGGTGAAAGCCGCGAACGGATGTCCGAAGGGCAACATCGACGTTCAAAAAGACGGCGTGTTCACGCGCGCCGTGCTCTTCGACGCGACGCTTCTGCCCGGGCGTGCGACGAGCGAGGGGTGGCTCGAGCCGGGCTCGGCGGTGCATCACCTGGATCTCGAATCGCTCGAGAAAATTCAGGGCGTGAAGGTCCAGCCCGGCGACGTGGTGCTCCTGTACACGGGACGGTGGAAGAGACAGTCGGCGTTGGGAACCGCTCGTCCCGCGGAGGGCGGCGCCGGTTATCACGCGGACGTCGCCTATTTTCTCAAGGAGCGAAGCGTCGCCTTCATCGGACACGACCGCATCAACGATGTCGGGCCGACCGGGTTCCCTCAGTCGATCGGAAATCCGCTCCACAAGCTCGCGCTGGCGTCGCTTGGAGTGGCAATTTTCGACAACCTCGATTTGGAGCGAGCAGTTGAAACCGCACGACGTTTGAGACGCTGGGAATTCCTGTTTACGGTGGCGCCCCTGAGAATCGAGATGGGGATGGGATCGCCCGTGAATCCGATCGCGACGTTCTAACGTGGGGCTCCGCCCCACACCCCGGCTCGGATCGCTTGCGGGGACCCCTTCGCCCCGCGCCGCTCCCTCGCGGGCGCGCCGAAGGCGCGCCCTACGCATCATGCGAAGAGCTTGCGGGCGTTGGTTTTGCGATTGACTCTAAAAGGAGACGAGCATGGCGATGTGGAAGAAGGCGTTGATGGCGACAGGACTCTCGCTTGCCGTCCTCACAGGAGCGCTCGTATACGCCCAACAGCAGAGGGCGGTTCCTGCGCTCACGCCTCAGGACTACATGGAGATCCAGCAACTGTACGCGCTCTACGCTAAAACCGCCGATCTCGCCGATGGCAAAGGTTACGCGGGCACATTCACGCCCGACGGTGAGTTCGTGTCAGGCCGCGCGCCACAAAACGGCCAAGGTGACTGGATCCGGACGACGTCGAAGGGTACCGACTCGTTGATCAGAACCGGGAGTACCGGTGGGCTCCGGCACAACTTCATCAACATTCACGTGACGCGTACCGCCGAGGGGGCCGACGCGACGTGCTACCTCCTCATGTACACCGCGAGAACTAATCCTGCGTCGCTCGTGACCACAGCAACGTACACCGACACACTCGTCAAGACAGGAGATGGCTGGCGATTCAAGAAGCGTGTGATGTGGCGCGACGACGATCCGATGTCACCGTTCAAACCGCCTGTGCGGGCGCAGTGACACTGAGGCAGGTAGCTTTGTGCGGCGTTTTTTACGAAGGCCGCAGCCTTTGCACCGACGCGTTATTTAGAGGGCGGAGCAAGCTCCGCCCCTACACGGGGGCCACTGATTCCGCCGATTAGATAAAGGATGCCGCCAGGCAAGTTCCCGACGATCCCCAGCGCCACGAACAGCACCGACAACGCGAACGACACGGCGTCGGGTGTTCCGGTACGTGCGAACAGCCAGACGAACGCCGCCTGCGCCGTGCCGATCCCGTTGAACGTCACCGGCAGCAGCATGATCAGCAGGATGATCGGAATGAACGCGAAATAGGTGACGAGCGGCACGTCCATCCCCAGCCC
>Ga0075421_100006109_pt1 | contig 14641 bp, 12 predicted proteins | sample SoiMetdeltSBSDD5_FD_75292 | JGI IMG/M metagenome (GOLD analysis project Ga0075421, IMG submission 75292) | Bulk soil microbial communities from a Populus tree surrounding site in Tennessee, USA - Soil MetaG P. deltoides SBSDD5 | ecosystem: Environmental > Terrestrial > Soil > Tree plantation...
CGGCGTCTGCTGATCGCCGCCGAAGTGGCGCTGTCGCTCGTGCTGCTCGCCGGCTTCGGTCTGCTGACGCGCAGCTTCGCTCATGTGTACGCCAACGGTGCCGGGGTCGACCCATCCGACATCATTGTCACGGCGTCGGACGGCGGCCGTTCGTTTCGCCAGGCGATGCTCTTCTGGCGGGCATCGCTGGACCGCGTTCGCATGCTCCACGGCGTGTCGTCGGCGGCGCTGACGTCGCGGCCTCCCGCCAACGACGTCCGCAGCAAAGGCGTCGTGATCGAAGGGCAGGCGCCTGTTGCTGAGGAAGACGCGCCACTTGGCGACGATGTGCTCGTCAGCGACGCATACTTCGAGACAATGGGAATCCCGCTCGTGAGAGGGCGTACGTTTACGCCGGCGGATGACGACTCGTCGACGCCGGTCGTCATCATCAGCGAGAGCGCGGCGCGGCGGCATTTCGGCGGCGCCGATCCGATCGGCCGTTCCATCCGGCTGCTCGAGAAGCTGCCGATGACGTGCTGCTCGGCGCCGGGTCCCGTCGAAGGCGTATGGCGCCGAATCGTCGGCGTCGTGCGCGACATCCGTCAGGCCAACCTTGACGACCCGCCGTCGGCGACGATCTACCGCCCGTACGGACAGATCGTCGAGCACGACATGTTCCTCGTGGTTCGGGCGTCGTCGACCGCGGATGCCGGCCGGCTGACGCGCGATCTCCGCGCGCAGCTCCTCGCAGTCGACCCGGCGCGTGACTGGATGGCGCCGCGCCCGATGTCGCAGATGATCCGCGACTCCGAGTCGATCAGGCTTCGTCGCTTCGTGCTGACGCTGCTCGGAACGTTCGCGGCGCTCGCGCTGATCCTGGCCGCCGTCGGTATCTTCGGCGTGGCCTCGAGCGTCGTCGCGGAACGGACGCGCGAGATTGGTTTACGCATTGCGCTCGGCGCGACGGGTACCGCGGTGTTCCGGCAGATCATCGGTGAGATGGCCGCCCTTGCCGTCGCGGGGACCGCCGCCGGACTCATCGCCGCTGCCGCTCTCACGCGTGCGATCACGGCGATGCTCTACGGTGTCAGCCCGGCGGATGCGGCAACCTACGTAGCCGTGGCGATGGTGCTCGCCGTCGTCGTGCTGATCGCCAGCTGGATCCCTGCGCGCAAGGCAACCCGGATCGATCCCCTGGTGGCACTTCGGCAGGAGTAAGTGCCACGAATCTTGACAAGACGTTTTAATCGGCGGGAGTCAGCACGACGGGAACGATCGCCAGCAAGCGACCGTCGCGGCTCCACAATGGGATGACGATGGACGTGTGGTCCGACGAGCGCGGCGCGACTGCGGTGCGCACTGTCAGACGTCGCGGCCTCGACAGATCCAGGCCAGCCGCCACGTGAGTGCGGGTACCATCCTCGTCCAGGACGACAAGGTCATCACCGCGTGCGCTGTCGGCGAGCGTTCGATTCGCGTCACCATCGACAAGGGCCAACCGCGTCGCGGCATCGTGCCCGATCCGCGGCAGCTCGAGGGCAATGCCCTCGTCGAGCCGTCGCCCCTGGTACATCGACGTCGCGCTGCTGCCCCGGCGCATACGAAGTTCCCAGTCGCCGAAGCTCGCCCGCGGTTCGAACTCCTGCTGCAGCCACTCGACGAGCGACCGCGACGCGACACCAGGGGCCCTGCGCAGCACGTTCATTCGCTGAGGCGACCACACGACGCAGAACCGCTCGACCGGCGCGGCCGACGCGATGATGCGCTGCTGTTGACGATCGTCGAAGAGCAGCGGCCACAGCGTGGTGTTCAGCGTCGAGACGGGCGGCATGCCGGTCCAGAAATGCAGTGAGTTCAACCCCGGTGAAGTGAAGAACGCGTCGCAGTGCTCGCGAAGATTCGCGTTCAGCCACCAGTACGTCGCCGCGTCTCGCTGTGTAGTACGGACGGCCTCGGCGCCGGGCATCGCAAGCGCGACGCCGCTCGCATACAAACCCTGAGCGCGGATCCCGAGATTCGCCGCCACCGCAAGCGCCAGCACCGCGAGGATGAACCGTCGCCTGACAGAGGGCTGTCTCACCGAGGAGCGATCGCTCGCGACGAGTCTGCCTTCCGCATCGGCGAACGCGGCCAGCGCAAGCGGCACCAAGAGGACGGTGCCAACCACGATCTGCGTGCCCTCGGGCATCGGATAAGCCTGCAGCGCCACGAGGATCGCCGCAAAGGCCAGCAGGCCACGCGCCGCGCGCTCTCCGGCGCTGCTGCCACGGACCTGCGCGCGCGCCACGACCCAGACGAGCAGCGGCCCGACAGCGAACAGCGGTCGGTATGCTTTCGCAATCGACAGGCCGAACATGAGCAGCCCGCACGCGAGCGCAACGAACGGCATCCAGCGTTCGACGACGTTCGCATGGCGGCGGCAATAGAGCGCAGCCAATACGCTCACTGGCGCCAGCACGGCGACGACGAGAGGCACCGGCAAGGGCCGCCAGAACACTTTCGGAAGCAGCAGCGGCGAGACGAACAATCCCTCGAACAACGCGCCTGGCGACGTTCCGTGCGCAACGATGGCGGCGACAACGGCTGCGGATACGATCGCGAACCCTGCCGCACAGGCAATCAACTCGCCCGCCGTTACGGTCCCGTCTGCCGCACACACGCTCCGGTCTGCCGCATACACGTTCCGGTCTGCCGCATACACGTTCCGGTCTGCCGCACACACGTTCCGGTCTGCCGCACCCTCGCACCCTCGCACCCTCGCACCTGATTCCCCGCGTCGCGCGACGAACGCCGCAAGCAATCCGCTCCACACGACGATGACCCACGCGGCAACGTCGCGTCGCAGGAGGTCGCCGCGCATGAGCGCAGGCACTGCCGCCATCGCCGCCGCGAAGATGATCCCCGTGACGGCACCACGCCACGCGAAAGGTCGCAGACTCGTTGCCAGTCCGAGCGCGAACGCGCCGGCAAGAAATGCCCCGACATTCACCTTGGTGAGTGCTGTCACCGCGACCAGCCCGCCGATGATCATCGCCGCCGCGATTCCCAGACGGCCGTTCACGAGCAGCCGCCACATCGCGATCGTCACCGCGCTGACGAGGGCCAGCAGACACAACTCTTGCGGATGCCCGGGCTCGAACGTCAACTGCGTCAGGTGAAGAAATGCCACCGCGGTGCCGATCGTGGTCAGCAGCGGGCGTCTCGTGAGAAGCCACACGAGAAATCCGATGAGCGCCGAAGACGCAACCCAGATTGCGACGGTCACGAGACGCGTCGCGTCGTGCGTCACGGGGACTCCGATCGGTCCATGCAGGAATTCCTGCCAGAGGTAATAGGCCGGCCCGTATTGCGTATAGACGGCGTCGTAGAGTGGACGGCCGTCGAGAAACTGCTGCACCGTCAGCAGCAGATACCCTTCGTCGTCGTATGACTGAAACTGCGAGAACACCAGACGATGGCCAAGCCAGGTCAGCGCAGACAGCAGTGCCGCGGCCGAGAGCCAGACAGCCGCGCGATTCCAGCGCATCTCGGTAGTTGTCTCGGCGCCATGCAGGACCGGCAACAGCCGGCCGAAAACCTGTAGTGAACCCCTGAAGACTCACGTGCAGGCCCGCACCAGATTGCTCATTCTTATACCGATCTACAACGACTGGGCGGCGGCCGGCCTGCTGCTTCCCCGTCTGGATCAGGTGCTCGCCGGCGCCGGGCGTAGCGCCGACGTTCTGCTCGTCGACGACGGTTCCACCGTCGCTCAACCTGCGCACTGGCCGGGAGATGTGTGGCGTGCGCTCGGCCGCATCGACGTGCTTTCACTGCGGCGCAATGTCGGACACCAGCGGGCGATCGCGATCGCGCTCGCATTCGTGGACGAGCAGCGGTCCGCGGACGCACTGGTGATCATGGACGGCGATGGCGAGGACGCACCGGAGGACGTGCTCCGGCTGCTCGACTGTCTCGACCAGAACGATCGGCGGCTCGTCGTCTTCGCGGAGCGCACCAGGCGCTCCGAGAGCCTGACGTTTCGAGTCTTCTACGCGCTGTATCGGTGGGCGCACCTGTTAATGACCGGCATCCCGGTCCGCGTCGGCAACTTCAGCGTCATCCCGTCACGCGAGCTGCGGCGGCTGGTCGTGGTCTCGGAACTGTGGAACCACTACGCAGCGGCGGTGTTCAAGGCCCGGCTGCCGCGAGCGAGCGTCCCCACGGTGCGAGCACCGCGTCTTGCCGGCAAGTCGCGGATGAATTTCGTCGACCTCGTCACGCACGGGTTATCTGCCCTGTCGGTGCATTCGGAATTGATTGGCGTGAGACTCCTCGTCGTGACGGCGATTGTGGTGGCCGTCATGGGGTCGGCACTGCTGGCCGTTCTTGGCATCCGGTTCTTCACTCCGGTGGCAATGCCGGCGTGGACGTCCACCGCCGTCGGCGTGCTGTTGATCCTTCTTCTTCAGGTCCTCGCCTTCGCATCGCTCTTTGCCTTTCTCGTGCTGCACGCGCGCTCGCAGCCCACGTTCATCCCGGTTCGCGACTACAAGTACTTCGTCGAGCGCTGCGTGACACTTGTCGTGTCGGGCCGAGGCTCTCGCACGTCGGGGATGCGCCATGCAAGCGCGGGATAGCGTGGACGCTCAGGCGTACGTCGGCAGCGAGCTCGAGATCTTCCAGCACGCCACCCGCTGGAAGGCCTACTTCGCGCGCACCGTACGGCCCTTCATCGTTGGCGATGTGCTCGAAGTCGGAGCCGGTCTTGGCGGTACGTCACGCTTTCTCTGCGACGGACGGCAGCGTTCCTGGACGTGCCTCGAGCCAGACCCGACGCTCCTCGGTCAACTCGAAGCCAGCCTCAGTGCGCATCCGCTGCCGTCACCCGGACGCGCGCTGCCGGGGACGGTCAGCACGCTGCCGGCCGGCGAGCACTTCGACACGATTCTGTATGTGGACGTGCTCGAACACATCGAGGACGACCGCAGCGAGCTGGCGCGAAGCGCGGCCCGTCTACGCCCGGGCGGCCACGTCATCGTACTGGCGCCGGCGCATCAAACGCTTTACAGCCCGTTCGACAGAGCGATCGGCCACTTTCGCCGTTACAGCACGACGTCGCTCCTCGCGGCTGCGCCTCCCGTGCTCCAGTCCGTCGAGTCGTACTATCTGGATGCCGCCGGCATGGCGGCGTCGCTCGCCAACCGGCTCCTGTTGAGAGCGTCGATCCCGACATACGGTCAGATCAAGTTCTGGGATCGGGTACTCGTGCCCGTATCGCGAGTCATCGATCCGGTGCTCGCCCACCGCGTCGGCAAGAGCGTGGTGGCGATCTGGACGCCGGATCGCTCTGCCCGGTCCGGCTGAAGCCGGACACTACTGAGCGAGCGGCCGGAGCCTCGCGGTCACCTGCGTGAGCTGATCGGCCGGCACGCGAACCGCCGCCGACCATCGCTCGAATCCTTCCTGCGCGATCTGCACGGCCATTGAACCGGCCCGCTGACGAGCGAGGCGCAACGGTGTCACGCCTGCAGCCTTGCCATTGATCGACACAGCAGCCCCGGACGGCACGGACGTGATCGACAGAGTCCCGACAAAGAGCGGCGCAGCGCTCGTCGCTGCCGCGCGCGGCTGATCAAGTGAAGCCCGCCTTGGCGTGGTGATCTGTTTGTCGGGGGCCGGCGGAGGTGCTTTCGCCGTCGGCGTGGCCACAGGTGTTTCGCGTCGCACCGCCACCGCGGGCGGCGAAAACGAGACGCTCCGTGTCGCCGCCGGCGTCGCCGAGGGTAATGGCGCCGCCGACGGCGTTGGCGCCGCCGACGGCGTTGGCGCCGTTGACGGAGTCGGCGCCGCTGACGGCGTTGGCGCCGCCGCGCGCTCGCCACTCGTGCCGCCCGTCCAGAACAGCACTCCAATCGTCAGCGTCACCACGACGAGTGCCGCCGCCGCGAGCTCGCGCCCGTGGGTACGCCACATCAACGGCAACGGTATGCCGCGACGATTCACGTTCGAATGTGAATCGAGATCGACCGCGGCCGGGGGTAGAGCAGCTTGGGGCTCGTTCGTGCGGCTCGATACGATCCGCTCCATCCGCCGGATTGACTCTTCGGCTCCGCGCAGCCATCCTGCGACGCTTCCCTCGGTCCTCTGCAAGCTCTGCTCGGTACGAACAAGACGTGCATCGATGTCGTGCCAGAGCTGACGCACCGAGTCGTCGGGGTTGGCCTGTTCGGGGCGTTGCAGCGCAACGCGAGTCTGCACGATCTGCCGCTCGATGTTGACGCACATCTCCGGCAGCGTCGAGTCGTCGATCGACCGCTGCACGGCCCGCAATGTCTCATCAACTCGTTCGAGCCGCTTGTAGGCAATCGTCGACAGATCCCAGGGCCTCTCCGCAACGAACCCTTCCGTACGCTGCACCGCCGCTTCGAGTCGGCCCAGCCGCTCGAAGATTTGTGCGCAGACCTCGCGCAGCGCGGCGTCGGTCGTCGTACCGCTGATCTGTTGCGGGCTTTCAACTGGGGATGTTGTGTTCTCAGCCGGGGATGTGGTGGCGGGATTGGGGGAAGCGGGCCGGACAACCATTGCGATCGCCCTCCATCGGAATCGCGACGTGTGACGCAGGATGCGCGGTGTCATGTATATCGCAACAGGCAGCAGATGGTTAGGGATCTGGATCCTAATTGCGTGTCTTATTCAAATGATGAGGCGATGACATCTTTAACAGGACTACATCCTTTCCCTGACATGCTTGTGCGCGTTCCCCTGACATGCTGTGCATTATCATCGGCGTGAGTGCGCATGAAGAGCGTGCGAGTGGCTCTGGCGTTGTCCTCGAGCGTGGCATGTCTGCTGGCATCCAGCGCGTGCCGCATCACGTCTTCTGTTGATCCAGCCGCGACGGACGTCGCTGCGGCGACAAAAGAAACTGAGGAGTGGCGTGCGATGCACGAGGACAGCTACCGGCGCAACTGGGCAACCATCGCCGGCCTCCACTTCCTCGCACCAGGCAGCCAGACGGCCGGCAGCGCGAAGACCAACGACATCGTGCTGCCCGCGTCCGCCTCATCGCCGCGGATCGGCCGGTTCGTACTCTCCGGCGACCAGGTGCGGTTCGAGCCGGAGCCTGGGTCGCGCGTGCACATTGCCGATCAGCCTGTCACGACGCCGCGTGTCCTCGCCGACGACGCCGCGAGCGAGCCCGACATGCTCGAAGTCGGCGGCATTCGGATGGTGGTCCATCGCAGCGGCGAACGACAGTCGCTCCGCGTGTGGGATCCCGACGGCGAGACGGCGCGCGGATTCCTCGGCTTCACATGGTTTCCCATCCAGATGGACTATCGCGTGACCGGCCGTTTCATCCCCGACGCGTCGCCGAAGAACCTGCAGGTCGTGAACACGTTCGGCGATCTCGACACATACACGACGGAAGGTGTCGTCGAGTTCACGCTGCACGGACGGACTGTACGCCTGCGGCCGTTCACGACGCGTCCGAAACGCTTCTACTTCGTGTTCCGCGACGGCTCCAGCGGTGCGGAAACGTACGAGGCGGCGCGATTCCTCTACGCCGATCTCCGCGATGACGGCACGGCGGTGCTCGATTTCAACCAGGCCTACAACCCGCCGTGCGCCTTCAATCCGTACACGACGTGCCCGATTCCGCTCCCCGAGAATCGCCTCGCGATCAAGGTACTTGCCGGCGAGCGCGCGTACCCCGTCCACGTGCCGCTGCCGAAGTCTTGACGCCGTCGAGCGTCGCCTTGAGCACGACCTCGCCGCGCCCCTTCTTCAGATCCACTCTCGCCACTTTCAGCGCCTGCTTCATCAATCCTCGGACGTACGCAGCGTCAAGGATCTCGGCGAGCCCGGCCACACGAATCGACCGCATCTGGTTGCCGGTTCCTTCGAGCCGGCCCTCGGGGTCGTCGATGGCCACACCCTCGAAGAAGAAGAACCGCACCCACCGCGGATAGAGGACGAGCGAGAACACCGGCATGCCGCGCTCGGCCGGACCGAATCCGATACCGAGCGACTGCCGGCGCTCGTAGACGACCTGTCGCGCGCCTGGAAACAACGCCCGCAACGTCTTCAGCCCGGCCCGAGCGGTCGCCGCCACTTCGGGTGCATAGCGGTCAATCGCCTTTTGCAGATACGCCTCTTCTCCACTGCGCTCGCGCGCCATCGCCGCCTCCGAACGTTCCGAGATATGCCAATGTGCCTGCTTCTGCACGTTCTGCCCAGTAGAGCATCCGGCTCAACCATGGCACGATGACTATTGTGCTGCCTCGCCTGATCTCATTGGTCCTCGTCGGCATTCTTGCGGTCGGGTGTGGTGGAGGCAGCGGTTCTCCCTCGGCGCCGTCACCGACACCGCAGCCACCAGCGACCACGCCGACTCCCAACCCGACGCCGCAGCCGACACCGCAACCGGCCCTCGCGCAAATCGGCGGCGCCTGGAACGGTTCGCACGAGTTCCAGCAGCAGGGCAGGCGCTTGTTCGGACGCGTCGCGGTGACTTTCGATCAGAGTGATAGAACAGTGCGCGGCTCCTGGTTGTTCACGGATGGCGCGGGGAGCGCTGGCCCGAGCTTCAACGCGTGGCATGGCGAGATCACCGGCACCTTGAGCCTCGACGTGAACGGCGCAACACATTTTGCCGGAACGGCGACAATCGTCGCCGAGATTTCGAGTGGCACCGGCGCATGTCATGGCCGCGTGACGTTGGAAGGCACCGCGACGGCCGCATCGCTGCGGATCGATGGCCCGAACGTCACCTTCTTCGATTGCTCCGGGAGCATCGGCGGCTTCGTGTGGATTCTCACCCGGGATGCCAGCAGCCCACCGCCACCACCGCCGTCACCGCCACCGCCGCCTGGTCAGCCGGGATCCCTCTCGTGTACCGCGCAGAGCGTGACAGGTCCAGAGTCCAACACGACGACGATCACGTTCGACGAGCCCGAGTTCGATGCCAGGCGCACGCGAACCTATTCCGATGGGAGCTACGCCACCTGCCCGTACCGATACAGTGACGAAGTGTTCCAGTTGTCGGTGAACGGCGTCTCGCTGCAGGGGCGTTACCAGCTCCGCACCCTGTGGAATGGGTGCACGAGCACGAACCCGAGCGTGTGGGACGGCGGCGTTCTCCAGAATCGAGATTCAGCGCTGACGATCGGAGTCAACTCGCTGCCCAGGCCAACGGTCCTCCGATTCTCTCTGGCCGTCGATGGCGGGGCGCCGAGTCCTCGCTTCGACCTCACAGTGTCCGACGCCACGGGCGCGACCGCGACCACGAGCGTCACCACGTTGGCCGGCCGGATCGCCTTGAGCTGCTCGCAGCCGATCAGCAGCGTGCGAATCGGCCACGACGGCCCGTCGTGGGTTCTCGATTCGGTCGCGTTCTAAGCATCACCACCGGTCACGGGGCTGCGAGCGCGGGCACAGAAGGTGCAATGAGCACTCGTATGCCGACCACACCTATTCCCGAGCTGGAACCGAAGCGGAAACCCGAGCCGGAGGTCCACAATCGAAAACCCGAGCCGGAGATCAAACAGCCCACGACACCGGCCAAGCCTGAGGTTGGTGAGGATCAGGGCGACAGCGGACCTGATCGCGACAATCCGATCACCGAACGAAGCAAGCATTCGGCCCGAGTGGATCGAGAGGACGCCCACATCGGCGCGACCGAGAGTCAAGTGTCGGACACGACACCGCCGTCCGGCGACGCCTACAAAGACGAACCGCGACAAGGCTAGAGCTTCAACCTCGACAGACCGGCGTGGCGTAACACTGCATTCGCGAGTCTTAAACCCCAACACTCGTTATCGAGCGCCGCGGCATATCTCCGCAAAAATCGCACTGACGAACTGGCACTGCGCATGCCTTCTCATCTCCGGCTCATCGTGCCTGGAGGAACCCTTATGAAACAAGGTCTGTTGGCAGCGCTCGCGCTAGCAGTAGCTGGATTTGGATGCAGTGAGACGGCTTTAAACGACTCTGCCGTGCCATCGGTGACCGGTCCGACCGCCATCGTTCAGCGCACCGGACTGCCGCCGGAGGGCTGCACGCCGGGGTTCTGGAAGAATCACACCGAGGTGTGGGGACCGACGGGTTTGAGCCCGTCGCAGACACTCGAAAGCGTGTTCGACATTCCCGACAGCCTGGGGCTCGACGACGTTACGTTGCTGGAAGCCCTTGGGCTGAACGGCGGCGGAGTCAATGCTCTACTGAGGCACGCGGTCGCCGGACTGTTGAGCGCCCTCCATCCCGACATCGTCGATTACCCGGCGCAGCCGCAGTTCATCATCGGTCCGGTGAATACCGCGCTCGCGTCCGGAGATGCATCCGAGATCGAAGCAAGAAAGAACGACCTCGATACGTGGAACAACTCGGGCTCGCCTGGATTCTGCGACTGATCTCGCGACAGGCAGCATACGCAGACGTGAAGACCCGGCGGTCTCATCCACCGCCGGGTTTCTTTTTGTGCGGTGACTACTTGCTGCTTCCAGCTTCGCGCTCAGCTGCACGCGCAGCGCTGAGGATTCCGCGCAATCCCTCGTTCCCCTCGTGGCACGCGTACTCGTAGATGTGAGTATCGTCCCTCGTCAGCCGCATGCCGAACGTCCAGGGGCGTACCCACGTGGTCTTGTCGTCGAAGGTTATCGACCATTCGATCGTCTTGTTCGACGTGGGCCGGAACCGCTCGGTGATCTTGATCTTGTCCGAGGCGCCGCCATACGCCGACTTCTCCAGCACGTTCGTCGTCTCGACAACCAGAGTGTCTCCCTCCCACCGTCCGCGCGCGTCGCCCATGTAGGACTGCATCGACGCGGGCAGATGCGCCCGGCCATCGAGAGGGATGATGCGCGTCTCGTGCACCATCTCGTAGCGGATCGCCACGAAGCCCGGGCCCTGCGTGATGTCATACGAGTTGCCGTAGATGGCGGGCATCATCGAGCCGGGCAGCCCGCGCGTGATGCAGCGCACGTAGAGGGTGAGATCCTGCGGGCCGTCGAAAGGACCGGTATTGTATCCGTCACCGCCGCGCCGCGCGGCGCGTACGGCCGCGGCGCGCTTCTTCGCCTCGTCGGTCGTCGCCGGGATCTTGCCGTCTTCGGGATCGGAGATCATCCAGGCGCGGCTGTTGGTCGCGTTGTAGTTCTCGTACCAGTGCGGCGGGCCGGCGCCGGTGTCGTTCTCAGATGAACCGCCAATCGTCTGCGCGGTCTTGAGCTGCCGTTCGCGGCGTGTCTTGATCAACTCTGCGAGCTGAGCCGGAGTCACCTCGTCGACGCGTTTGCCGGCGAACTCGGCTGGCTTCTCCATCGAGATGCCGCTTTCACTGCTGTTGGTATAGGTGCCTTGCAGATCGGGGTCGCCCCATGGGGTTTTCGGAGCGCTGTATGTCTGACCCATCACGGTCAGGCTCGCGGCAAAGCTCAGCGCCACGGTTGCGGCCACGGCTGCGATTCGACGATTGGTAAGAGTCATATGGGTTCCCCGGTCCGGCTCAAGCCGGACACTACATGGGCCACCTGAAGGTGGCTCTACGTACGCCGCCTACTTGCTCAGCCACGCTGTCATTCGTCCGATCCGATCATACGGCCGGCTGATATGCATGCCACCGGTCACCGCATCGGGCGTCTTGTTGCCGTCCAGGTCGCCGATCGCCACCGTCTGCAGGTGTGTCGGCGCATTGCCCACGCCGTGCAGCGTGAACGCCATCTTCCCGTTGTTCTCCAACCAGACCAGGCTGGGTGACTGCGGATTGTCCCAGTCGCTGTTCGACGCGACGAACAGGATATCGAGGTCGCCGTCGCCATCGAGGTCGGCAGCTTCGGGGCTGGTGCCACCCTGGAAATCGACGATTCGGCGAAACTCGAAGGTGAGATTGCCGCGGTTCTCGAGCCACTGAATGCCTTGCCACGGCCGGCTGTTCGGCGGGGCGTATTCGAAGGCATCGCCATTGGCATAGAGGAGATCCGGATCACCGTCGCGATCGAGGTCGGCCAGCGACAGCCAGCTCGAACCGAAGTCAGGATTGGTCGAGCCCCACAGCATCCGCGGCGCGAAGCCGCCCTTGCCATCGTTGATGAAGCCCCAGATCTCCTCCCACTCCTGACTGATCAGGGCGGCGATGTCGAGACGCCCGTCGGCATCGAGATCGACCGGCAGGGCGTTGATCGCGCCGGAGAGCCGCTGCAGCACGTGCTGCGCGAACTTCCACTGTCCGGTGTTCTCCAGCCAGCTGGTCTCTCCATCGTCGTAGCCGAAACCGGCGACCGCGACGTCGAGGTCGCCGTCGCCATCGAAATCGGCGGCGCGCGCGTCGGCAACGCGCGCGACTCGATCGGCAATGTAGTGCGACGTGAACTTCTGCCTGCCGTCGTTCTCGAGCACGATCACCGAGCCGACGCGGTTGTTGTTGGGAAAGAGGAAACCGAGCGCCGCGACGAGCAGATCGAGGTCGCCGTCCTTGTCGAAATCAACGGCCTCGACGTGAGCCGGAGCGGCGACGCCGGCAATGGTCTGCTCGGTGAACGTCCCGCGCGGCGCCTGACGGATCCAGCTGACGGTGCCACGCAGCGCATCGCAGACAATCACGTCGTTGATGCCGTCGCGATCGAGATCGGCGATGGCGACGTGGGCAATCTGCGGACGTTCATCGCCTTTCGGCAGGTTGCCGATCGGCCTGGCAGTCAGGAGCGCGGCCGTCTGCGAGGATGACGAGGGTGCCGGTGTCGTCGCGGCAGGCGCCGGCTCTCCGCCACCGCATCCGGTGAGCCCCACAGCGATCGCCACGATCGCTGCCATGACAGGACCATGCACTACGGAGCGCTCTTCGAGGGCTTGGGCGGGGCCTGGGAGATCAACTGCTTGAGCAGCGCGGCGGTGCTCTCGCGGACCACGCCACCGCGCCCGCCGCGGCCGCCCTGGCCCATGGCGAGATCGAGTGGTGTGAAGCCGGCCTTGTTCTTGAGCGTCAGCGTCGCACCGCGCTCGGCGAGGAATTTCACGACCGGGTCGCCGCGTCCGACCGCGCCATGCAGCGCGGTGTTCCCGGCGTTGTTGAAGGCATCGACGTCCATGCCGCGATCGAGCAGCAGCTTGCACGCCTCGACCGCGCCGTCCGGCGTCGGCACGACGATGCGGATGCCTTCACCGCGGAGACCGCCGGCGCCAAGACCCGCGGCAATCATCAGCGCGTTGGTGCGATCGGGAAGCGTCAGGAACGGATCGGCGCCCTTGTCGAGCAGCAGCCGCATGACGGCGACGTCGTTGGTGCGGGAGGCGCGCATCAATGGCGTCGTGCCCTGGCCGAAATTGAGTGTGGTGCCGGCGTCGTGGTGTCGCTTGAGCGGCGCACGCTTGAGGCGCGCGTTCGGATCGGCGCCGCGCTCGAGCAGCAGCTTCACGACGTCCACGCCATCGAGCCTGTCGGTGAGAATGGGCGCCGGCCGGCCCTGCACCCACTGCAGGCTGTTCATGTCCACGGCCGCATAGAGCGCGCCCATGCCGGCGATGTCGAGGACGTTGGGATTGGCCCCTTTCTCGAGCAGCACCGCGGCCAGATCGTAGTGGGCGTTGATGATCGCAAAGACGAGCGCCGTGGTGCCGATGCCCTGATCGGCGGTCTTGAATTCCTCGGGCTTCAGTGGAATGTCGGTTTGCGGGAGCGCCGCGACATCGAGGTTCGCACCGAGCTCGGCCAGCGTGCGCGCGGCGTCAATCGCCCCTTCGCGCGCCGCGAACATCAATGCTGTCCACCCGCCGCGCGGGAACGGCGAATTCGGTCCGCCGCTACGGGGGAACTCGAGCACCGGCGCATCGATGACGGTGCTCCTGGCGTTGATGTCGGCGCCCGACTCGGCAAGCACCCTGACCGCATCGGCGTGATTCTCGGCGGCGGCCCACATCACGGCGGTCTCGCCGAACCACTTCTCGCGTGCGTTGACGTCGGCGCCGCGGCCGACGAGCAGCTTCACCGCGGCGGCATTGCCGGTGCGCGCCGCAGTCATGATGATCGGCTCACCCTCCGCGCTCTGCGTGCTGGCGCTCGCGCCCGCCTTGAGCAGCGCGTCGAGTGCTTCGACGCTGCCATTGGTGGCGGCCAGCGTGATCGGCGCGATGCCGTAGCGATTGGTCGCCGTTGCCTTTGCTCCGGCCCGCAGCAGCATCCGCACCAGCTCGATGTCGTTGGCGCGCACGGCCCAGTGCAACGCGGTCGTGCCGTCGGACTGCGCCGCGTTCACGTCGGGCTTGCCGCGCAGCAGCTCACGCACGGCCTCCCGGTCGCCCCGCTTCGCCGCATCGGCGAGCGGGCTGCCGGTAGACTGCGCGCCCCCGGAGGTGCCGAGGCAGAGCAAAAGAATCAGCGCGCACAACGGCTTCACGTGTCGCGCATGTCTACGACACACCGAGGCACCGAGGTACCGAGGCCCTTGCCGATTCATGTCTGCACGTGCAGTCATCGTCCCAAGAAGAGTCTCCCCACCTCGCTGCCTCGGTGTGTCGTCATCAGGCGAAGTCACGTGCAGTCGGTGGAGATGTTTCACAGAGCAAAAGCGCCAGTACTCACCCCGAACTTGTCGATCTCGGCACCGTACTTCTGAGCGACCGTGAGCATGACGTTGGCAAGCTGCGTCCCCTTCGGTGCAGCGATGTGACGGTTGCCGGTGAACGC
>Ga0075421_100006110_pt1 | contig 14641 bp, 9 predicted proteins | sample SoiMetdeltSBSDD5_FD_75292 | JGI IMG/M metagenome (GOLD analysis project Ga0075421, IMG submission 75292) | Bulk soil microbial communities from a Populus tree surrounding site in Tennessee, USA - Soil MetaG P. deltoides SBSDD5 | ecosystem: Environmental > Terrestrial > Soil > Tree plantation...
CCAGCAACAGGTTGGCGACGTTCACGCACGCGATCAGCAGCACGAGTCCGACTACAACCGCCAGCAGCGTGGCGAGCGTCTGTGCAATGCGCCGGGTGCCGGGGTTCGCCACGCCGGCGACTGCTGTCGCGACGATCGGGGCGCGTGGCGCCTTGTCCGCGCCCTGGGCGGCCCCGACCTCGGCGTCGATGATGTTGAGCTCGGCGGACGCCTGCTGCGGCGTCGCGTCACCGCGCAACCTGCCGAACAGCATCAACAGCGGCCGCGTGCCACGCGCATCGAGTTGCGCGGCGAGGGCGGGACGCGTGCGGATGGGCACCCAGAGGTCCGTCCGTAGCGGCGCGAAGATGCCGCTGAATTCTTGTGGGGCGACACCGACCACCGTGTACGACTGCGACTCGGATCTGATCAGCCGGCCGAGTACCCCGGGATCGAGCTGGAATCGCCGCTGCCACACTGAGTAGCTGATGACCGCCGAGGGTTCAGTCTCGTCCGTGACCCAGCGTCCGAGCGCCAGCCGAACACCAAGCACCGAGGCATAGCTCGATGTGACGGCTTCGGCGGTCACGAACTCGCTCTCGCCGTTGACCTCCAGATCCGACTCCATCGGCAGCGAGCCGGTCAGCCCGGCGAGCACACGGCTCCTGGCCTTGACCTCCTCGTAGACGGGGAACGAGAAGTTCGGCGTCTGGCCGCGGACCAGCATGACCAGCCGCGATGGCTCCGCGACGGGCATCGGCCTGAGCAGTACCGAGTTGACGATGCTGAAGATCGCCGTGTTGGCGCCGATCCCAAGCCCGAGACACAGCACCGCGAGCACGGTGAACCCGGGCGAGCGTCGCATCTGTCGCAGCGCCTGACGTGTATCGCGGCGGAAGTCTTCGAAGACGCGTGCCAGGCCGGCCATCAGCGGGCTCCTCCTCGACACGGCTGAGTCCCCTGCGATTCACGCGTCTCGGGCCCCGACCTGTCGAAAACGCCAAGGATGCTAGCGGATGCCGTGCGCAACCGCAAGCGCGGATGACGCGTCACCAGGCAGGCTCGGTCGAGCTGACCGATGCGGTTCCCGACTCCCTGTGCATCGGCTCGAGCGCCACGACGAATCGCCCGGCCGGCACGTCGCGGAACTGCACGGCACCGTTCTCGCACAGGCGGAGATCGATGTACGGGGCTTCGTCGACCGACACCATCGCGACGAGCGGGTCGCGTCCCCACCGGGACGAATCCGCCACGACGACCCCGACCGCGCGCGACTCCTCATGGAGTCGAACAGTCGTCATCGCCGCGGTGTCATGGTTGATCACTCCTTGCAGTGGCGTCGACGACGGCGATTCGGTGATCACGCGTGAGGTCTCTGCGCCGTCCACGATGACCACGGCCACCTCGTCGCCCTGGTCGCGGGCATGGGCGATCCATCGCGAGATCCGGTCGGCATGCGTGCGCCAGAGACCGCTCGTGGCATCGCGGTTCGACAGCAGCGTGGCGACGCGCCAGGCGACCTGCGGTCGGAGGGTCGACAGAACTGCGGCCGGGTCCTGCGAAAGCGGATCGCGCGGCACATCGCCGTACACCGCGCGCCAGTCCATCGAGGGCACCTGACTGAGCTCCAATCGGCCATCGTCGTAGTGCAGCTGTTCGGCGCGCACGCACACGCTGTCGAGCCTGGCCTTGAGCGTCTCGTAGTGGAAGTTGACGGAGCCCTTGCGAATGCCGGCCCGGTCCTTGAGGATCCGCCGCCGCATCTGGGCCGCGCTCCGCATCGGATAGTGACGCAGATTGAAGGACGTGGGATGCCGGGCGCCGGCGGCCGCGTTGTGATTGAACCAGCGGATGTTCGTCGCGCTCGCCCGCCACGAGCGCACCAGCGGGTTGACGCCGGGAAACAGGCTGTAATAGCGGACCCGCTCCACGGGAGAGACGATCGCCGGATCGTCGCGATCGGTGAACCAGAAGACGAAGTTCAGGAACTCGATCCAGCCGTCCCCGCTCTCCCAGACCTCGCGAACGTAGTCATCGTAGGAGCGTGCGCGCGAAGGCCCCTCGAGGAGCTCGTCCTGATCCGGCCACGAGATCCAGTCGTACCGCGCGACGTACTCGCGCAGCAGATGCCTCGACATGTTCGGATACATGTCGTAGAAATCAACGTCGCGGCTAATGTGCTGCGTCTCGACCAGGTGGCGACGAAACGTCTGCAGCACATCGGCCGTGTCGTCCGACGACCCGTGGTTCCACGCGATGACGTCGTGATTGGCGTTCAGCAGCGCGGTGATCGCATCCGCGAGGATGTCACCGTCGTTGTAGCAGAGGAGCACACCGAGCATTCGTGGCTTGGACATGTCTCGTCGCGAGCGTGATCGGTCAGGGCCAGGGAGCCGTGAGCTGTGTGCTCGCGGCGAACTGCAGCAGCTGCAGCGCTCGGTTGACATCGGTCGTCGCCGGAGGGTCGGAGCGGCGCTGACCGTTACGGAGCGCCGTGGCCCACGCGCCGAGATCCGGCAGTTGCCGATCGATGGCGTCTCGAACCACGCGGACCTGCGACGTCAGCGGCTCGAGCACCAGCTCGAAGAGCTCGTCGCCGGGCACGAGATCGTGTGCGGCGACCAACTCGAGCCAGAACGCCAGGTCGCGCTTGAACCACGCGTGGCACCCGAACGGCACCTCTCCGCCGGTAAGCTCCAGGCAGGCGTCGGGCTCGGTCTGAATGGCGAATCGCGCGCACGTCTTCTGGTCGGCAATCCTGAACCAGGGGAACTTGGACGGTACGTAGACACCCCAGAAGACATCCTCGTAGAGGCGTCCCCAGCGGCGCGCAGCACTGCCGCGCAGGCTCAGGACGCGGAGCGACGCGCCGACGTGGCGCAACGACAGCCCGCCGTTGCCTCCGGCGTTGGGCAGCGGGCCTCGTCTCCACCATGGTTTGTAGAAGTTGAGGAGGCCTTCGATGATCTCGCCGAACCACGGCGCGCCGAGGTAATCGTAGCCGCCCCGGCACCACTCCGTCAGCGCGTCCCGGAACACGAGGCAGTCGAGCTGATAAATCAGGATGTACTCGTAGCGTTCGAAGCGCGCGTAGAAGTCCGGCGAGAGCAGGAGCTCGCTGTACGCAGCCGTGCTTGCGAAGAACCTGGGATCGAACGTTTCGACGTCGATGTCGGGATGCTTCTCGCGATAGGTGTCGAACGACAGACCCGCCGGCGCCACGAGCACGCGAGGATAGCGATGGAGGACGCGGGCGCACGTATTCAGCGACAGCCGCTCGAACGCGTTCAGCTCCGGCTTGTAGGCCGGAATGACGACGGCGACGCCTGAGCCGTTCTTCACGCGAGGCCTCATCCCCGGAATGTGCATCTCCTCACCCGCCCTCTCATCCGACGTGGCGAGATGGCTCGGCCGCGTGCCGGACCGGCCCGGCGGCGGACGCGTGGAACGCGGCGATGTGGCCGTACGACGGGTAGAACTCCGGCACGCCCCCGTCCATGAGGGCCGCGGCCGCTCGCGCGAGACCGTCGGGGTCCTGGCGCATCGGCCACTCGACGGCGATGGTGTTCACACCGCGCGTCACCTGTCCTTCACCAATGCTGAAATGCCGGCGTGTCCAGCGGCGCCCCACTGTCAGGCGAGCCACCACGGTGTCGTTCACCTTGACCCGCACGCGGGCTCGGCCACCGGAGGACGTGTGGATCCGGAGCGTGAGCGAAACATCGATCGCGCGGGCGCTCTCGATGACGAAACGGAACACCGACACCGGACTGAAGGCCGCGTAGTACGCCGGCTGCGCGGGCGACAGCTCGTCGAGGTCGGTGCCGGTCTCCCGGAAGAGCGATTCGAGATCGTACGGGGACGTCGAGGCCAGGCGCGGATCGAGCAGATCGACCGTGCCGCCATCGAAGTCGTACGTCGTGTGAATCCACTGCCGTAACCACTCTCGCGCCTCCGGAACCGCCGTCGCGGTCGTCGCGCCCACCGCATCCACCAGCGTCCAGGCAAGCGGCTTGCGAGCCTGCGGATCACCCATGAGGAACGTCAGCCGCTTCGCGAATCTCGTGGGATTCGGCCAGCCATGTCGGCCGAGCAGATCGATGCAAGTACGGGTGAGACCTCCGGGCGCCGCTTGCACGTGCAGAGCCGCCAGGAGCGTGAGGTCGCGGGCGATGTCCGGCGCGAGCTCCACGGCGCGTCGACAGTGGTGGGTGACCACGCACGGATCCTGGCCGTGTGCGCCGTTGAAACATGCCGCGAAGACGTGCCCCCACGCCAGCCGCTCCGCCGACACATCGATGCGCCAGCTGACCATGGCATGGCGATCGATCGCCTCGTAGTCGAGCAGCGACAGCACCTGTTCCGCCGCGGCCGCCGCCGCGACACGCATGCCCTCCGCCGTCAGGTGGCAATGGTCGAGGAACACCTGGCGATCGGGCACCGCGCCGTAGTGCCCGTCGAAGTAGGCCGGCAGATCGACGACGTGGAGCCCGGATTGTGGGCCGTGGCACCGCACGGTCTCCTGGATCGCAGAGTAGCAGCGCGCCGAGACCAGGCGCGAGGTCCAACCCGGTGTGAACAGCACGGCATCGCGCGCGCGTTCGAGGTGGGCGCGCGCGTGCGTGTGATCGCCCTCGGAAACCGCCATCGCAGCGAGCGCCCGCAGACCGACGGATGTCGACCCGCCGTCGAGCGACACGATCCGTTCGGCCAAGCCACGCGCGTCCTCGTGCTGCTGGTCGTGCAGGGCGACCGCGAGGCGTCGCGTCAACCGGAACCAGTCGTCGGCGCGATCGGCGAGGCACGGTGGCAGGCGGGTCGCCGTGTCGTTCCAGTCGAGCAGGTTGAAATCCGGCAGCATGAACACGATCGGCACGCCAGACGCCGCGGAGATCTGGCCGAGGCGCGCGAGCACGTCGCGGGCCCGCGAACGGCACACCGACGCCATGTACTCGCCGACCGCGCCGATCTCCCCGCGCTCGCGCAGCAGCAGGCCGAGCCGCCGGCGCTCGGCGTCCGAAACGTCGTTGAAGGGATGCCAGTTGTTGCCGGCGAACACCACGACGACCGCGGGGCGCAGTTTCAGCGCGGACTCGACCAGTGCGAGCAGCGGGCCCGCGTCGATGGAGGTCCGCGCCAGGTCGACGACGTCGAGCGGAACGTCGGGCCGGCCGGCGGCGAGCGCTTCGCGCAGAGCGATGGCGAAGTTGAAGTCGGGATCGTGGAAGAAGCCACGCGCGACCGACTCGCCGATGAGCGCAACACGCGGCCGGTCGACCTGCGCGGGAATTCGCGGCACGTCGGCCCAGAACAGTCGCTCGAACGCATCGCCCGGCTGCTCGTAGAACGCTTCGCCATCGCGCTCGACGAGCGTCCAGGGGCCGATGCCATTGGCGTCGCGGGCGGGCGCGGACGGTCGGGCAGCTGGCGGTCTCACGGCCGGCAGGCCGGGCAGCTGCAGCTGGCCAAGCAACCCCAGCACCTGCGGAACCGGCATCGTGCGACACAGCTCCGCCAAGCGGTTGGCGCTTGCGCGTTCGAGCGGATCGGGACGTTTCATGGATTGGCTACGCGGCCACTCGCACGCAACGCTCGTCGTGTGACGGAGACGCCGCGCGGAGTTAGACGAAGGTGTACACGCGGTCGCTGACGTTGGATCGTGCCGCCAGGGCGACCGCGGCCAGCTGCTCGACCCACGGGATCCACGACCGCTCATCGTCGGTGCGATCGAGGATGAAGTCCTCGAGCACGAGCGTGTCGAGGCGCGAGTTGGCAAAGCAGAGCAACGCGTCGACAGGCGCGCAGACGATGGGCTCGTCGCGGACGTTGAACGACGTGTTCAACAGAATCGGGCAGCCGGTGCGCGCCTCGAACGCGCGCAGCAGCGCGGCAAACCGCGGCGCGTGCCGATCGCTGACCGTCTGCGGCCGCGCCGAGTTGTCGACGTGCGTGATCGCCGCCAACGACAGCGGGGAGCGCACGTCGCACGTCTCGAGCATGAATGGCGACGAATGTCCGAGATCGAAGTGCGCGTCGCGATGCGACTCGAGCACGCTCGGCGCAAAGGGCCTGAAGGCCTCGCGCTTCTTCACGACGGCGTTGATCCGGTCGCGCATACCGTCGCGGCGGGGATCGGCCAGGATCGATCGCGCGCCGAGTGCTCTGGGGCCGAACTCCATCCGCCCGTGGAACCAACCGACGACTGCGCCGGCGACGAGCCGATCGACGACGGCCTCGAGCAGGTGGTCCTCGCGCTCGCGGAAGTCATGAGACGGCATGGGGATGGTGGCGATCACCTCGGCGATGTCGTCGGCGTCGTACCGCGGTCCCCAATAGGCGTGCTCCATCTGCTGCCGTTGCGTCGCGGCGCCGGTCAGCTGCCGATGCGCGAGCGCGGCCGCCCCGAGCGATCCACCGGCATCGTGCGGCGCTGGCCCGATGAAGAGACGCTCGAACGGACCGTGCGTCAGCAGATGATGGTTGGCGACGCAGTTCAGCGCGACGCCGCCCGCCATGCACAGCGTGGGGCACGGCACGCGCGAGTGCAGGTAGCGGAGCTTCTCCAGCAGCACGACGTGCAGGAAGTCCTGGAGGCTCTTCGCGACATCCGCGTGAAACGGCGTCATCTCGCCGCCCCTGGCCCGTGGCGGCTCGCCGAACAGCTCCGGCAGCGCCGGCGAGAACATCGGGTCGCGGCCGCTCAGGTCGAAAAACTGCTGGTCGAGCGTGTACTGCCCTTTGTCGCCGAGCGTCAGGAGCCGATGGAAACGGTCCACGTAGGTCGGGGACCCATACGGCGCCAGGCCCATCACCTTGTACTCGCCGTCGTTGACCGCGAAGCCCAGATAACTCGTAATCGCGCTGTACAGCAATCCGATCGAATCGGGGTAGTCCACGAACTCGAACAGCGACACGTCGCCATCCTTGCCGTGCCCGTATGCGGTGGTGGCCCACTCGCCGACACCGTCGACCGTCATGATTGCCGCCTCGTCACAGCCCGCGTAGTAATAGCTGCTCGCCGCGTGAGCCAGATGGTGCGGTACGCAGATGACGGGGCCGTCGTAGCCGAGCACGCGGCGAATCTGGCGCATGGGCCGATCCGCGTCGAGCCGGCGCGCCATGCCCGGCTCGCCGGCCTGCGACAGCATCCAGAGCTGCCTTCCGAGCTTGAGCACGGGATCTTCGTAGTACGCGACACACTCCACATCGCTGACATCGATGCCGCCCTGACGCAGGCAGAAGCGAAACGCGTGGCTCGGCATGGATCGGTCGTGCTTGATCCTCGTGAACCGCTCCTCCTCGGCCGCAGCGACCAGTCGACCGTCCTGCAGGAGACAGCATGCGGCGTCGTGGAAGAAGCAGGAGATGCCGATGACGTTCAGCATGAGCCCTCTGCGCTCGTGTTCGTGGTGCGTGCCCGTTCGTGGATGTATCGCGACAGACGCGCCACGCCTTCGCGTATCGCTTCGTCGCCGAGATGTGCGAACGCGAGCCGAATCTGCTGGCGCCGATCGCCGCACAACGAGAAGAACCGCATCGGGCAGGCGATGACACCGTAGTCGGCCGCGCAGTGGCCGAGTTCCGCCGCGCCGAACTCGAACGGGACCGTCAGCGTCAGGAAGAATCCGCCGGCGGGCCGGTTCCACGTCACTCGAGATCGCAGCGGAGCGAACGCGTCGCCGAGCGCATCGAGCAGGACATCGCGGTTGTGACGGAGCCGTTCCCGCTTGGGCCGGACCAGTGGCTCGAGCGAGCCGCCCGCGCGCGCCAGCGTGCCGGCGCACATCCCCTGGAGCAGCGTCGACGTGTTGACCGTGAGATAGCCCTTCACGCGCGACAGCTCCGAGGCAAGCGTGCGACCCGATTCGGCCACCAGCTGGTCGGCCACGAGGTACCCGAGCCGAAGCGACGGAAAAATCGTCTTGGCGAAACTGCCGATGTAGAGCACCGTGCTGCTCGTGTCGAGCGCTTTGACGGTCGGGAGCTTCTCGCCTTCGTAGCGAAACATCCCGTACGCGTTGTCTTCGATGAACAGCAGGTCGTGGCGGCGGCAGATGTCGAGGAGCGCGCGTCGATGCTCGAGCGGCATCTGTGTGCCGAGCGGATTGTTGAAGTCGGGAACGTCGTAGAGCGCGCGCGCCCGACCGTGCCTCGAGGCAGCGGCAATGCTCGCCTCGACCACGTCCGGCTCCAGGCCGGATGCACCGGCCGGAACGGGCACGACGCGAATGCCGATCATGCGGGCCAGGCCGGTGATGCCGACATACGCGGGATCGCTGACGAGAAGGACGTCCGTCGCCGGATCGAACAGACCCATCAGCGTGACGGCCATCGCCTCTTGCGCGCCGACCGTCACCATGATGGCGTCCGGCTCGACGTGGATCTCCTCGTCCAGCAGCAGGTGCCGCGCCACCGCTGCGTTGACGATTCCATTCGTCCGGTTGTAGCGTCCGAGCTCGTTCCACGCCTCGTCGAGGTCGCCGGTGCCGGCGGCGTGCGCCACGAACTCGTCGAGCGCGTGCGCGACGGGGGCCACGTCGAACAGATCCTCCGGCGGACGGCCCGCGGCGAACGAGATGGCGTCCGGGTAGCGGAACGACACCTCGTTCAGGAAGTCCATGACGTCCAGGATCGGATCCTGGAGCTCGCGCCGGAGCGGCGACCTGTGTGACGTGGCGGCGGAAAGGCCAGGCATGGGCTGAGCGTCGACTACAGCGATCCGCGGAGCACCTGCTGCTCCTCGACGCCTTCGAACAAGGCACGGATGTTTCCACCGGCGAAGCTGCGACTGCCGCGCCGTTCGATGAGCTCCCAAAAGAACGTCGGTCGGCTCTGCAGCGGCATGGTGAATATCTGCATCAGCAACCCCGAGCCGCTCCGTTCGATCACGATGCCGAGCGTCCGGCACGCGGCAATGAGATCGCCCAGGCTCTCGCGCTCGGCCGGGGTCCACTCGTCGCGCGGCTCCGGAACGGCGAGGAATTCGATGCCGCGTTCGCGCAGCCGTGCCGTCATCGCGACGACGTCGTCGCAGAGGAACGCGGCGTGCTGGATGCCAGGCCCGTTGTGGCTCTGCACGAACTCGCTCACCTGCGAGCCGCGCAGCCCCTCGCCCGCTTCCCACAGCGGCAGGCGGATGCTGGCGTTTGCGCTCTCGACCACCCGGCCCCTCATCGCGCTTCGGCTGGTGGCGACGTAATCGTCGAACGACTCGTGAAAGCCGAAGGCCGTCGTATAGAACTCGACCAGCCGGTCGAGGCGTCCCTCGTCGAGGCACACGGCCAAGTGGTCGATCGACTTCACGCCGGTCTCGGTCGGATCCGGCGGCGCCATGGTCGCGGGCGCGAGCCCCGGCAGCCGCCACCGACCGCCCTGTCGCTGCACGAGCGAATGGACGACGTCGCCGAACGCGCCGACGCACGCGCTGGTCATCACGCCATCGTCCCACTCGGTCACGGTTGGTTCGACGAGGGGCGCGGCGCCGGCCTTGATCGCGCGGTCGAAGACGTCGTCGACCTTATCGACCGCGAACGCGATGTCGCGAACGCCGTCGCCGTGGCGGCCCACGTACTCGGCAATCGGCCCCGCCATCGAGACGGGTGCGCTGATGACCAGCGGCACGTCACCCGCCGCGAGCAAATACGACGACCGATTCGCCTGGCCGGTTTCGAAGCCGGCATAGGCGCGGACGGGCAGACCGAGCACGCTGGTGTAGAAGTATGTTGTCTGCCGGGCATTGCCGACGAAGAGCTCGACGTAGTCGAGACCGAGGACGGCCTCCGGCTCGGCGCCAGACGGTTCACTCGAGATTACAGACACCGTGTCCTCCAGGGCGAATTGCGGCCGACGCGGTCGGCCGCTCAGTTCGCGTCGCGCATCGCATCCGCTCGCGATGCCTCCGGCCGATGCGGCTTCGCCGCGACGATCGCGCCGTGCGGCGTCCAGTTGTTGCAGGGATGGCGTTCGATGTCGCGGAAGCCGGTCGCCTCGAGCGCCTGCTGATAGTCGGTCCAGCTGTAGATGAGGCCCCTCGTCGCGGGAATCGACACGAAGTAGACCGAGTCGAGCGCCGCCATGACCGGACCATCGCCCGTGTCAGAGCTAATCGAGCTGCAAATCACCACCGCACCGCCCGGATTCAGCGCCCGGTAGGCCTTCTGCAGCAGCTCGTGGATCGTCTCGAGCGGCCAGATGACGAGCTGATGCATGAAGAGGACGCAGTCGACGCCCTGCGGAAACGGATCCTTGAACATGTCCTGCTCCAGGACGTCGATCCGGTGCGTCAGACCCTCCGCCTCGATTCGCCGCTTCGCGACCGAACCGTTCCCGGGGAGATCGATCAACGTGACGGTCGCATCGGGTGCCTGCCGTGCGATCGCGATCGCCGTCGTCGCGTCGCCGCCGCCGACGTCGACGATCCGGCGCCAGCGCGAGAACGCGACCCGCTGCAGCAGCAGCCGCAGCGCCATCTCGGACCAGGACCGCATGTACCGGTAGAACACCTGCTGCATGCGCGGATGCTCGGCGACGCGGTGATAGAGGTCCGGACCGGCGCCGGGAATGCGCCGCAGTCCCACGTTGGTGTCCTCGCGCAGTGAATCGACGAAGTCCGCTTCGCCGACGTACACGATGTCGGCGTGCAGCGCAATCGTGTCGCGCACGACCGTCCACTCTCCGGACGCGATCCACTCGTCCACCAGCTGCGCGTTCGTGTAGCGGCCGTCGATGCGCACGATCAGGCGCAGCGACGTCAGACCGAACAACAGGCATCGCAGCGGGTGAGGCGCGAGCCCGGTGCATCGCGCCAGCTCCTTCGTCGTCAGTCCGACCCCGCGCGTCGCCGCCAGCGCGTCGAACACACCCAGCGCGGACCCGGCATGCAGATATTGAAACGCCGCCTGTCCGAAGAGCAGCAGGGTCAGGTCTTCGACCGCGAGCGGCGCGCTCAGCGCGCCTGATTCGCGTCCGGTCATCGTCGCAACGTGCACAGGTCTACCCTCCTCACTCGATCGGTTCTTCGTAGCGGACCGACGCGCGGTCCAGGGACTGCATGCGCGCGCGGCACACGAACACCCGCGGCGACGACTGTGATCTCGACGTTCAGCTGCGATCGGCTGCGCCGTCGGCCGATCAGAGGCGAACGAACTGAAAGCTGCAAATGGCGGCGTCGTGCCCCGCCGGCAGCGGCTCGCGCCAGTGTGGGATCGTGGTGCCGGCATAGAGCACGGCATCGCCGCGCTGCAGGCAGATCGTCGTGGCGCTGCCGGCAGGCTGCATGAACAGCGGCCACGTGTAGTCGCCGGGCTCGCCATCGACTGCGCACGAGATGTTCCACGGGCAGTGCCGCCCGTCGGTGTGGCGCTTCAGCTCGGCACCATCGTGGTAGTAGTGCAGGAACGTCAGCGACGGCGCGATCGCTTCGGCCACCACGGCGTTCGCCAGACCGGACACCTGCCCGTGAATCGACTTCAGCAGCCGCTCGTCCTGGATCCACTCGCGGTTACCGACGGCGGGATCGCCCGGCGCACAATATCCACCGCGGACGAGCTCGCGCGCATAGGCGCCGATCGCGGCGCGCGCGGCTGGCGCGATGAGCGCGCGGATGACGGCGTATCCAGCTGCCCGGAACGAGCGTTGCCAATCGGCAACGGCATGACGCGGCCACTCCTCCGTGGCGTGCTCGGCATCGAGCAGGATCTGGGCGAAGCGATACACGCGCAGCCGATCGGCGGCCACGCGGCGCGGCGTGATGCGGCCGTCGAGTAACCCGCGCACCTCGTCGATCCAGTCGGCCGGCAGCTCGTACGGCCAGTACGCCTGTGTTCGTGGGTCCCTGACCCAGACGGTCGGTCCCTCGCATTCGAACGCGCGCAGCCCTGATCGGTGCGCGAGCGAGGCGGGCAGGTCGGTTGTCGTCTGCAGCAACGCACCGCGATTGACCTGCAGCGCCTCGTCGGAGATCGGCGGGAGCGCCGGCACGTCGAGCTCGTCGAGGCGCGCACGGTATCGAATCGGCGGCGGCCGATCACCGGACGTGAGGATGCCCGCGGCGATTGCGCGTTGCCGGGCGGCCGGCGACATGCCGCGGACGAGACGTCGCGTCGCCGACCCATGATCCCGGAAGCGGGCCAGCGCGGCGAGCTGCAGCAGCTCGACGAATTCGCTCGGCGTCACCCGGTCGTCGAGCGTTCGGGGCGGCAGCACGAACGACATGCGCCGAACATGCCCGTCGTGCACCTGCAGCGTGGTCGTGACGGTGACGTTGATCGTCGGGTTGACGGTCGGCTCGCGATCGGCGCGGTCGTGCCGAAACGCGCGCAACATGTGCGTCGCCGTGTTGATACACGACCAGTACCAGCGTGACGCCGACGCCCGCAGCGCCACAGACCCGATCATGCGCACCTCACCGCAGATTCGGCCCGCCGTGCCGCTCGCCGCTCGGACCAGCGAGCATCGACCCCGATGTACGACTGCCGCATGTCACTCTGAGCAGAAGACGAGCGTCGCTTCGGAAGCCTGGTCCTTGTACGACCTGAACGCGGTCAGTCCGGCGGCAGACGCCCACTCCCGCAGATGGCCGAACGTCCAGACGTCACCGTTGGGCGACAGCAGCAACATCAGGAGCGCGAAGAGCAGCGCGAAGCGCGGCCCCCGCCGCTCCGCGTCACCCACGAACTCGACAATCATCAGCACGCCACCGGGCTTCAGCGCCGCGCGGGCCCGGGCGACCAGGTCGCCGCAGGCGCGCTCCGACAGCAAGTGAAGAATGTGAGCGACGATGACGACGTCGTACTCGGCAGCGCCGAGATCGATCGCCTCCAGCGATCCCGGGAGGTATGCGTACTGGCGCACGAGACCTGCGTCGCCGATGGCGGTCTGCGCGCGCTCGAGGACAGCGGGCAGGTCCTGCGCGGTGACGCGAGACGAGGGATCCGCCGCGGCAATCGCACGACTCCAGACCGCCGACCCGCAGGCCACGTCGAGCACTCGAGCGCCGCGCCGCAGCGCCGGTACGCCGAGCTCGGCAGCCGCCGCGGCCGCGAGCGGTCGATGCAGGCGCTCGAGCCCCGGCACCATGTCCGCGAAGAACTGCTCCGTGTCGAGTGCGTCCGAGGGTCCGCCCCGGCGGACGACGTCGCCGAACGACGCCCATATCGCGTCGAACGGGTGCCCGATTCCGGCGAAGTCTCGAATCACGTCGTCGCCCTCGAGCAGCGCGAAGCTGCGGGCCGCCGGCGCCAGCGAGTACTCCTCGCCGACCCTGGTGAGCAGTCCGCCGTCCCACATCGCTGGCAGGAGACGCTCGATACCTCGCAGCGAGGCTGAGGTAAGCGCCGCGACCTGCGCCGGCGTACGCGCGTCGCGCGAGAGCAGACGAAAGATGCCGAGCTCCAGCGCAGTGCGCACGACGGCGGTCGATGCCGGCTCGAGAATGGCGCGATAGTCGGCAGGTGCCGAAGTCGACGTCACGGGCCGGACCTGAGAAAGAACGTTCTAGAGTGTCGACGCGGCCGACAGCGTTTCCGCGGTCGTACGATGGGAATCCGCAGGGGTCGCCGTCGGCAGCGCGCCGCGATCGAGCTTGCCGCTGGCCGTCAGCGGCAACGCGTCGAGGAACACGAACGCGCCGGGAATCATCGGCTCGATGACGCGCTCGGCAAGATGGCGACGCAGTACCTCGGGCGTCGGCCGGCAACCCGCGCGTGGCACCACGTACGCCACCAGCCGCTGCGCGGCCACCTGTTCATAGGCGACGCCAATCACGGCGGCGTAACGCACGTCGGGATGTGCGGCCAGGTGCACTTCCACCTCGCCGGGCTCGATCCGCACGCCGTGAATCTTCATCTGGAAATCACGGCGGCCGACATAGGTCAGGACGCCGTCGCAACGCTCGTAGAGGGCGCGATCGCCAGTGTCGTACAGCCGGCTGCCGGGTTCCGTGCCGACCGGATCGGGCACGAAGCGCGCCGCCGTGAGGTCGGGGCGTCCGACGTAGCCGCGCGCCAGCCCCTCGCCACCGATGAACAGGTGACCGACCGCGCCGACCGGAGCGAGGTCGCCGTCGCGATCGAGCACGTGCAGCCGCGTGTTCGCGATCGGGCGGCCGATCGGTACCGTCGCGTCACGGTGTTCTCGCTCGCATTCCCAGAACGAAACGTCGATCGACGCCTCGGTGGGGCCATAGAGATTATGAAGCCCGGCTCGAGATCGTGCGAAGAACCGTTGCACGAGCTCGGACGGCAGCGCCTCACCGCTGCTGATGACCCGATGCAGTGACCGGCAGTCGCCGAAGCGGGGATGCTCGACCAGGAATTGCAGCACGGACGGAACCATGTGCAGCGTCGTCACTTCGTGCTCGACGATGCACTCGGCGAGCGTGGTCATGTCGCGTTCGGCACCGGGAGGAGCCAGCGCGAGCACGGCACCGGTCATCAACGGCCACAAGAGCTCCCAGATCGAAACGTCGAAGCCCACGTGCGTCTTGTGGAGCACGCAGTCGTCGCGCGTCAATCCGTACGTCCGCTGCATCCAGTCGAGGCGATTGGCGAGGCCGCGATGGGTGTTCATGACGCCCTTGGGCTGCCCGGTCGAGCCCGACGTGTAGATGATGTAGGCGAGGTGGTCCGGCTGCAGCGCGGGCCACGGCGGCGCCGGCCGCGCC
>Ga0075421_100006114_pt1 | contig 14637 bp, 9 predicted proteins | sample SoiMetdeltSBSDD5_FD_75292 | JGI IMG/M metagenome (GOLD analysis project Ga0075421, IMG submission 75292) | Bulk soil microbial communities from a Populus tree surrounding site in Tennessee, USA - Soil MetaG P. deltoides SBSDD5 | ecosystem: Environmental > Terrestrial > Soil > Tree plantation...
GAACGTTTTCGGGAGTCGCTGCAAGCCGAACAATGGTGCGGCAAGTTCGAATGGAAGTTTCTTCGACACGAGCACAATCAGGGCAAAGGAGCTGCGCTGCGCACTGGCTTGGAATATGCCGATACCGACCTCACCGTCTTTCACGATGCCGACCTGGAGTATCACCCTCGCGACCTCCTGAAGATGATTCCTCTTTTTGTTGAAGAAGACGCTGATGCCGTCTTTGGATCTCGATTCCTGGCGGGTGACTTCAGGCGCATTCTCTTCTTTCGCCACTCGTTGGGTAACACCTTCCTCACCTTCCTTTGCGATCTAGTGTGCGACTTGAACCTCTCCGATATGGAGACGTGCTACAAGATGGTACGGACTGAACTGCTGAGAAGCATTCCCCTCGAAAGCCGCGACTTTCGAATCGAACCAGAACTGACCATCAAGCTGGCCAAGCGGGGGGCTCAACTGTTCGAAGTGCCAATCAGTTATTCAGGCCGCACCTATCAGGAAGGCAAGAAAATCAACTGGAAAGACGGGTTGCTTGCGTTGTTGGCCATTCTAAGGTTTGCGATTTCCGACCGTATCTATATTGCCGACCAGCATGGAAGCGAAGTGCTGGCTCGTCTGAGCCGGGCGCCGCGCTTTACTCGATGGATGGCCGACGCGATTCGACCCTATGTGGGCGATAGAGTGCTGGAAATAGGGGCAGGCATCGGTAACCTGACGGTCAACCTTATCCCCAGGGACGTCTATTGGGCAACCGATGTCAATCCAACTTACCTGAGAGATCAGCGCCACCTCAGGCGAACCCGTCCCTACTTGCGCACGGGCTTCACTGACGTCACCAGACCGGAATCCTTCCCGGTAGATCAACAGTTCGACACCGTCATCTGCCTGAACGTTGTGGAGCACTTGCAAGACGATGTGGCGGCGCTCAGGAACATTCGCAGCGTACTGCAGGAGGATGGGAAAGCGATCGTTCTGGTCCCTCAAGGACCCGGCCTCTATGGAAGCCTCGACAAGGCGTTGGGCCATTTCCGCAGGTACACCCGCGAGGAGCTGCGCACCGCCGCCGAACGGGCTGACTTTCAGGTGATCAATGTGTTTGGATTTAACAAGGCCGGTGTGCCTGCCTGGTGGCTGAATGCACGCCTGTTGAACCGCAAGACCTTTTCCCTATACCAAATCAAGATGTTGAATCTGCTTGTGCCGCTTTTCAGAAAGCTGGAGGCGTGGCTACCGTTTCCCCACCTGTCCCTGATTGCCGTCCTAAAGAAGCCAGCGTTTGAAACAGAAACACAGAAATAGCTGCCGACCAAGCGCCGTGAGCTCAAGCCGGTGCTGGCGCGCCAAAACGCATATCGTACGCCAGACGGGCAGCGCTGTGTTCTCTGGGGGATTGAACGGCTCTGTTTTTTGCCAAAGCTTACGCATTACCGCAAACGCGCAATCGAATTTTACAACCCCTGCTAAAACCAATATACTTCTGCGTTCTTGCGGGGTTGCTCGGTGGCCCTGTGAGCTTGTGCGATCCAGCATCCTCAGGAGTGACAATGAAGCTAGCGAAGCGCGTCAGTCAGTTGTCCAGTTCACCCACCATGGCTGTGGCCGCAGAAGCAGCCCGGTTGAAGGCTGAGGGCAAGGAAATTATCGATTTCAGCGTCGGAGAACCTGATTTTAACACGCCCGAAAACATCAAACTCAAAGCCCAAGATGCAATCACCAAGAACTTCACTCGTTACCCTCCAGCTGCAGGTATCAGCGACCTGCGCGAGGCCGTGAGGCTGAAGTACAAGAACGCATACGGTGTGGACTATTCCACAGCTGAAGTAGCCATCTCTTGCGGCGCCAAACACACGCTGTTCAACCTGGCTTTCGTCCTGTTTGAAGAAGGGGATGAGGTTCTGTTGCCGGTTCCATACTGGGTGACTTTCCCGGAGCAGGTCAAGCTGGTCGGAGCCACTGTGGTCGAAGTGGACACGTACGAGCAAGACAACTTCATTTTGCGGTCTGGAGCTTTGAAGGCAAAGATCACGCCGCGCACGAAGGCTGTGATCGTCAATTCTCCTAACAATCCAACCGGCGCCGTGGTCCCGCCGGACGAAATGGAAAGGATCGTCGATCTGGCCGTCGCTAACAACCTGCTGATCATCTTTGACGAGTGTTACGAATACTTTGTCTTTGACGGCAACGTGCACACGTCGCCTGTGAAGTTTGCGAGCAAGGCGCGACACCTCTCAATACTCGTCAATACCGCTTCGAAGACCTACGCTATGACAGGCTGGCGCATTGGTTATCTCGTGGCACCTAAGGAAATTGTGAAGGCCGTCAACGACGTGCAAAGCCACAGCGCGAATGCCGCCTCAATTTCTCAAAAGGCAGCAGTGGAGTCGATTCTTGGGGCACAGGATTCCGTGAAATTGATGATCTCGGAGTACGAGCGGCGCCGAAAGTTCGTGGTGCACAAGCTGAACTCAATCAGGGGTCTGAGTTGTGCCAACCCAGGCGGCGCCTTCTACGCTTTTCCCAACGTCTCGCAATTTTTCCGTGGCGGCATCCAAGATTCCATTCAGTTTTCCAGCGCCCTTCTGCGCCAAGCCGGGGTCGCAGTTGTTCCCGGCTCCGCGTTTGGGCGCGAGGGACATGTTCGCATCTCATTTGCCACGAGCATGAAAAATTTGGAGGAGGGGCTGGATCGAATGGAGAAGGCGCTGGCTGGCATGTAAATCCTGAGTGCGCCCGCGAATGCGACAGCTGCGGGTGAAAGGCGGCGCTGTGGCCCGCCTGGCTCGGGGCCTTGTGCTGTTTTCTTGGTCGCAAGAGTCAAGCGCTCCTGCAGTGATGTCCTGTGAACGATTCTGGTTGAAGCGAGAAGACGAACACTGACTGAGGCGTGGTGCTGATACCGAAGCACAAGCTTACGGCACTGCGATCGGGAGGAGGGCGGAGGTTTCAATCTCTCTGGAGTTCCCCTTCCAAACGAGGAATGTCAGAACCTCGTCGGCCCACTTCATGCTACCTCATGAGCCGGACCCTAGATCAGTCGAAGGCCTCGCCGGGAGCTGGACAGCTTCTCGACGAAATCCTTCGTGTTATCCAAGAGCTCTTCCACTATCCACACTGTGCCATTCTGCTGGTTGACGAAACTGGCCAACAGCTTTGCCTCCGAGCCTCCCGCGGCTATCGCAAACAAGTTCTTCGGGGCTTCCGCATCGCGATCGGCAAGGAAGGTGTCACCGGCTGGGTGGCAGCCCACAAGAAGCCTCTGGTTGTCCCTGATGTCCTGCACGATCCTCGCTATATTCAAGGAGTAGTCCACGGTCGTTCCGAGGTCGCGGTTCCTTTGCTCATTGGTAAACAGCTCATCGGAGTTCTCGACGTCGAGAGCGAGAAACCCAACGCCTTTTCCCGCCGGGACCTCCGCATCCTCTCCCTGTTTGCAGCCCAGGCAGCGGTCGCCATCCAAAACTCCCGTCTCTACGACCGGGAGAGGAAAAAGTCGGCCCAACTCAGCCTGATTAACGACGTCAACAGGAAAATGGCCTCGTCCCTCGAACTGCAGCGACTTCTGCCGCAGCTGGTTAAGTCGATTCAAAAAAACTTTGACTACTATCACGTCATGATCCTGTTGAAGGAAACACCAGACGAGGTCGTGATGAAAGCTCAAGCGGGTGGTAGATCTTCGCTGATACCCAAGGGGTACCGGCGGAAGATCGGGGAAGGCATCATCGGTCAGGTTGCAAAAACTGGGAAGAGCATTCTGTCGAACGATGTTTCCAAGGATCCGCGGTACGCACGAGTTCGAAAACACACCAAGGCCGAGCTATGCGTCCCCATCAGGACTGGGAGTGGTTTGCTAGGAGTGATCAACGTCGAGTCGGACCTGATAGGTGCCTTCGATGCCATCGATCGGGAGATTCTGGAGAACATGGCCGACCAGCTAGCAAATGTGATGAAGAATTCCCGAGTCTATCAGGAATGCAAACAGGCGAAGGACTACCTTCAAAAGCTGATCGAGAGTTCCAGTGACGCTGTCACTACAGCAGACAATCGGGGACGATTGATCTTCTGGAGCAAAGGGGCAGAAGAGATTTTTGGATACCGAGCCTCAGAAGTCCTTGGGCAATCGGCAACACCGTTTTATGCCAAGGGCAAAGATGAAGCTCGCCGGATCATGGGACAGTTACTTCGAAAGGGCCGCCTGAAAAACATCGAAGTGGAATATCTGGGCAAGAATGGCAAGAAGATTTTTGCCAGCCTGTCGGCGTCCCTGTTGCGAGACGAAAAGGGCGAAGTCACCGGGTCTCTGGGAATCATTCGTGACATCACTGAGTTTCGTGTGCTGAGCCAGCAGCTCCTGCAGTCCGAACGGTTGGCAACCATTGGCAAGCTCTCGACTCAGATCGCTCACGAAATCATGAACCCGTTGTCCTCAATCAAAATGAACATCCGTATTTTGTCAAAGCGCGAAGGGCTCTCACAGAACGACCGGCGCCGCCTTGAGATCGCAAATTTCGAAATTGATCACCTCGAAAAGATCCTGCAAGACATCTTCGACTACGCCAGGGCGCTTCAACTGAATCTCTCAAAGGAGGACGTGAACGAGGTACTCGACGAGTCCTTGCTTATGGTGCAGGACCGCCTCGAAGAGAAACAGGTCTCTGTGGTCAAGAAGTACGAACGCAAGCTTCCTCGAGTGACCCTGGATCTGGTTCGGATGATGCAGGTGTTTACCAATCTGTATCTGAATGCGATCCAGGCCGTCGCTCCCGGCGGAAAGTTGCGGGTGGCTACCGGGCTCGATCGGAGGCAAGAAGGAAAATTCCTGAGAGTCACTCTTACGGATAACGGACTCGGTATTTCACCTGCGATGCGTTCCTCAATCTTCGAGCCCTTTTACACGACCAAGAGTGATGGCACTGGGCTGGGGTTGACCATCGTAAAAAAGATCGTCGAGCAACATGACGGAAAAATCGAGGTCGAAAGTAAGCTTGGCATGTATACGCGGTTCAAGATCCTCCTACCTTTTAAGCCACTTATGAGGCCTCGTTCGCTCTGAAACAACTTCGGAGCGAACTGCAGCGGAAAATTCTTCGTTAGTTGAAACCATGCGAACAATCCTTGTCATCGACGATGACAAATCGATCTGCGAATCGCTCAGTCTGTACCTGACTGAAGAAGGGTACCAGGTGGAGACGGCCTTGTCAGGTGAAGAGGGACTCCGCAGGATTCAGGCCGAATCCTGGGACCTGATCATTCTAGACATCTTTCTCTCGGATGCAGACGGGCTGGAGATTCTGCACAGCTTAAGAGAAAAAGCTCCTGAAGCTAGTGTCATCATGATTACAGCATTTCACGACATGCCGACAACAGTCCGCGCCATGAAGCTCGGCGCCGTTGAATACATTCATAAGCCGATTGAAATTGACGAGCTTGACGCGGCCATCAAGCGGGTCTTGGTGCGCAAAGCCGATGCCAGGCGAGACGGCCGTGATTTTGTTCCCCTTTCGACCCACTTTCGGGAGCGCGACATTGTGGGCAAAAGCAAGGTCATGAAGGAGATTTTTAAGATCATCGGTATCGTTTCCCAGAGTAAGACAACGGTCTTGATTGAAGGCGAGAGTGGGACGGGGAAAGAGCTCATTGCTCGCGCCATCCACGACCACACGGATCCTGGCAAGCCCTTCATCTCGATCAACTGCTCAGCGATTGTCGAAACCCTGCTCGAGAGCGAACTCTTCGGCCACGAAAAGGGCGCCTTCACCGGCGCTAGCTACAGGAAGTTAGGAAAGTTTGAGTTGGCCGATTCCGGAACCCTGTTGTTAGACGAGATTGGTGACATGTCGCTCAACATGCAGGTAAGGCTCTTGCGAGTAATGCAGGAGCGGGAGTTCGAGCGCGTCGGTGGCAGAGACAAAATCAAAACAGACGTCCGAATCATTGCGGCTACGAATAGGTCCATTGCTGATCTGGTCACTCGAGGCGAGTTCCGGGAGGATCTCTACTATCGGCTGAATGTCATTCGCATTACAGTGCCTCCTCTGAGAGAACGCCGTGAAGACATTCCGCTGATGGTTGATCACCTTCTGCAGAAACTGAATCGTGAACTGCACAAGAAAATCACCCACATTCAGACCCAGGCTCTGCGGGTGCTGACTTCGTTTGACTGGCCTGGGAATGTGCGCCAGCTTGAGAATACCTTGCGGCGTGCCGTCGTCCATAATCATGGAGGCACGTTGACCACAGAGATCGTTCAGGACGCCATGCAGGCACTGCCGAAACCCGGCGCAGAGTCTGCGTCTTCTCCAATAAAATTGCTTGACGAAGTTGAAAAAGAGCATATCCTAAACGCGCTTAAATTCGCCGGGGGCAACCGTGGCAGGGTTTGCCGGTTGCTGGGGATTTCCAGACCCACCTTGCAGCGGAAGATCCGGAAGTATGAGATTCGTCTCTGATTCGGTGTCGATGTTAGATCTTCGATCTAAAGAGGGGAGAGTGAAGGGACCTGGGCAATCCAAGAAGAAACTCTCGGTTGGAATTCTTGGCGCCGGCACCGTTGGAGGCGGTCTGATCCGCCTGATTCAACAGAACTTTCCTCAGTACGCCCTCCCCATCGAGATCAAGCGAGTGGGTGTCAGGGACCTTCAGAAGCTCCGTCATTTCAGCCTTCCCAATAACGTCCTCAGTAGCGACGTGAAGAGCATTGTGCAAGACCCAGAGATCGATGTTCTCGTCGAGGCGATTGGGGGACTGGAACCGGCTCGCAGTTATCTTGAAGCCGGATTGCGAGCCGGAAAGCATGTTGTCACGGCTAACAAGTACGTCGTGTCGGAGTGGGGGGATCAGCTTCACCAGTTGGCGGTATCCAAGGGCTGTCACTTCTTATACGAAGCCAGTGTAGCTGGCTCTATTCCAATCGTCGAGATTCTGAAAGAGGGGGTCATTCCGGACAGGATTAACTCGGTCTATGCGATCCTGAATGCCACAACCAATTTCATCCTGACCCGAATGGCAGAATCGGGAGAAGATTTTCATACCGCTCTCGCGAAGGCTCAGGAACTAGGTTACTCGGAGCCGGACCCGAGTCTTGATATCAGCGGCAAGGATGCCGGTCAGAAACTGTCCATCATCATCAGCATCCTGAAACATCAGCATTGCCATCCTGCCCAGATTGATATTCGAGGCATCGACTTCCTCACTCCATGGGATTTTGAGTTTGCCGCTGACCGTCACTGGGTCATCAAACCGCTCTCGATTTATGAAGAAGCCAGCGGGTTTGGTTTTGCTTGCGTGGAGCCTGTCTTTGTCCCCCAACGTTCGGTCTTTGCCGGCGCCCGCAACGAATATAACGCACTGTGTCTCGACTGCCAGAATATTGGACAACAGATCTTGATCGGCAAAGGGGCGGGTGAACTGCCCACTGCAAGCGCGCTGCTGAGCGATCTGAGAAAAATCGCGGAATCCCAGGAACCCAAGCCTAGGAATCAGTGGTCACGTCTTGCCAAGCAAGGTGTCACGCATTTCCGGTCGTCGATCGAGAATCCCAAGGCGTATCGCTTCTATGTAAACTGCTCTCCCCGGAATCAGGACAAACGCCGCAAGATCTACGAAACCTTTTCCATCGACTCAGAGCTCATCCAGGAACGAACCCTTTGTCATACCTGCAGCTTTGGACTTGCCGTCGTGACCAAAGCGATCCCGCACTCTGAGCTGTTCCGAATTCTGGACTTGGTGCTGACCTTTGATCCCGAAGCTGGAATGTCGTGGGTGAGGATTCTGGAAGACATTTAGAAGCATTCCTCTTTCAGCAATCCGCGTCAGCCCCGGCAATAGCTGAGTGCTCAGTGCTCAACACTGACAGCTGGTGTTCTATGAACATCGTCGTCCAGAAGTACGGCGGTACCTCGGTAGGTAACGTCAAAAAGATCAAATCCGTCGCCGATCGCATTCTGAAAGCTAGAGCCGCGGGTGCCCATATGGTGGTTGTAGTCTCAGCCATGGGACATACCACTGACCGGCTGATTAGCCTGGCGAAGGCCGTCACCTCCAAAGCGTCCCGGCGAGAGATGGACATGTTGCTATCCACCGGTGAGCAAGTCTCGATCGCGCTGTTGTCGATGGCCATCCAGGAGCGAGGCGCCAAGGCAATCTCGATGACTGGATTGCAGAGCGGAATCATCACGGACAGTAACTATTCGATGGCGAAGATCCAATCCATCAAAGCTGACAGCATCCTGTCACAGCTGCGCCACGAGCACGTTGTGATCGTGGCCGGGTTTCAGGGGGTCAGCAATGGATTTGAGATTACGACGCTGGGCCGTGGCGGATCCGATACCACAGCTTCCGCGCTGGCGGTGGCACTTAAGGCAGGGCGCTGTGAGATCTATACCGATGTGGACGGCGTCTATACCACGGATCCAAACCTGGTGTCTGAAGCGACCAAACTGGACTATATCTCTTACGAAGAAATGGTGGAACTCGCCGGAGCGGGCGCTCAGGTGCTACACCCCCGCTCGGTGGAGATTGCGATGAAATTCAGGGTGCCGATCGCTGTGCGTCCGAGCTATTCCGATGAGCCCGGCACCATCGTAACGGAGGCATCGAAATTGGAAAACGTGGTGATCACCGGCGTGACGGGAAACAAGAACATTGCCAAGGTGGCTATCCGAGGCATTCCAGACCGGCCCGGGGTCGCGGCCCAGATATTTTCGGCACTGGGAGACCAGGGGATCAATATCCGCCTTGTCATTCAAAGCGTCGCGGAGAATGGTTTGAACGACATTTCCCTTGTGGTCAGCCGCGACTTTGTGAAGCAGGCGGTGGACGTCTTGGAAGGACAGAAAACCAGCCTGAAGGCGCGTGACATTGTGCATCACGGCAAGCTGGCGGAAGTCTCCATTGTCGGTTCCGGTATTGCGAGTACGCCAGGAGTAGCGGCTCGCATGTTCAAGGCTCTGGCGAAACAAGGGATCAACATCGACCTTATCAGTTCCTCTGAAGTCCGCATTACTTGTGTTATCGACGAAAAGCGAATCCCTGACGCAGTCCGCGCTCTGCATCAGGAGTTCAAACTAGAAAAGCTGAGGCGGGGCCTGGCCAAGAAATAGGCAGCTTCAGTCACCCCTTTCATTCCTTACTCGATTATTCTTCTCTCGATTTGCCCGTCCGCTGCACGAAAGTCCAGTGGTTGAGGTTCAATTCTTGAATCGTACCCGCACACTCAGGGCGTGAGCATCGAGGTTTTCGGATGCGGCGAATTTCTCAATGTAGGTGCGGTTTCGACGAAGACCGGCCTCCGTGTACTTCACGAGACTTGTCTTTTTGAGGAAGTCGTAGACTCCCAGGGGCGAGGCAAAGCGGGCCGTGCCGGAAGTCGGCAGAACATGGTTGGGACCGGCGAAGTAATCACCGACAGCTTCACAAGAGTAAGGGCCAAAGAAAATTGCGCCGGCTGCCTGGACTCTGTCGGCAAAGTTCTCGGGTTGTTCCATGAGCAGTTCCAGGTGTTCCGGAGCAATCCTGTTGACCGCTTCCGCTGCCTCATCCCAGTTCGGACAGACGATCAACGCGCCGAAACTTTGCAATGCCGTGCGGACAACCTTCTGGCGGCTTAGGTTCTTGATCAGGGAGGCTAGGCTGATTTGAACGGCCAGTGCCATTTCTTTGGACGTAACGATAGCAATCGCACAGGCATTCTCGTCGTGTTCGGCCTGAGCCATCAAATCAGCCGCTATGAAGTCGGGATCGACGAAGTCGTCTGCTACCACAATGACCTCACTGGGGCCGGCGATCATATCAATATCAACTGCGCCGAACACCTGGCGCTTTGCCGTGGCCACATAGATGTTTCCAGGGCCGACAATCTTGCTCACTCTCGGAACGCTCTCAGTTCCATACGCCAAAGCAGCGATGGCCTGTGCCCCCCCAACACCGTAAATCTCAAGGATTCCCAGCTCCAGAAAGACTGCAGCAATCACGGGATTCCGCTGAATCTGATGATAAGGAGTGGTCACGACGATCTGCGGCACGCCCGCAATCTGCGCGGGAATGGCGTTCATCAGCACAGTCGAGGGATACGCTGCCGTGCCGCCGGGGACGTACAACCCCACCGACGGCAACGGGCTGATGCGTTGGCCTAACCGAACTCCGTCGCTGGCCTCAAATTCCCAGGATCTTTCCATTTGATGAGTGTGAAAGCGTCGAATATTTTCTTTCGCCAAGCGGATGACTTCGCGCAGCTCGGCGTCGACCTGATTAGCGAGTACCTGGACCTCTTCTGGCGCGATTCGAAGACTCTTCAGATCGACCTTGTCAAACTCCCGCGTAAAACGCAGCAGCGCCATATCCCCTTGACGGCGAACCTCCGCAATGATGCCCGAAACTTGAGCTTCGACCTCTGCGTTCGGCTCAGAGCGGCGAGCATCAATTCTTTGGAGATATCCGGCGATTTCGAGGCTATTCCAGGAGTAAACAGGGATCATCAGTCAACCAAGGAGCCGCTACCGAAGCGACGCAGTGGACCGCGGCAATCCAACCAGCCAATGGAGCCGCAGAGAAAACTGGGAATGCAGTATCGTTGCGGGTCTTTTTCTGAAATAGAGCCATCGGCCCAGCGAAGCGTTGTATAACAGCCAAGGTGGCTGCTTTAATGCCGACGATAACTTGAAGCCTCAATGGGGACCGGAACAGTCTTGCTCACTCCAACTCAGCAGTATGAGGTGGTTCGATCCATTCTTCGATTTCAGCCCTTGTCGGCGACCTTCGACAAAATCTGAATCAGTTCAGTGATACCACTGCGCTTAATCTGGTAGCTGGCACGGTTTACGACCAGGCGGGCTGAAATCTCGAGGATGGGCTCGACGACTTCTAAGCCATTTTCCGCCAGCGTTCGTCCCGACGACACCAAATCGACAATTCGATCTGACAACCCGTGCAATGGAGCGAGTTCAACACTCCCAGAAAGCGGGATGATCTCCACGGGAATTCCCCGGCGCGTGAAATACTCAGTCGTGATCCGCGGGTACTTCGTGGCGATCCGAACCGCAGAGAGCTGCTTGTAGTCCTGGCGAGCTGTTGCTTTCGGCGCAGCCACGACCATTCGGCAACAGCCAATGCGAAGGTCGAGGGGCTGGTGAATGTCGGCATTGGACTCAAGCAGAACATCCAGCCCAGCGATACCAGCATCCGCGATGCCATACTCGACATAAGTGGGAACATCGATGGGCTTGACCATGAAAAACTGAAACCGTCCGCTGGTATCCGGAGTAACGAGCCTTCGCGAAGGGGTGTCGGAGTTCGCGATCTCGATGCCGGCCCTTTTCAGCAAAGCCAGCGCCTCATCAAACAATCGGCCTTTGGATAGCGCGATGGTGATGGTGTCTTTAGTCATAGGGGTTCGAGCTCCACCCGGCGGTCGCGACGGAGTATCGCGCTAATCAGCTGCGGAAGAATCCTGAACCAATTCAGTTTCATGCCAGACAGGGAGTGCCGAATTGCTGACCACTCAGTGCCTAAACGCTGCTGACTAGCTTTCCAGGGACATCAAGCGCTCCAAGCTGAACGAAAACCCAACGGATGGGAGGTCACAACCAAAATTCTTCAACAGATTGTCGTAACGACCGCCGCCGCCAATTTCGAATCCTAGGCCCGGAACATAAATCCTGAAGATCGTCCCAGTGTAGTAATCGAGGCCGCGCACTTCGCTTAGGTCGATGGTGAGGTGTTCGCCGATCTTATGCTTCTTGAGCTCAGCCACCAAGGCCGCGAGGTTGTCAAGCGCTTGAAGCGACCGTTCGTTGGAAACCAACTGACGAGCCGCTTGCAAGATGTCTGAGTTGCCGGTGAGACTCACCAGGGACAGCAAAATATGCCGGCGTCGCTCAGAAAGCGCCAGGCGCGCCAGCTCCGATTTCAGTGCGACCGTGTCTTTGAGGTCGATCAGTGTCTTGATTTTTGTGACATCTTCGAAGCTGATCCGTTCAACGATTCCAGCGAAGTACCCAATCTCACCCAGGTTGATTTGAAACTCCCGGATGCCGATTTTTTTTAGTGATTCGGCAGCGACTAGAATCACTTCGGCGTCCGACTTGACTCTTTCGCCACCAATGTTTTCGACACCGATCTGGAAGAACTCGCGCTGCCGCCCGCCACGGGGAGCTTCATAGCGCAGTACTTCACCGCAATAACAAAGCCGCAAGGGCTTGGGTTGGTCGGCCAGCCGCGTGGCCACAGACTTCGCCACCAGTGAGGTAAACTCGGGCCGGAGCGCGAGGATATGCCCTTCACGGTCGACGAACCGATAGAGTCTTTCCTCCAATTCCGCTCCCATGCCCTTGGTGAAGACATCGTAGTAGTCGAAAATGGGCGGGATAATCTCCTCGTAGTTCCAATGCTCAAAGACCGAAAAGATGGCGCGCTCGATGCGACGGCGCTTCTTGGCAGCCTTGCCAAAGAGCAACTGGGTGCCCAGGGGAATCTGCGTTAGAGTCTTCATGCTAATACGTTGCCAAGGGAGCGGAGCTCACAAATTCAAAACGGTAAGATGCATTGATTCTCCCGACAGCGACTCTCGGAACAGGTTCTGGATCGTAAATCGCCTGCTTGATCCGTTTCGTTTCTATAAGACAAGCTGAAGATTCATTAAGCGATGACCTAGCGAATCAAGTGCTTCGTGTCCTCCATATTGTCAGTAGATCTTTCTTCCCTGATTATCGACCTGCAATTGGAATGGCCGGGAGGCGATGCCATGACGATTGAAGATTTCGGCGATGCGCTTGTAGATACCATCCAAATGGTCTTCAGCAAAGGCAACCACACTGGGGCCAGCACCACTCAGGCAAACCCCAGCCAGACCGGGAATTTCCTCATGGTTCAGCTCAAGAATTTCCTCCAAACCTGGGATCAACTGGGCACGACACGGCTGGTGGATTCGGTCACGCATGGCTTCGCGCAGAAAGTGGAACTCACTTCTGAGCAGCGCTGCGACGGCCAGCGAGCTTCGCTGGATATTAGACACTGCATCGCGCAGGTTCAAATGTTGAGGAATGACTGCTCGCGCTCTTTCCGTTTCAAGCCGAAATTCTGGCACGGTGAGCAGGATCTTCAGCTGAGATCCCATTGACGCACGGAAGAAAGTAACCTGCTGATTTTCGTCTACACAACTTACCGTGAACCCGCCAAAGCGGGCAGTCGTGAGATTGTCAGGGTGGTTTTCGAACTCGAAGGCATAACGAAAGAATTTCTCCCGCGAGAGTTCTCTCTCCGTAAGCGCCTCGAAGCAGCCAAGGCCGCCAACAATGGCCGCGGCGCTACTGCCGAGTCCGCGAGCAATTGGAATCTCGTTGGCGATCCTGAATCCAACCTTCGGGAGCGGCAGCTCTTCACCTTCGTACACGCGCCGGACGACCTTCCAGAGGAGATTCTCCTCCTTCGCGGGCAGATCGGTTGCTCCTTCCCCCGTCAGAACCCATTCATTCCGAAAGTCGGAAGAGGTCTCGATTTCGATACGCAGGTAGAGCTGAAGTGCCAGTCCCAGGGCATCAAAACCGGCGCCTAGATTCGTGGTGCCGGCAGGAACTTGGACCACTCTCTTCATCGTCTGAGCTTTTCCAGGACAATTTCCCGCATCAACTCACGAGGCGCCGGCTTGCCGGTCCAAAGCTCAAACTGTCGGGCGCCCTGAGCGACGAACATTTCCACGCCACTGATCACTGTTGCCCTGCTGGCAGCTTCACGCATCAGGCGCGTTTCCAGTGGATTGTAGACCATGTCGAAAACATAGCGGTAACGGAGCGCTTGCCGTGGAATCGGAGTATCCTCAAGGCCGGGAAACATCCCGACAGAGGTGGCATTGATCAGCAGGTCTCCCGAATAGCGTTCCGCCCTGTCCAGGGTGTCGTGAGCGAAACCCAGCGATTCTGCAAAGGCCCTGGCTTTCTGCCCATCCCGGGCCAGGACCGTTACCGAACAGTTTTCCTGCTTCAAAACCCACGCTGCAGCCCGAGCGGCTCCACCAGTGCCCAGAAGCGTCACGCAGCGCACCTTCTGTTTGAAGGGCTCCTGAAGGGCGTGGCTCACGCCGTCCACGTCCGTGTTGTAGGCTACGATCTGGTTTGCCTGCCTCACCAGAGTGTTTGCCGCGCCAGTCAACTTGACTGTCTCGTCCACCACATCCACAAAGTCCAGGATGCTTATCTTGTGAGGAATTGTGACGCTGAAACCTGCGAACTTTTTGAGATACGGGCCAAAGTTCGTCAGGTCCTGAATCGAAAACGGCAAGTAGCGGGCGTTTAGACCGATTCGACGGAACGCGGGGTTCTGAATGTGAGGGGACAGCGAATGGGTGACCGGGTAGCCAATCACCCCGTAAACCTGCGTTGACGGATTGGTCTGGTCGACGGCGTAGAGGTCCTTGAGTTCGTCCACCGTTAGCTGCCCGGGCGCACTTTCCTGCCCCTTCCGAACCGACCCATAGGTACACAAAGAACCGAGGCCAAGGGCAAGAATGCGAGTCAACGTCCCCAGTTCCCCCATGGCTGTAATAATCGCAGGTTGCCGATCTTGCATAGCTCGTTCGGTGAGCTGGAGCAACCTAAAATTGTCCGCGAAATTCCGTGAGAAAGTAGCCACTTTGAGAATGCCTGCCTT
>Ga0075421_100006115_pt1 | contig 14637 bp, 9 predicted proteins | sample SoiMetdeltSBSDD5_FD_75292 | JGI IMG/M metagenome (GOLD analysis project Ga0075421, IMG submission 75292) | Bulk soil microbial communities from a Populus tree surrounding site in Tennessee, USA - Soil MetaG P. deltoides SBSDD5 | ecosystem: Environmental > Terrestrial > Soil > Tree plantation...
AGCTCGAGGGCGAAGCGCTGGTGCGCCTCGGCCAGCAGCTCCTCCAGCTTCTCGGCGAGCAGGGAGACCTGAACCTTCTCCAGCACCACGCTGACCAGGCGGCCGCCCCCGCGGGCCTGCAGGTAGAACGTACGCTCGCCGGGCGGACCCACCGTACCGGCTACGAACCGCTCGGGCGGCTCGAATGCGAAGACCTGATGGGTCATACCAAGACCCTAGCGTCACGGAAGGTCATGTGTGTAATTGCTTCGCCAGTGTTGTGGATACGCTGGCGGAATGGATTCGTGGTCTGCCCCTTCTGAACACCTTCCGCAACTGCCGGGCGCGGGTGTGCCGCTCGCCCTTTACGATTCGGCCCGGCGCGGCGTGCACCCGACACGCCCGTCGAACGGGCGGGCGACCATGTATGTGTGCGGGATCACCCCGTACGATGCGGCGCACCTGGGCCACGCGGCCACAATGATAACTTTCGATCTCGTGAACCGGATGTGGGCGGACGCCGGGCACGAGGTCCAATATGTACAGAACGTTACTGACATCGACGACCCGCTGCTCGAACGCGCCAAGCGCGACGGTGAGGACTGGAAGGTCCTGGCGATGCGCGAGACCGCGCTGTTCCGCGAGGACATGGAGGCGCTGCGGATCCTGCCGCCGGGCCACTATGTCGGCGCGGTCGAGTCCATCCCGGCGATCGCCTCGAAGATAACCTGGCTTGTGCAAAGGGGCGCGGCATATCGGATCGCTGACGGCACCCAGGATGTCTACTTTGACCTGTCGGCCGCGCCATCGTTCGGCTATGAGTCGCATCTGGACCGTGCGGAGATGATCGCGCTGTCGGCCGAGCGCGGGGGAGACCCTTCGCGAAGCGGCAAGCGCGACCCCTTGGACCCGTTGCTGTGGCGCGGCATCCGCCCCAGCGAACCGGCTTGGGACGGCGGCCCGCTCGGTCCCGGCCGCCCCGGCTGGCACATCGAGTGTGCCGTCATCGCGCTCGACCTGCTTGGCTCGACCATCAACGTGCAGGGCGGCGGCAATGATCTGCTCTTCCCGCACCACGACTGCTCCGCCGCGCACGCCGAGGTGATCACGGGTCAGGCGCCCTTCGCGGATCATTACGTGCACGCCGGGATGATCGGGCTGAACGGCGAGAAAATGAGCAAGTCGCGCGGCAACCTTGTCTTCGCGTCGCGGCTGCGGGCGGACCGCGTCGACCCCATGGCGGTCCGGCTGGCGCTGATGTCCGAGCACTACCGCCTCGACCGCCCGTGGACCGACGAGCTGCTCAAGAACGCCGAGAGCCGGCTTGCTCGCTGGCGTTCGGCGCTCGCGGCCCCCGCCGGGCCAAGCGGCGTCGAGCTTTTGGCCGGCGTCAGGCAGCGGCTCGCCAACGATCTGGACACGTCAGCGGCACTGGCACTGATCGACGTGTGGGCCGACGACGCACTCATTGGGCTGGGCAACGACACAACCGCCCCCGCACTCATGGCCTCGACGGTGGATCGGTTGCTCGGCGTTCGCCTGTAACCGGAAGTGCCCTCTTCTTCTCGTATTCATCCTGGGCTGCCCCTTCGTGCTGCCCCCTTTTGCTCTGCCCCTCTGCCCCTTTTGCTCTGCACGCTTTGCTCTGCACCCAACAACGCAACCATGGCGCGGCTGCGGGGTTGCGTTGTTGGGTGCAGAGCAAAGCGAGTTGAGCAAGGCAACTGACCTGCACCTTGCCCCATCATTGCTCGCATGCGTATACTCGCCAGCGAGCATTTGTAGGCGGGTGAGAGTGATGGCCAAGCGGCGCAAGGTAGGCAACCTGACGGCGCTTGCCGTGCTCTCCGTGATCGTTCAACGGCCGATGCACCCCTACGAAATGGCCTCCGCCCTGCGCGCATTCGGCAAGGACCAGGACATGGAGATCAAGTGGGGGTCTCTCTACACCGTGGTGCGCAACATGGAAAAGCACGGCCTCATCGAGGCCGTCGAGAGCACCCGGCAGGGCAGGCGCCCGGAGCGGACGGTCTATCGCATCACCCAGGCGGGCCGCGACGAGCTCTCCGACTGGGCGCGGGAGCTGGTGTCCACGCCGCAGCGCGGGCCAAACGCGTTCCGTGCCGGGCTTTCGGTGCTCTCGGTGGTCCCGCCGCAAGAGGCGGCCCGGTTGCTGCGGCGCAGGCTCGACTTGATCGAGGAGGAGCTGGCTGCCGCGCGCGAGATGGTGGTCCGCTACGGCCAAGGGGTGCCCCGGCTCTTCCTCGTCGAGTCGGAGTACGACTTGGCGATCCGCGAGGCGGAGGTGGCCTGGGTCCGGTCGCTCATCGAGGAGCTGGACTCGGGATCGTTCCCCGATCTGGAGATGTGGCAGGCGGCGCACGACACCGGCGAGCTTGCGCCGGAGCTTGTCGAGCTGGCCGAGCAAAGGATGTCAAACCCCGGTCGCGGCGCGGCAACACCGTGACCGGGGCGTCACCCCGGCCGTAGGGGCCGGGCGTGACCCCGGCCGAAAACGGCCGGGCATGACCCCGGCCAGAAAGGCCGGGGCGTAACCCCGAACCGAACCGCGTCAAGCGAATCCGGAACCGAGGTCGGCAACCACGAGGATAGCCGGGTTCCCAGCGCGGTCGGCCGACCCACGCTGGGAGGAAAGAGGCATGGCAACAGTCAAGTCCGCGCTCGTGATAGGCGGCGGCATATCCGGACCCGTGGCGGCGATGGCGCTGCAGAAGGCGGGCATCGAGGCGACCATCTACGAGGCGTATCCCGGCACGACCGGCGGGATCGGCGGCACGCTGGCGATCGCGCCCAACGGCGTGGCGGCGCTGGGAGTGGTGGGCGCGGCCGAGGCGGTGTGCGCCGTCGCGATGCCGATCCCGCACATGGCGATGGCGGTCGGGCACCGGCGGCTCGGCGAGATGCCGGCCCTGCCCGGCCTGCCGCCGCTGCAACTGGTGCACCGCAGCGATCTGCACCGCGTCCTGCACGATCTCGCGGTGGAGCGCGGGATCCCGGTCCAATACGGCAAACGCCTTGTGGCCGTTAAGGAAAAGCAGGACGGCATCGTGGCGAGCTTCGCCGACGGCAGCGAAGCCTCCGCCGAGGTTCTCATCGGCGCCGACGGCATCCACTCCACCGTCCGCACATTGATTGACCCTGATGCACCCGGCCCGCGTTACACCGGCCTGCTGGGCTTCGAGGCCGCGGTCGACTGCGACGTCGACACCGAGCCCGGCACGCTCACGTTCGTCTTCGGCCGGCGCGGTTACTACCTCTACGGCGCCTTGCCGAACGGTGGGGCGAGGTGGGGGGTGAACATGCCGCAGGACCGGCCCCTGTCGCTGGTCGAGGCACGCGCCGTCCCCGCCGAGGAGTGGCTGGCGAAGCTGCGATATGCCTACGGAGACGAGGATCCGGGCGGGAAGCTTGTCCGCCACACCACCGCCGAGGCGCTGAATGTCGTTGGTTCCCTTCACATCATGCCCAGCGTGCCGCACTGGTGGCGGGGGCGGATGGTGCTCGTCGGCGACTGCGCGCACGCCCCGTCCAACAGCTCGGGCCAGGGCGCGTCGCTCGCCATCGAGAGCGCCGTCCAGCTGGCCCGATGCCTGCGCGACGTGAGCCACCTGCCGGATGCCTTCTCCGCCTACGAAAGCCTTAGGCGCCAACGGGTGGAGGCGATCGCCAAAAGCGCCGCGCGGATCAACCAGGCCAAGGCGCCCGGCCCCGTGGCGAGAGCGCTCATGCCCATCCTCATGCCGATCATGATGAAGACGGTCATGAACCCGGAGCGGACCGCGGGGGAGGTGCAGCGCTACCGCATCGACTGGGAAGCGCCGGTCAATCACTCAAGGTAGATAGCGGGATCGCTGTCCGGCCGAGGTGCCGGCACCCTGTACTCCTCCACGAGCGTCGTCATCGGCCCGGGCCATGTCGCCTGCGCGACCTCGATGGGCCGGTGTTCCTCGTCATAGGCGACGTGCAGCAGGTGCAGCACGGGCGTGTCGGGCCGGATGGCGAGCAGCTCGGCCTCTTCGCGCGTGGGCAGCCTGGCGCTCAAGGTGTCCGTCGCCGTGGTGTACCGGCGTCCCGTCACATCCTCAACCTCTTGATATAGAGGATTTCCAAAAGATTCAAAGCGCTCCAAGAGGGTACCCGAGCAATCTCGCGGAAGCAGCCAGGAGGCGCCCATTTCCACCACCGCGTCCTGTGTCCGGACGAGATAACGCCGGACCACCAGGTCGGCCGGGTCGGGGAGCCCGAACGCGTCGGCCACCTCGGCCGGGGCGATCGCCCGGCCGACCTCGGTCAGGTGCTGCCGGTAGCGCGCGGCCAGGTCGGCGTGGTAGCCGCGATGTGCCCCATAACGCCCGCGCGACAGGCGGTTGAGCCGGCGCCTGGTGCCGCGCACGAACGTCCCCGATCCCGGCTTGGTGATCAGCAGCCCTTCGATGCGCAGCTGGTCGACGGTCCGCTGGATCGTCTGCTTGGCGACCCCGAACATCGAGGCCATCGCGGGGATGGACGGGAGCTGTTCGCCGGCGGCCCAGTCTCCGCGGCGGATCTTGCCGCGCAGCACGGAGGCGATCTGCCGGTGCGGATGTTCCGTAGCTCCCGGATTGACGATACCCATGCCCGTCTCGGTCATATCCGGTATCTTGCCGTACTTGTGCCTGAATACCTAGCGTCCTAGGACTACGTAGAGCGTGTGTCAGCCTCGCAATGGGGCAAAACGCCTCAGCCCAAAGGGCCGCCGCGCCGCCTCAGGTACTTCTCGAAGGCGCTCGCGATCTCGTCGCCGCTCAGCGGCTGGATGCCCGCGTCACCCGCCCGCTCCTCAAGCTCGCGCAGGTACTCGGCGAGCTCCGCGTCCTGGCTCGCCGCGTTCTTCACGCGCTCCTCCCACGCCGCCGACTCCTCGGCGAGATCGGCGACGGGCACCGGCAGGTCGAGCACGTCCTCGATGCGGTGCAGCAGGGCGAGGGTTGCCTTGGGGCAGGGCGGATTGTTGGCGTAGTGCGGCACGTGCACCCAGAATGACAGCGCGTCAAGCTCCGCCCGCCGGGCGGCGTCGTGCATGACCCCCACGATCCCGGTCGGACCCTCGTAGCGGGTCGGGGCGATCGGCGGATCCTCGTGCTCGGTGGAGGTGCGCTCGGTGGAGGTGCGGCTGACGCCTCCGCTGATCGGCAGCGGGCGGTTGTATGGCACGTCGGCCAGCAGGGCGCCGAGCAGGACGATCTGCTTGACGCCGAGGCTGTGGCACACCTCGAGCACGGATTCGCAGAAGGTGCGCCAACGCATGCTGGGTTCGGTCCCGCGGATGAGGACCACGTCGTGCTTGGCGCGCGGCGGGTTGGCCACCAGGATGCTGGTGCCGGGCCACTCGATGCGGCGGGTGTCGCCATCGACAAGGGTGATCTGCGGCCGGTTGACCTGGAAGTCGTAGAACTCCTCGGGGTCGATCGTGGTGACCTCACGAGCATCCCAGAGTTGTTCAAGATGCTCGACTGCGGAGGTCGCGGCGTCGGCAGCATCGTTCCAGCCTTCGAACGCGGCGATGGCAACGGGCGAGTGCAGTGTGGGCAGGCCGTCGAACTCGGTCACGTGCCCAGCCTACGGGTTTCTCGCTGAATCACCGCCCGGTGACGCAGCGCATAGCTGACATCGGTGACAACTGTCAGTGTCGAAGCCGACGTTTTCCCGCGCGGGAAAGTGCTTTACCGATCGACTAGCCTAGTGAGGTGACTAGCAGCGCTCGTCCCGATTTTCGCAGTGTGCTCGCCGGCCGCGTCGTCATCGCCGACGGCGCGATGGGCACGATGCTGCAGGCTGCCGATCCAACCCTCGAGGATTTCGATGGTCACGAGGGCTGTAACGAGATTCTCAACATCACCCGGCCGGAGATCGTGCGCGGGGTGCATGACGCGTATTTCGCGGCGGGCAGCGATGCGGTCGAGACCAACACATTCGGGGCCAACCTGGCCAACCTGGGCGAATATGGCATCTCTCACCGGATCGCGGAGCTGTCGGAGGCGGGGGCGAGGCTGGCGCGGGAGGTGGCCGACCGGTGGTCGGCGCCGCAGCGGCCGCGGTTCGTGCTGGGCAGCATGGGGCCGGGCACGAAGCTTCCCACCCTGGGGCATGTGGATTATGCGACGTTGCGGGATGCGTATCAGCAAAACGCGGAGGGGTTGCTGGCCGGCGGGGCCGACGCGCTGATCGTGGAGACGAGCCAGGATCTGTTGCAGACCAAGGCTTCCGTTGTGGGCGCCAAGCGGGCGATGCGCGCGCAGGGGCGCGACGTGGCGCTGATCTGCCAGGTGACGGTGGAGACGACGGGCACGATGCTGCTGGGCAGCGAGATCGGGGCGGCGCTGACCGCCCTTGAGCCGCTTGGGGTTGACCTGATCGGGCTCAACTGCGCCACCGGCCCTGAGGAGTACACCGAGCATCTTCGCTATCTGACAAAGCATTCGAGGGTACCGCTGTCGGTCATGCCAAACGCGGGCTTGCCATTGCTGACCAAGGAGGGCGCGATCTACCCTCTCACCCCGGCGGAGCTGGCCGAGGCGCTGGGGCGGTTTGTCAACGACCATGGGGTGGCGCTTGTGGGCGGGTGCTGCGGCACGACGCCTGCGCACATCGCCGAGGTGGTTTCGGCGCTGGGCGGGGGGCAGGCTCCGCCGCGCGGCCCGCAGTTCGAGCCGGGTGTGTCGTCGCTGTATCACCATGTGCCGTTCACCCAGGACGCGTCGGTGTTGATGGTGGGGGAGCGGACGAATGCCAACGGCTCCAAGGCTTTCCGCGAGGCGATGCTGGCCGCCGATTACACCAGGTGCATCGAGATAGCCCGGGAGCAGGCGCGTGACGGCAGCCATCTGCTGGACCTTTGTGTTGATTACGTCGGCCGGGATGGCGCGACGGACATGCGGGCGCTGGCCGGGCGTTTCGCCACGGCGAGTACGCTGCCGGTGATGCTTGACTCGACCGAGCCGCAGGTGATCGAGGCTGGCCTGGAGATGCTGGGCGGGCGCTGCATCGTAAACTCGGTGAACTTCGAGGATGGTGACGGGCCGCAGTCGCGCTACGGGCGGGTGATGCCGATCGTCAAGGAGCACGGCGCGGCGGTGGTGGCGCTGACCATCGACGAGGAGGGGCAGGCGCGCACCGCGGAGTGGAAGGTGCGGGTCGCCTCGCGGCTGATCGACGACCTGACCGGCCGGTGGGGGATGCGGGTCTCCGACATCCTGGTCGATGCTCTGACCTTCCCGATCTCCACCGGTCAGGAGGAGACGCGCCGCGACGCGCTGGAGACGATCAATGCGATCCGTGAGATCGCGGCGAGGTATCCGGGCGTCAACTTCACTTTGGGCATCTCCAACGTCTCCTTCGGGCTCAACCCGGCGGCGCGGCAGGTGCTCAACTCGGTGTTCCTGCACGAGTGCCAGCAGGCTGGCCTGACTTCGGCGATCGTGCATGCCAGCAAGATCTTGCCGATGGCGCGCATCCCCGAGGAGCAGCGCCAGGTCGCCCTGGACATGATCTATGACCGGCGGTCCGAGGGCTACGACCCGTTGCAGCGCTTCATCGAGCTGTTCGAGGGGGTCGACGCGGCGTCGGCGAAGGCGACCCGGGCCGAGGAGCTGGCGACGCTGCCGCTGGACGAGCGGTTGCAGCGGCGCATTGTCGACGGCGAGCGCAACGGCCTCGAGGCCGATCTTGACGCGGCCCTGCGGGACCGCTCCGCGCTGGCCATCATCAACGACACCCTGCTTGAGGGCATGAAGACTGTCGGTGACCTGTTCGGCTCGGGGCAGATGCAGCTGCCGTTCGTGCTGCAGTCCGCCGAGGTGATGAAGACGGCCGTGGCCTATCTCGAACCGCACATGGAAAAGGCCGACGCGGTGGGCAAGGGCACGATCGTGCTGGCCACGGTGAAGGGTGACGTGCACGACATCGGGAAGAACCTTGTCGACATCATCCTGTCCAACAACGGTTACACGGTCGTCAACGTCGGCATCAAGCAGCCGATCAACGCGATCCTCGACGCGGCCGAGCAGCACGACGCCGACGTGATCGGCATGTCCGGGCTGCTGGTCAAGAGCACCGTCATCATGAAGGAGAACCTGGCCGAGATGATGGCGCGCGGCATGCACGGCCGCTGGCCGGTGCTGCTGGGTGGGGCCGCGCTGACTCGCTCCTATGTGGAGGATGATCTGCGGGAGCTGTTCGCCGGTGGCGAGGTGCACTATGCCCGCGACGCGTTCGAGGGGCTGTCGCTGATGGACCGGGTGATGGCTGCCAAGCGCATGGGCACCGCCGTGCTCGATCCCGATCGGGAGAAGGCTTTGGCGCAGCGCCGTTCCCGCCGTTTCCAGACGCGATCGTCCAGATTGGATTCTCTGCCTTCCCTGGACGACGACTCGGTGCGCTCCGATGTCGCGGCCGATGCCCCCGTGCCCACCGCGCCGTTCTTCGGCACCCGGGTCGTCAAGGGCATCCCGCTTGCCAACTACGCGTCGATGCTCGACGAGCGGGCGCTTTTCCTTGGGCAGTGGGGGTTGCGGGGTTCGCGTGGCGGCACCGGACCGTCCTATGAGGAGCTTGTGGAGACCGAGGGCCGGCCGCGGCTGCGTTACTGGCTGGACCGCTTCGCCACCGATCAGCTTCTGGAAGCCGCGGTGGTGTACGGGTACTTCCCGGCCCGCTCGCAGGGCAACGACCTGATCGTGTTCGACGGCGACCGCGAGGTGCGCTTCACCTTCCCGCGCCAGCGCGCCGAACGCCGCCTGTGCCTGGCCGACTTCTTCCGCTCGGATGAGGATGTTGTCGCCTTCCAGCTGGTCACGGTCGGGCATCCGATCAGCGAGTTCGCCGCGAAGCTGTTCGCCGGCAACAATTATCGGGATTACCTTGAGGTGCACGGGCTTTCGGTGCAGCTGACCGAGGCCCTGGCCGAGCACTGGCACCGGCGCGTGCGCGACGAGCTGATCCTGCCCGGCGGCCGGCCCGTCTCCGCCGACGACCCGGCCGATCTGGCGGGCATCCTGCGCACGGACTATCGGGGCTGCCGTTACTCGTTCGGGTACCCGGCCTGCCCGGAACTTGAGGACAGGGCGAAAATCGTCGACCTGCTGGACGCCTCACGCATCGGCGTGGAGCTCAGCGAGGAGTACCAGCTGCACCCCGAACAAGCAACCGACGCCATCGTGGTGCACCACCCCGAAGCGTCATACTTCAACGCCAAGTGAACGGCGCACCGCAGGCCGTCCTGTTCGACATGGACGGCACCCTGTTCGACAGCGAGGTGTTGTGGGACGTCGCCATCAAGGAGCTGGCGGCGTCCTACGGCGCGGTGGTACCCGACGAGACCCGGCTGGCGATGGTCGGCACCTCCATGTACGACTCGATGCAGCTGTTGCACCACGGCATCGGCCAGCCGTGGCGCGACGGCCCGGCCAGCGCGGCCTGGATCAACGATCGGGTGGGGCAGCTGTTCGAGACGTCGCTCGTTTGGCGCCCCGGCGCACGCGAGCTGCTGCACGAGGTGCGGGCCGCCGGGGTGCCGACCGCGCTGGTGACCGCCACCCAGCGCAGGCTCGTCGACGTGGCAGTGCGAACGGCGGGCCGGCACAACTTCGACGTGCTGGTCTGCGGCGACGAGGTGACGCACACCAAGCCGCACCCGGAGCCGTACGAGACGGCGGCGCGCCTGCTGGGCGTGGACATCAGCCGCTGCATCGCCATCGAAGACTCACCAACCGGCATCGCGTCTGCCCTGGCCGCGGGCGCGATGGTTTTGGCCATCCCGCACCACGTTCCACTGATCCCCCGCCCGCGCGTGACCCTGCGCGAAACCCTTGCGGGCATTGGCCTCACGGATCTATCCATCCTCACGCGCTAGCATCCTTCCACCGGGGTTGCATGGGGATGGACATGAATATTGACGAGCTCGCCGAAGCCGCGGCGGCCGCCCTTGCGGAACGGCTCGCGGCAGGCGTGACCGACACCGTCACGACTTTGATCGGTGACCGGCTGCGGGCAAGCAAGACCGGTTCGCGGGCCCTTGCCCTGCTGGGTTTGGAGGCCGGCACAGAGCTGGCCGCCAGCGGCCTCGCCGACGAGCTCCAGGCGCGCCCTCGCCGCCGTGACCATCTCCGCCAAGAACACGGTCGGCGAAGGAAGCGAGTTCAAGGCGACCATCTACACCCTGGACTGGGGTTACTGGGCACCGGCGCCCTGAGCCACCTGAGCCACCAGGTCTCGTAGCGGGTTGTGCGACAGGCGGTCCTTGCGAAGTCCCAACGCCACAATGAGCCCCACTATGGCGGCCGGGACGAGGATGCTCGCGGCCGCCACCCACCAACCGACGTGCAGCTGATGGTTCATCAACGTCACGAAGACCGATAGTGGTAGGGCGGTGCCCGCGGCGGCGACCGCCCACAATTCGCTGTCCAGGGGATCGTCTCGGATCTCGAAGGCGAGCACCAGGAGTCCGATGCTGGCGAAGAAGAGACTTTCGCTATCGTCATGCGCTTCCAGCGGCCGCACGAGCATGAACAGCGCAATGGCCGTGATGCCGAGGGTCGCCCAGCCTAGCCAGGCCGGACCCCAGGAGCTGAACCATCCGCTCACCGCCCCTGCCGACCAAGCCATCGCGACCAGTAGCACCGCGACAAAGCCGCCGAAGGCCAACCGGTGATGCCAGCTGCCATCGAATGAGTACCTGTCGTCCGCCTGGCGGCGCGCCTCGAGCCACCGCTGCTTGGTGACGGCACTCGAGGACAAGATCCGCAGCAGCGGCAGGGCGATCGCGGGGTCGAGTTGGTCCAGCAGCCGTGCCGCACGGCCATCGGGCAGGAAGCGCCGGCCCAACGCGACATCGAGATGCTCGAGTCCCGCTGCGGTTCGGGCGGTCAGTTTCAGGTAGGTGTCGTACGTCAGCTTCTCGACTTCCTTGGCTCGCAACGCCGCCAGCGCCTCGTTCACTTCCGGTGAGGCGTCGATCTCATCCAGCGGTTCGCGGTCGGGCACTTCTATCCAGAGCGGGATGCCGATCCGGGGATCGAGCGGTCCCAGGCCTTCCGGCAGATGGTCCTCCGCCTTGGGCTGGCTCAGTAGGCCACCGATCCGGCTGACGATCACCGCGAGCCCGCCGTCATTCGGCGAACGGAAAGGTTCCCAGTACCACGTCCGGCCGCCGCCGCCGGCCGGCACCGGTGCCGAGCGCATCGTATCCAGAGCGTCGCCGTCCCGCATGAGCGAGGCAAGGTGCCAAGCCGATCTGACCGCCTCGGGGGACCCGAGCATCTCGATGAGCCCTTCCATCGCGGCGGGCGTGGCCAGCTTGGCGAGGCCGTCCACCGCCCATGCCTTTCCCTTGCGCGCCGCTGCGGAGAGTGCATCGACCGCGAGATCCCCCATGCGTACCAACGCATCGCGTGCCTCTGAACGGTCAGCGGCCATTTCGGCGATGACCGTGCATGCCTTCACGGTGTTGGTGGCGGCGAGGGCCTCCACCGCGCCCGTACTGCCCGACCGGGCGAGCGTCACGAGTTGCGCGTAAACGGCGCTGCCGCGCGGCCTCGGATCGGCCGCGACCACGCCGAAGGCGTCGACGACCTCAGGACTGTCCAATCGGGACATCGTTTCGGAGACGATCTGGTCGGCCAGCCCATCGTCAAGCCTGCGGGCGTCCGCAAGGCACTCGAGGCCAAGGGCGGGCTCGATCCCATACACCACTTTGATGATTTCGGTGCAGTCGTCCTCGGTCACGCCGCACCAGAGTTTGGCGCACTCCCGCCACCGTGTGGGGTCGGACCGGTAGCGGTCGATCAGCGCCTGCGGTGTGCCTTTCAGCCCGCACGCCACCAGGAACTCTTGCAGGGTCAGGTGGGCGAACTGGTAGCGTTCCCCGCCGTCCACCGCCAGCAGCAGGCCGCTTCGCTCCACGATCTCGGCCAGGATCGCCTTGGCGTCCGTTGCCGCCTCACGCAGCTCCGGCAGTGTCTGCGCCACGATGTCCATCACCGACCTGTAGGGCAGCGTCATGCGGTCGGCGGCCCCGGGCGGTGCCTCCATGCAAGCCAGCGCGAGCCGTTGCAGGACGGCCTTTTTGACCCGGGCATCGAAACGGTTGCGGCTGTCCTTCAGCTTGCGCAGAAGGTAGTCGGTGGCCTCCTGGTAGAACTCGGCACGCGAGTGCGGCAGCTGGCGGTGCTGGTCTCCCTCGGCGTACAGATAGGCAATCATGGTGAGCAGCAACGGGTTTCGGGCGAGTTGCATGACCCTGGGGGTGTCGCGCAGCGCCTCCATCAGCTGCTCCACGGGCCCGGGAGCGTCCATGCCGGGCCAGTGGTGCAGGAAGCGCCGGATCATGCGCTCGTCGAACTCGCTGACCGCGAAACGTTGGGTGAATTCGGGCCAGAGCTGGCGTTCATAGACGGCAGTGCGGCAGGTGACGACGATGCTGGCTCGGGGGTAGCGCCCGCCGAAATCTTTGATCATTTCGGCGACACGCGGCCTGTCGGAGGTGCTGACCTCATCGAACCCGTCCAGTAGCACGGTCATCTGCCCGGCTTGAAGCGAACGTTCGATGAAGCGCTCTGCCTTGGGGAAGCCGTTGTCATGGAACTGCCGCGCCAGGTGCGCCTCGATGGTCAGGTCGTTGCCGTTGTGGCGGTGCAGTTCGCACAGCGCCGGGGTCCTGGCGTCCGGCGACGGCCTGGTCGCCCACGCAAGCATCATGCGGCGCAGCAGCCTGGACTTGCCCGCGCGCGCCGGGGTCCTGGCGCCCGGCGACGGGCTGGTCGCCCACACAAGCATCATGTGGCGCAGCAGCATGGACTTGCCCGCACCGGGAGCGCCGGTCGCGACCGCGCGCCGGGCCGTGGCGATCGACGAGGCCGCGTCCTGCTCGCAGCGGTCGTTTCCGGGCGGAACGGCGGTCAGCGGGACATAGATGTCACTCATCGGCAGGGCGGCATCGAGGAACGGGACGTGCGCCTTCTCGTAGCGGGCCAGCGCGCCCGAGCGGTAGTGCGCCAGCGCCCGCGAGCGCAGCAGGCGGCTGCCCGCCATCCGCCGGAATGCCGCCTTGCGAACGCCTTCGACGGCCTCCGTGATCCACCTCTTGGCGAGGTCGCGGAAGATCACAAGGAGGAACAGCAGGGCCGCGACAACCCAGCCGGCCTTGTCCTGGAGCCATGCCATCTTTCACCCCGGATGTGATCGAGCACCGGTGCACTTGGGAAAGCAGGCGCACCGGTGCTGACCGTAGGGGATGGGTTACTCGTAGGCAATCGCGTTCAGGACATTTGTGCGTGCCGCTTTGATGGCGGGCAGGACCGCCGCCAGCACACCCACCACGGCACCGACGACCAGATAGATGCCCATCTGCTGCCACGGCAGGACGATGTCCTTGAGCCCTTCGTCGGCCAGTCCTTTGACGACCGCCGAACCCAGGCCGACCCCGACCGCCAGGCCCAGCAGCGCACCGAAGACCGTGATGACGACGGCCTCGACGGTCACCATGCGCATGGTGGCCATCCGGCTTAACCCGATCGCGCGCAGCAGGCCCAGCTCGCGGGTGCGCTCCAGCACCGACAGCGCCAAGGTGTTGACCACACCGAGGACCGCGATGAGGATCGACAGGCCTAGCAGCACCTGGATCATCAGCAGGAACTGGGCGATCTCACCCGTCGTGCTGTCTATGTACTCCTTCTGGTCCCGCACCGACATTTCCGGGCTGTCCACGAGCAGCGCATCGAGGCCCTTGCGCGCGTCGGCCACGTCGGCGCCGTCCTTCAGGTCCACGTAAGCGAAGACTGGTTGCTGGGAACGCATTCCTTCGATCGCGTGGGAGCCGAACTGGTACCCCCCGAAAAGCTCTTGATCTTGATAGAGCCCGACAACGGTGTAGCTTTCCTCGATTCCCTTGGCGGAGCGGACCTTCAGCGTGTCCCCGATCGCGTGCCCCCGATCGACGTCGGCGATGACCTCACGCGGGCCGGGGTTGTTGCTGCCGGAGACCATGGGCACCGACAGCAGGCGCATGACCGCGGGCAGGTCCGACTGGACATAAGCGAAGCCGGGCTTGTCGTTGATCAGGACCTGGTCGGTGTAGGTGGCCACCACCTGCTCCACCCCGGGCACCGTGTCCATCCTGGGCAGCAGCGCCGGGTCGAAGGTGGGCAGCACGCCGGGGCTCGCCTGGCCCGAGATGACCAGGTCGGCGTGGAAGGTGGCGGCCACATCGCCGCGGAAGCTGCGCTCGGCCGAGGTCATGATGGTGTTGAACCCGGTGACCAGCGCGATGCCGACCATGAGCGCGGCCGCCGTGATCGCGGTGCGGCGCGGGTTGCGCCCGGAGTTGCGCCGGCCGAGTTTGCCTGGCACCGACCATGAGAACAGCCGTCCCAGCAAAGAGACCACCGGCCGGGCGATGAACGGGCTGAGCAGGGCGACACCGATGAAAGACCCTAAAACCCCGGCCATGAGGTACCAAACAGAGTTGTTCAACCCGTAGGCGATGGCCCCTCCGCCAGCCGCCGTGATGATCGCGCCGGCCAGAGTCAGCTTGGTCAGGGGACGGTCCGGCGTGGCGACCTCCTGCAGCGCGGCGACCGGCGGCACCCGCGACGCGCGCACCGC
>Ga0075421_100006116_pt1 | contig 14637 bp, 13 predicted proteins | sample SoiMetdeltSBSDD5_FD_75292 | JGI IMG/M metagenome (GOLD analysis project Ga0075421, IMG submission 75292) | Bulk soil microbial communities from a Populus tree surrounding site in Tennessee, USA - Soil MetaG P. deltoides SBSDD5 | ecosystem: Environmental > Terrestrial > Soil > Tree plantation...
CGCCGCAACCCGAAGCGGCGACCGGCCGGGAAGAAAAGCAGGCGGTGTTCGCGCCGCGCCACCTGGTGGTGGCGGCGAATCCGCTTGCGTCCGATGCGGGTCTCGAGATGCTGCGCGCCGGCGGCAGCGCGGTCGATGCAGCGATCGCAACGCAGATGGTGCTCGGGCTCGTCGAGCCGCAGTCTTCCGGAATCGGCGGCGGAGCGTTCCTGCTTCACTGGTCGCGTGCCGGGCAGCGCGTGCGCAGCTACGACGGCCGCGAGACTGCCCCGCAAGCGGCCCGCCCCGACCGCTTCCTCGATGCCTCCGGGCAACCGCTCGCGCGCGACGCCGCGATCGCCAGCGGTCGCTCCGTCGGCGTTCCGGGCGCTGTGCGAATGCTCGAGCTTGCGCACCGTCGCCACGGCCGGTTGCCGTGGCGTCGCCTCTTCGAGCCTGCGATCCGGCTCGCCGAATCCGGGTTTCCGATGTCGCCGCGGCTGCACCGGCTGCTGGAGCGCGAAAGCGCGTTGCGCAACGACGCCGCGGCGCGAATCCTGTACTACGACAACGATCGCGCCAAGCCGGTCGGCACCCTGATCGTGAACACAGAGTACGCAGCAACGCTGCGCGCGATCGCACGCTCGGGTGCGAAAGCATTGCACACGGGCCCGATCGCGCGCGACATCGTGCGTGCGGTAGGCGGGAACGCGCGGCCGGGCGACCTGGTGCTCGACGATCTCGCGCAGTACCGCGCCGTGGAGCGCGCACCGGTGTGCGCACGATATCGGACGTTTCGCGTATGCAGCATGGCGCCGCCGAGCGCGGGCGGCATCGCGGTGCTGCAAATCCTCGGGATTCTGGAGCGCACAGCGTTCGCGAGCGCGGCGCCGAATTCCGCCGATGCGGTGCACTATTTCGCCGAGGCAGGGCGCCTCGCGTACGCCGACCGCGCGCGCTATATCGCCGACCCGGCATTCGTGCCGCAGCCCATTGCGGAATTGTTGAGCCCTGGCTACCTGGACGAACGCGCGCGACTCGTCGGCGAGCGCTCGATGGGACGCGCGCAACCCGGAGCGCTGCGGATCGCGCGCGCGTTGCAGGGCGAAGGTACGGAGACCGAAATCGCCGGCACGAGCCATGTCTCGATCGTCGACGGCCGCGGCGATGCGGTGGCGCTCAGCACCACGATCGAGGACGCATTCGGCAGCCGGATCCTGGTGAGGGGGTTCCTCCTCAACAATCAGCTCACCGATTTCTCATTCTTGCCCGAGAGCGACGGCCGGCCGATTGCGAATCGGGTCGCAGCCGGCAAGCGGCCGCGCAGCAGCATGGCGCCGGTCTTCGTCTTCGATGCGGACGGGAGCCTGCGCCTGGTGGCCGGCTCCCCCGGCGGGCTTGCCATCATCAATTACGTGGCGAAAGCGCTCGTCGCGACGCTCGACTGGAAGCTCGATGCGCAGGCTGCGGCATCGCTGCCGAATTTCGGCAGCCGCAACGGCCCCACCGAGGTAGAGCGCGGAACATCGTACGAATTGCTCGGCCCGCTGCTGCGCGAGCGCGGGCACGAAGTGCAGGCGATCGACCTGACCAGCGGCCTGCACCTGATCGAGCGCGTGAAACGCGGGTGGCGGGGCGGGGCCGATCCGCGGCGCGAAGGCGCGGCGAGAGGAGATTGATAGTCGAATCAGCGCGATAAGCCATCTGTAAGTCAGCGGTAAGCGGACCATCAGGCTGCGTCCCCGATCATGGGCTCGCAGGCAGCAAAGGCTGTCTGAGCCCTCAACTACACGGATTGGAGATTCTGATGAACCGACTGATCGCAACTGCTGCTTCGGCAGGCTTGCTCGCGCTTTCTGCATGCGTCGCAGTTCCCGTCGGGCCGGACGGACAGCTGTTCGTCTACCCGCCCGGCGTTCCGCCCGGTGCGATTCCACCGGGGGGATCGACGTACGCCGACAATCGCGCGCCGCAATTTCCGGCGACGTTGCACACGCGGCTCTACCCCGCAAACGAGACCGCCACGCAAACCGGCGTGGTCACCGGCACCGTCACGAACATGATGACCGGGAAAGGCCGGTTTCAGCTTCAGTACATGGGAGAAACGCTGGTCGGCGAAGCGACCAAGGTCGCCGAGGGTCGCGGCGTGGCGAGCGCGTACGGCGCGGGCGGCACGCACATGAGCTGCGAATACCAGATGAACACGCCGCGGCAGGGCGTCGGAACCTGCAGTTTCTCGAACGGCGCGCAGTACAAGGTGCATATCGGCACCTGAATGCGCACAGGGAGGAGGACATGAGCTACGGAACACTCGTTTTGGGCGCAGCAGGTCTACACTCCAGTTCGTCTGCGGGGAGTCGCACCGCGCAATCCGGAGAACGAGTTGGCCGCTGAGGGGAGCGAGCACAGCGTCGCGTTTGCCAAGACCACGCGTCCCGCGATCGGCTCGCTCGTGCCGCGCGAGCGGCTGTTCGCGCTGCTCGACGGCACGCCGGGGCGCACCGTCGCCTGGATCTCGGGATCGCCCGGGTCGGGCAAGACGTCGCTCGCGGCGAGCTACGTGGAAGCGCGGCGCCTGCGTTGCCTTTGGTATCAGGTCGACCCGGACGACGCCGACGTCGCGACGTTCTTCCATTACCTTGGCCACGCCGCGCGCAAGCTCGAAGGCGCTCGCGCGCGCGAGCAGCCCGTGGCCGCTGCGCGCCACGGCCCTGAGCTCGCCTCGTACGCACGCAGTTTCTTCCGCGAGCTGTTCAGCCGCGCCAACGGACCGCTCGCGCTGGTTCTCGACAACCTGCACGCCGTGCCGCTCGAAAGCGAGCTGCACCTGGTACTCGAAGCGGCGTTCGCACAGGTGCCGAAGAACGGTCTCATCGTCGTCACCAGCCGCAGGGATCCGCCGGCGTCGCTCGCGCGGCTGCGAGTCACGGCTGAAATGGTCTGCGTCGGCGCGAACGACCTGCGGCTCGCGCCGCAAGAGCTGACGGCTGTAGCGAAGCTGCGCAGTCACCCGCTCGGCGCGGAAGCGGCGGTCGAGCTTCATGACCGCACCCGCGGCTGGGCGGCGGGCGTGGTCCTGATGCTCGAGCACCGCAAGCTGTCGGGCCGCATGGCGGAGCTTCCCGGCGACGCCACGCCACAATTGATCTTCGACTATCTCGGCGGTGAAATTTTCGACCGCTTCGAAGCCGAAACCCGGCAGTTCCTGCTGCGGATCGTCTGTCTGCCGCGAATGACTGCGGAGCTGGCTCAGGCGCTCTCGGGCGAGGACAAAGCGGCGCGGCTGCTGCTCAACCTCGCGCTCAATCATTATTTCGTCGACGAAATCCAGTCCGACGAAGGCCGCGTCTTCCAGCTGCATCCGCTGCTGCGTGATTTCCTGCGGCGCCGCGCCGCACAGGACCTGCCCGAAGCGCTCGGCGCCGGTCAACTGCAACGCGCGGCGCTGCTGCTGCGCGCAGCCGGGCAAACCGAGGACGCAATCTCGCTGCTCATCGAATGCCGCGACTGGGCGGCGGTCGCGCGCATTGCCGCGGAGGATTCGCAGCGCATGCTCGAGCAGGGCCGCGGCGAAAGCCTCGCGATGTGGATCGAATCGCTGCCGGAAGCGTTGCGGGCCGCAGACCCGCGGCTTCTGCATGCGCTCGGCGCCTGCCGGGCGGAGACGACACCGCGCGCGGCGCGCCGCTATTTCGAGCAGGCGTTCGACGGATTCGAGCGCGCCGGCGACCTTGCAGGGGCGGTGCAAAGCGCCTGCGGCGCGATCGACGCGACGCTCGTCGAGTTCGACGATCTCGCGACGCTCGATCGGTGGACGGGCGTGCTGGCCGGACTCTTGCGCGAGTCCGCGCGGATTCCGCCGCACCTATCGGCGCAGGCTGCGGCCGCTCTCCACCGCGCGCTGCTGGTGCGAAATCCCGCCAGCGAGGAGCTCGACGGCTGGCTCGCGGCCTTGTTTCGCGGGGACTTCACCGCAAGCGCGATGAGCATCGATGCTTTGCAGGCCGCCGGGTCGGCGCACGATGCACTTTCGATCGCGCTTGCCTCGGCGCTGCAGCAACTGGTCACGGGCGCGAGCGAAGCGGCACTGCGGATCGCGCAGGAAGCGCTCGCCGCGGCCGAATCGGAGGGGGGCGGGCGCAGCGGCGAAGCATGGCTGCGCGTAGTCGGTGTCGCCGCCGCGCTCGATGCGGGACAGCGCGACCCGGCACGCAGTGAGCTGCAGCGGCTCGAGGCGGCAGGCGGGAGGGCGCGCCGCGGCGATCGCGCCGTGCAGCGCTACCTGCGCGCCTGGCTCGCAGCGCTCGACGAGGATGCTTCCGGCGCGCTGCGGGAAGCGAGGGGCGCAGCCGAGACGGCGCTGGAAGCCGGGCTGCCGTGGCTCGAATGCATTGCGCGCGCAGCGCTGTCGCGGCTGCTTGCCGATGCGGGCGATCGCCGTGGCTGCGATACGCAGCTTCGCAGCGCCGAGGCGCTCGCCGAGCGTCTCGCGAGCTCGTCGCTGCGATTCATTGTGCGGCTCGCGGCCGCAGAGGCGGCGCTTGCGACTGGGGACGAGGCCGCAGCGCTCGCCGCGGTCAGGAGCGCGTTCGCGCTCGGCCGCGAGCACGGATACCGGCACGCGCCCTGGTGGCGCCCGCGGCCGGTCGCCGGCCTGTGCGTTCTTGCGATGCGGCACGGCGTCGAGCCCGAATATGCGCGCGCGCTCGTGCGCGAGCGAAGTCTGGTCCCGCAGGCGCCGCCGTTGCGCATCCGCGACTGGCCGTGGCCTTTTCGCATCCGCACGCTCGGCGGCTTCCAGCTGCTGCGTGGAACCGTGCCCGTGGAATTCGGCGGCAAGGGTCCGGGACGCCCGCTCGAGCTGCTGAAGGTGCTGATCGCGCTGGGTGGAGAAAGCGTGCGCGCCGACCAGCTTGCCGATGCGTTATGGCCGCATGTCGAGGCCGATTTCGCGCACAAGTCCTTCACCGCGGCGCTGCACCGGCTGCGGCGGCTCTTCGGCGACGAGGACGCGCTCACGCTTCGCGACGGGCGCCTGGGTCTCAATCCGGCGCTCGTGTGGCTCGATACGTGGGCGCTCGAGCAGGCGCTGGACGAGCTCGACGACGCACTGCGGCTGCCGAATCCGGAACGCGCCGCGCCGCTGTCGCGCTCGCTCGCCGCCGAGGCGCTGGTGCTCTATCGCGGTCCGTTCCTGCCCGACGAATCCGAGCAGCCCGCGTACATTGCGAGCCGCGAGCAGGCTCGAGCGCGGCTGTTGCGCTCGCTCTCCAGGCTCGCGCGGCAGCGCGAGGAGGCGGGGGAAGGCAATACCGCCGCAGAGTGCTATCTGCAACTGATCGAAGCCGACGACCTGTTCGAGCCGCCGTACCGCTACCTGATGCAGTGCCTGCAGCGTTGCGGCGAGGCAAGCGAGGCGCGCAGCGCCTACGAGCGTTTGCGCACGGTGCTGGCGACGAAGCTCAAGGTGATGCCGTCTGCCGAAACCCAGGCGGTGTACGCCAGCCTCGGGGTGCCGGGCACCTAGCGCCGCTCAGCGCTTCGCCTGCGCCGCGCGTTCGCGCTCGTATTCCGCCCAGATCTTGTCGAGCGCCATCCGCACGCCGGTCGGCGGCGGGTAGTCGCGGCGCGGCACGCCGGGACGGGGATTGATCTCGCGCATGCGCGTGGTCAGCGAGATTCGCGAGGCGTTGTGCGCCGCGCCGAGCACCGTCGCGTTGATCACGATCACGTAATCCTCGGGCTCGAAGCGAATCTGGCGGCAGTACTCGCCGAGCGTCGGGCAGAGGATGCGCGCCATCATCGGTCCGTCGTCCTGCACCACGCGACGCCATTCGTCGGCGCTCAGCGGCCGCGGAGCGGGCGCTGCGACCGTCAGCGTCCCCGCCTCCGGATCGCGGCTCTCGATGATCATGCCGAGGCGACGCAGCGCGGATTCGAGCGCGGCGAACGCAATCGCGCGCGCAGCCACGTCCGAGCGCGAGCCGCGTTCGTCGAGAATTCGTTCGTAGGATTCCTGGAACGCCTTGTTGAGGCGGGTCAGCGCCTCGATCACCTGCTCGGGCGTCGGCGGCGCCGGTTTCGCTGCGGGCTTCGGCTCCGGCTCGGGTTGCCAGGGCGGCGCCGCGCAACCGGCGACCAAAGCCACCAAAGCGCATCGCATGACGGTACCCGTGAAGCGCATTCGTTCCCCCTTGAACGATGCCTGCAGCGTGCAGCTTATCCGCTCGGTGCGGCTTGTCCATCGGCCCAGTCCTGGCATTGCCGCAACTCCCTGGGCTGCAATTTGATTGCGACCGCTTCCTTGCGCGCCTTCGCGCCGGACACGCCGCGCCGCCCGGCGAGCTCGTACCACCCGCATGCCCAGACGCCGTTCTGCGCGACGCCTCGGCCGGATTCGTACGATTCGGCGACCTTGAGCATCGCCTCGCCGTTGCCGCGATGCGCGAAGCCGAGGAAGTACGTAAACGCGGGCGCGTCGCCTGCCGGCGGACTGAGAACCGGCTTGTCCGGGACCGCAACGGCAACCTTTGCAGGCTCCGGCCTGGTGTCCGCCTCCGGTGCCGCTCTTTTTTCTTCCACCTTGGGTACCGCGAGCCGCTCTTGTGCTTTTGCCGCCTTGTCGGCGATCGTCTTTGCTTTCGCGGCCTTCTCGGCTGCTTCCCGATCCAGCTCTGCCTTTGCCGCGGCTGCCCGCTCGGATTCGGCTTTCTCGGCGGCGAGTTGCTCGGCCGCACGCTTCTCGGAACGCAGCCTCTCGTCTGCGAGCTTCTGCGCAGACGCGTCGAAACCGGCTGGCACGACCGGCGCCTGCGTCGGCATTGGCGCCGGCGCAGGCGTGGCCACGGCAATGGGAGCGGGTGGAGGTTTCGAGCTTTGCATCACGAAATACGCACCGGTCGCGCCGGCCACGGCCGCGATGCCTGCGAACGCAGCGCCGACCACGACGCGGCGTCCGAGAGGGGTTGCCGCGGCTACGGCAGGCGGGGCGCTCGGCGCATGAGCCGGTGCTTGGACTGCGGCAGGAGCGGCGTGAACCGGTGCCTGCGCAGTTTCCTGGCGCAACTCCCGCCGCCATTCCGCGATGCTTTGCGGCCGGTCCTTTTCGGCGAACGCGAGCGCGTGGTCGATCGCGCGCAGCACCGTCTCCGAGTAGTGACCGGAACCGATCGTTCGCGCGGGCACGAGCACTTCGCGCGAGCTGCCGAGGACTCCCTTGCTGCGCGTGATCGCATCGAGTGGTGGAACGCCCGCGATCGCCCGGTACGAGGTCGCGCCGAGGCCGTAGAGGTCCGTCCACGGTCCCTGGTGCTCGCCGCTCGAGTAGTACTGCTCGAACGGTGCGTACCCGGGCGCGACGAGGATCGTCACCGTGCGCCCCTGCCCGAGTGAAGCGCGCGCCGAGCCGAAATCGAGCAGCACCGGGCTGCCGTCGGTGCGGATGTGGATGTTGTCGGGCTTGATGTCGCGGTGGATGAATCCGGCGTTATGGACGAGCTCCAGCCCGTCGAGCACCGGCAGCAGCACGCGCAGCAGCTCGTCTTCGGGCAGTGTGCGGCGGCGCTCGAGCAGCGCGGCGAAATTCTCTCCTTCTTCGAACCGCATCACCATGTACGCGGTGTTGTTGAACTCGAACACGGAGTACACGCGCACGATGTTCGGGTGGTCGAATCTCGCCAGCGTGCGCGCTTCGCGGATGAAGCGATCCAGGCCCCAGCGATAGCGGTCGCCTTGATCGTCGGCGCGCGGCCGCACGGTGGAGTCGGCCTTGCGAGTGGCGACGTCGATCGGCAGGTATTCCTTGATCGCGACCAGCTGGTCGAGATTCGTGTCGCGCGCGAGGTAGGTGATGCCGAAGCCGCCCTGGCCGAGCACCCGGTCCAGCACGTACCAGTGCAGCCGGTACTCCGGCGGCAGCGCGTCCGGGTAGGCGAGCTCGGTCATGGCTGGCGGTCCGTACGCACTTTACTGCATGCAGCAGGGGCATGCCCAGAACCACCTGTCAGCGATCCGTAAGCGTCCCGTATCCCGTACGTAGGATGCGCGCGCCCAGCATGGCTGCACCGGGGCATGGGCTCCGGACCGAATGTTGGAGGACGTCATGGCGAATTCCCGCACCGCAATCATTGGAGTGCTCGCTGCATCTGCGGTTTCCCTGTCCGGCTGCTACGTGCTGCCGGTCGCTCCCGAAGGCTATCCGTACGGCGGCTATCCCGCCTATCCGGCTCCGCCACCCGCGCCTGCCGCGATGCCGTATTCGGGCGCGCCCGCGGGCCAGATTGCCGTGCTGCAGGCCCGCCTCTATCCCGCGAATGACATCGCGACCCAGACCGGCGTGATCCACGGCACCGTTACCAACATGATGACCGGCAAGGGCCGCTTCCAGCTGAACTACCGGGGCGAAACGCTGAGCGGCGAGGCGACACGCGTGGACGGCGATTCGCGGCGCGGCGTGGCGAGCGCCCATGGCAGCGGCGGAAGCTACATGAGCTGCGAATACCAGATGCGCACGCCGCAGCAGGGCGCCGGCACCTGCCAGTTCTCGAACGGTGCGAAGTACCAGGTGCACATCGGGAGTTGAGTCCCATGGCCCTTACATGCCGCGAGATGGATGTGCTGCGTCTGCTTTCCAAGGGACTGCGCTACGCCGAGATCGCCCGGCAGCTCGGCGTAACACGAAACACGACCGCCGGCCATCTGAAGAACGTCTATCGCAAGCTCGCCGTGCGCAGCGGGCCCGCCGCCGTGATGCGCGCAGTCGAGCTGGGGTTGTTCAGTCAGGCCTGACGCGAGTGCGCGAGCGCGGCGCTGATCCTCCCCACGGAGCGCTCGAGCGGCTCGGCGACATCCACCGTGATCGCCTTCGCCGGCGGCTCGAGCGCATCGAACTGCGATCGCAGCAGCGACGCGGGCATGAAGCGGTGCTTGCGCTCCGCCATCCGCTTGGTGAGCAGCTCGAATGACCCGTGAAGAAAGACGAGCTCCCAGCGCGCGATGCCGCGGGTGAGCCGGTCGCGATAGCTTTGCTTGAGCGCAGAGCAGGTGACGACGACGTTTTCGCCGCGCGCCTCGCGCGCGCGCAGTTCCGCATTGATGCGATCGAGCCACGGCCAGCGGTCTTCGTCCGCAAGCGGAGTGCCAGCGGACATCTTCGCCACGTTCTGCGGCGGATGCAAGTCGTCGCCCTCGACGAATGACCATCCGAGGCGGGTAGCGAGTGCGGTTCCGATGGTCGTCTTGCCCGATCCCGAGACGCCCATCACCACTACGATCATTGCGGCCCGCGCACCGCGTGGCCGCCGAATCTTGCGCGCATCATCGCAAGCAGCTTGCGCGCGGGGTCCGCGCGTCCCTGGCTGGCAAAGCGCTCCATCAGCGCCATCGTGATGAGCGGCGCGGGCACGCCGAGCTCCACCGCCTCGACCGCGGTCCAGCGCCCTTCGCCGGAGTCGGGCACGATCGGCGCGACCCGCGCAAGGTCGTCGTCGCTGCGCAGGATGTCGGCGCACAGCTCGAGCAGCCAGGAGCGGATCACGCTGCCGTGTCCCCAGGTCTCCGCAAGCTGCGCGAGATCGAACCCCAGGTCGGACCGCGCCCGCAGCAGCGCGAACCCTTCGGCGTACGCCTGCATCACTCCGTACTCGATGCCGTTGTGGATCATCTTGGCGAAGTGCCCTGCGCCGCTCGGCCCGCAATGCAGCCAGCCGCGCTCGGGCGCAGGCGCGAGGATGCGAGCGTACGGCTCGAAGATTTCGATCGACTTCGGCGTGCCGCCGAGCATCAGGCAGTAGCCGTTCGCGAGGCCATGGATGCCGCCCGAAACGCCGGCATCGACGTAGCGCAGGCCCTGCTGCGAGAGCTCGAGCGCGCGCGCCATCGAATCCCGGTAGTACGCGTTCGCGCCGTCGACCACGGTATCGCCCGCTGAAAGAAGCGGGGCGAGCTCGTTCAGCGTCTCCTTGGTAGCGTCGCCCGCCGGCAACATCATCAGGACGACGCGCTCGCCGGTGATTTGCGCAGCGATCGCCGCGAGACTTTCGACGATCGAAACTTGATCCTCGTCCGCGATGGCTTCGCGCTGTGCGCGATCCAGGTCGTATGCGATCACGCGCGCTCCGCCGCGTGCCAGCCTGCGCGCCATGCCCGAGCCCATCCGGCCAAGTCCGATGATGCCGATTTCCATGATTGCCTCCGTCGATCGCATTCTATAATCGCCGCGACAAGGAGCCACTCAATGAAACACCTGCTTGCATTCGCCTGCGCAGCGGTCCTGAGCACTTCGGCGGCCGCGCAGTACCCCGCGAAGCCGGTCCGGATCGTCGTTCCGTTCCCGGGTGGAAGCGCGACCGACACGATCACGCGGATCCTCGCGCAATCGATTTCTCCCGGGTTCGGCCAGACGATCATCGTCGACAACAAGCCGGGCGCCGACGGCGCGATCGCCGCTGCGGAGGTCGCGAAAGCGCCGCCCGACGGCTACACGCTGCTGATGGCTACGAACAGCCCGATGTCCGCGGTTCCGGCGATGAAGAAGTCTCCGCCGTACGACCCGGTCAAGGACTTCACGCCGATCACCGATATCGGGCGCTACACGTTCTTCCTGTATGTCAACACGACCGTGCCCGCCAAGAGCTTCAAGGAGCTCGTTGCCCACGCGAAGGCGAACCCAGGCAAGCTCGCCTACGCGACCGGCAACACGACCGGCATCGTCTCGTTCGCGCAGATGAATGCGCTCGCCGGGATCGAGATGCTGCACGTCCCGTACAAGGGCGAGCCGCAGGGGATCACCGATCTCGTCGGCGGGCGAGTGCAGGTGATGTGGGCCACGCCGACGACCGGCCTGCCGTTCGTAAAAGAGGGGAAGATTCACGCGCTCGTGACGCAGCTCACCAAGCGCAGCTCACTGCTCCCGGACGTGCCGACGATTCACGAGGCCGGCCTGCCGAAATTCACGATCACTTCGTGGGCGGCGCTGTTCGGCCCGGCGAAGCTGCCGAAGGAGATCGTCGCGCGCCTGCACAAGGAGTTCACCACGGCGATGGCGAAGCCGGACGTGCTGGCGCAGATGGAAAAGCAGGCGTTCCTGCTCTCCCCCAGCACGCCGGAGAAGCTGGGCGAGTTCGTCAAGGAGCAGATGGAGAGCTATCGCACGATCCTGCGTGCGGCGGGCGTGCAGCCGGAGTAAGGCCCCGAGCGTTAGATCGAGGTGTCCCGGTCAGTGCTTTTGTGAGCGCAGATTGCGAAAAGCACGATGCTTAGGAATATGAAGACCAAGCCAACGGGCCCATCCCAGTCAAGCACAGTTTGCTGTAAGGGTGTGATGAACACGGTAGTGCCATGACAACTCAGAGGGATCGTATTCTGCGTTGCGGCGTCTGGCTGTCGCGGATTTGAGCATATGTTGAAAAGAAGCACGTACCACGCAACGAAGCACACGAGCGCGCACGAGGAACTTAGCCCGAGGAGCACCTTCCACAGAAGCGGCACTCTCGACATTGCAATCTAACGTCCCGCGTGTGGCGCAAAGCGCGTGGCGCGCAGTGCCATGCGAAATTTGTCGCTCACCACCCGGCTGTTAGGCAGCACTCTCGCCTCGCACTACGGCCTCTGTGCCTGTTCCCTTTGGAATGTCGGTTAGCGTTTGCGCGAACCTGGCCAGTGCCGCCGGTTCAACAATTATTCCTCCTGTAATACGCGAGACAACAAAAATCTGCGCATCAAGGCTTATAGGGTCAGATGCTAGCTCTGCAGTCACGAGCAGATGACCGCGGCTCCCATGCGGTCTGAGATTGACGTCAACCGTGGGGTGGGTAGGGCGGTCATTACTTGCATACCCGCCACGGAGGACTGCTTGCCCTTTGCTTGTAGTGGCCAAGTTCTGTACAGCCTGGGCAAATTCGGTGATGTCCCGAATGTTCAACCATGCGTGCCCGCTGCCCTGAAAGGAACCGGCCACTATGGTGACGTCTACCGAGCAATCACCGTCATAGTCATGTGAGACCGCCACTCGAAACTCGCCCTCGCGGTTCATTGCTGCCTAACGTTGCGGTGACCGGCGTGCGGCAAGCTCGCTTGCTGCACGCCCGCGTTGAACCGCCGGTTAGCCTTCACGCCGATCAGCCAGAAAGCCAGACCGTTTGCCGCTGCCGCCATAACCACGAGAGGAGCTATTGGGAAGACGATTAGGGAGACTGCGAGGCCTATCGCGAAACTGATGCCAACATATACCCACCATCGCTTTTCCCGACGCCTAACCAAGCAATAGAGCACGGGATAACCGATTAGTACGGTGACCGGATAGGAAATACCCGCCACGACGATTGGGAAACCCATCATCGCCGCCCAGTGCAAGGCTGTCGTGGGCATCGACGTCCGCATCCAATCCATTCCCAACATTGGCAGGAATCCGATTGCAATCGGGCCGCCGAGGGGACAAGCGATGTATGCGACCAGAACTCGTGGATCCATCGTTTTGGAGGTTAACGATCGCGTTGAGCGGGCGCCGAGGAGCGAAGCGACGGGGGCACCCGGCAGCGCAACTGACGAGCGCCCCGCTCGAACGCAGAGTTATGCGTCACGAACTTGCTGCCTCAGACGCCTGATCATCATCTTTAACTCGTAAATCACAGTTTCGAACTTCTCCGCGTCAAGGTAAATCAGGTCACCCGGGTGGAACCATTTCAGTACTTCACATTCATCGATCTCCGGGAGCGCGACGCCCGCGTGATGCACTACTGAGTGTCGTACGCGGCGCAGGTCACCCATGACGGGTTCTTTCAGTTCGTTCTTGGAAAGCCCGAGCTGCGCCGCTATTTCGGAGCGAAAGTGGTCTTCCCAATACTGATAGATAGCCACGAGCGCCATATTTGCGATGAACAGATAGTTCAGGCCTCCCTTGCTGTTTCGAGTTCTATATTGCGCCTGCGTGTAGCGATGCAGTTCGACTGCCTCCGGTGTGCGGGGATCACCCTTGCCGTAGATAAAGGATGTGGAATCTAAGTACTGAACTGTCGCAAGCTCCGGATGAGTGTCCTTAAGCCAGCGAAGCGTGCCCTGCTGTTGTCGCTCATGCCGACGGCAGATCTCGTCGAACCCGGTTGTGGAATCCAGATAAACGCCATAGATCGCGTCGACTGTGCTTTCAAACTCTGCAAGAGCGCTCATTGCGGTGACGCACAACGTCCCGGTTTTGCCGCGCGGTGCGTGTGGCGTAGCTGCAAGCGCAACGCGTCGGACAAGAACCGGCGGTTAGCCGCCTTGGCGGTCAACAAGCCCATAGTGGATCTGATCAACAACCTCTCCATCCTTGAACACGCTGGCACGAGAAACCCCCTCTTTGACGAATCCGCACTTTTCAAGAACTCGCATAGACGAAGGGTTCCAAGCGAAAACCGGTGAGTCAAGACGGACAAGTCCGAACCGATGCATTGCGTACGGGGCCACAACTTTTACCGCCTGCGTCATGATGCCGCGCCCCCAGTACTCCTCGCCGAGCCAGTAGCCAAAGTGGCCAGACTTCACAAAGATGCCTTCACCAACGATGACGCCGATCCCGCCAACGGCCCGGTTGTCTACTTCGATGGCCCAATGAGTTGGCTCGGGCGCGCGCTCAAGAAAGCCAAACCACGCTTCTGCATTAGCTTCGGTGTACGGATGCGGAAACATATGCGTCAGGTTGCGCCAAACGTTGCGATTGTTCGCAAAGTGAACAAGCGCCGCCTTGTCGCTGCGCTGCCAGTCGCGAACTACGCAGTTCGTGCATTCGAGCCTCACGACCGTTCCCTCTGGCGGCTAACGTTCACAGCCACCGGCGCGCGCCCGGCGGTGTGTCCAAATGGCGGCGCCTCCGGGCGCGTCCGCGTGGGCTGTGCGGTTAGACCGCATTGCTCCTCTGAGCCTGTTTGCGAGCGTCTTCTCTTGCTTGAAGGGCCGCGCCGTGGAACTGCCACATGAACCAAGAGAAGCCGTATCCGCCGACTAGGCATGTAGCGATGATCATCGCAATGAGGCCAGCGCTTTGGCCAAACAGCGGCCACATTGAGTAGAGCAACCAACCTCCTGTGCTACCACCAAACAAGATGGTGGTTCCCCAGAAAAATCGGCGGCGAGTTTTTAGCAGACGTTCCGGCGTCAGCAGCGTGGGGGCGAGCGTTCCCCGACGTTGCCGCAAGTGGGCTAACACGATTGTGACCGCCAGCAGCACGCCGGCTAGTGCAAACCCGCCAAGAGTTGCCCAGAGCCAGATCTGTTGCGGCAGAGAGGCCGCGTAGTAAAGAGCGCCAATGCCAAGTGCTAGCGACCATGGACCCGAATGAAGAAATACCTGTGCAAGTGAGAAGCCAACTTTGGCGCTGGGTTGCGTCCCGGGTGACTTGACTACGAGAATCAAACCAGCAACCCAAGCCAAAACGCGCGATATGAGCAGCAGCCCGCCGAAGAAGGCGACGAAGACGATGACGGCAACGACCTCCCAGTTCATGCGGTCTAACGTCCGCGTTTTGCCGCGCCGTGCTGAGCGCGGAGCGGCGAAGAATAGGTGGAATCTTCCCCCGGTTTTGTTGACACCCGGTTCATAGGGCCTGCCGTTCAAACGTCGCAGGCGACACGTAGTTCAAAGACGAGTGCAGTCTATCGCTGTTGTAGAAGGGCAAGTAGCTC
>Ga0075421_100006117_pt1 | contig 14633 bp, 16 predicted proteins | sample SoiMetdeltSBSDD5_FD_75292 | JGI IMG/M metagenome (GOLD analysis project Ga0075421, IMG submission 75292) | Bulk soil microbial communities from a Populus tree surrounding site in Tennessee, USA - Soil MetaG P. deltoides SBSDD5 | ecosystem: Environmental > Terrestrial > Soil > Tree plantation...
GGATGCCACGGATGCCACGGATGCGCGGACGAGCGGGCGGGAGCCGACGTGACGACACAGCCGGGACCACTGCGGGTCGCGGTGTCCGCCCACCAGGGCGGATCCGAGATCGCGCCCGGCGGGACCTTGCGGGCCTACCAGAACAGCGTTCAGACCGGGGCTGAGTACGTCGAGCTCGACATCCGCCAGACCGCGGACGGCGAACTGGTGGTGTTCCACGACGACCACGTACCCGCCGGTCACAACCTGGACCGGCCGACCCCGATCGGACGGCTCACCCGCTCTCGGCTGAGCGAACTCGCTGGTCACCCGGTGCCGCTGGTGGCGGAGGTGATGGAACTCATCTCCGGCAAGGCCGTCGGCCATCTCGACCTCAAGGACATCGGCGGCGAGGCGGAGGCGATCTCTCTGGCCCTGGACATTCTCGGGTCGGACAACTTCGTCGCCTCCACCCTCGAAGACATCTCCGTCGCCCGGGTCAAACGGGATTTTCCGGCGGTCCGCACCGCGCTCTCGTTGGGTCGGGACCTGACACGCGTTCCCTGGCCACGCCGGGCCCGGACCCGGTACGGCGAACTGTTCCCGCTCCGGCGGATCCGAGCCTGCGGTGCCGACTGGGTGGCGGTCAACCATCGGCTCGCCACGGCGACGGTTCTGGCGACCTGCGCCCGGCACGGGATCGGGGCGATGGTGTGGACGGTGAACGAGGAACCGCTGATCGACAGATTCCTCGTTGACCAGCGGGTGTCGGTGCTGATCACCGACCGGCCGGGGTTCGCGGTGCGACGGCGGGCCGCGCTGTCCAGGGCAGGCTGAAGGGGGCACCATGTCCGGACGGCCAGCCACCTCAGGGCACCCCGGGCCCACCCTGATCTCGGCGCACCGCGGAGGCGTCGAAGACGCCCCGCTGGCGAGTTGGGAAGCGTATCTGGCGAGTGCCGACACCGCCGCCGACTACGTCGAGGTGGACGTCCGGCGTACCTCGGATGGCGAACTCGTCGCCCACCATGATCCGTATCCCGAGGCAGTGCCGGGTCGTCCCCTGGTACGGGAGTTGTCGTACCGGCGACTGTGCGAGCTGACCGGGCGTCGCGTACCCAGGATCCCCGAGGTGCTGGACCTGATCGCCGGGCGAGCTCGGGTGCAGCTCGACCTGAAGGAGATCGGGTACGAGCGACGAGTGATCGACCTCGCCCACGACCGGCTCGGCCGAGGAAATGTGCTGGTCAGCACCTTGGAACCGGAGTCGGTACGCGCGGTCAAGCGCGATTTCGACGACGTACCCGCGGGACTGATCCTGGGTCGGGAGTTGTCGGGCGCTGCCCGGCTCCGGTGGCCGGTGGTGCGGTGGCGGGAGTTACGGCCGCTGCGCCGGGTACGCCGCTGCGGTGCGGACTGGGTGGTGACGCACCACGCGCTCGCCCGGGCGGGCGTGCTGCGCCTGTGCGCCCGGGAGGGTATCCCGGTCGCCGTGTGGACCGTGAACGCGGACCGGATGATCGATCGGATGTTGTCCGACAACCGGGTGGCGATGCTGATCACAGATCGGCCCCGATTCGTGGCCGGTCGCCGCGCCGCGATCAACCCCTGACGGCGTCGTCCGCGTTTTGTGGACTTCTGACCCTTAAAACCGCCCCTTCAGCGTCCCTTTATCGATAAAAGGTGTGAGAGGGGGGAGCTGGGAGGGTGAGGTGGCAGGCTGGGGAGATGCACGAAGCGGACGCCGGGCTGTTCGGACCGGACAGCGTGACCTGGCGGGTGCACGCCGAACCTGTGCTGTGGTTCGCCGGGCTCCGCGCGCTCTATCTGCAGGCGCTGTATCCCCGCGTGGTCGAGGGCGTGGTCCAGAACTCCGACTACCGCGGGGACGCCTGGGGTCGGTTGCTGCGCACCGCCAACTATGTGGGCGCGGTGGTGTATGGCAGTACGGCGGAAGCCGAGCGGGCCGCCGCCCGGGTCCGGGGGATCCACCGCAGGCTGCAGGCCCGGGACCCGGACACCGGGAAGGAGTACCGGATCGACGAGCCGGACCTGCTGCGTTGGGTGCACGTCACAGAGGTCGAGTCGTTCGTCTCGACCGCCTGGCGGGCCGGCTGTCCGATCTCTGAGGACGATGTGGACCGGTATTACCACGAACAATTGCGAGCGGCGCGACTGATCGGGCTGGACCCAGCGACGGTGCCAGATTCTCATCGGGCGGTCCAGGACTACTACGCGCGGATCCGCCCGAGGCTGTGGCTCAGCGACGGGGCGAAGGAGACCGCCCGATTTCTCGCGGTGCCGCCGATGCCGTGGGGGCTTGGCTGGACCCCGGCACGCGCCGCCTGGCTCGGGGTGTCCGGGCTCGGGTTCGGCCTGCTGCCGCGCTGGGCTCGCCAGATCTACCGGATGCCTGGGTTGGCTTCCACCGACCTCACCGTGACACTCACTGTGCGGGCGCTGCGGCGGGCGATCGGCGCGCTGCCCGACTCGGTGACCCGGGGACCGATCTACGCCGATGCGATGCGCCGGGTGGCCGCCGCCGCCCGCCAGGACATGACCAGCGCCCTGTAACAACCCTTTCCGGTCGCTCGCACACCTCCCGGGCCATTCACGTGGTTCGGTACGGTGCTTCATGCTGTCTCACAATTCGCCCCGCCACTCCGGGGTGGTGCGCAGACCTCCACGCCCGGTCCGACGGATTTCGTTGCTGATTCTGGCCCTGCTCACCGGCGTCAGCCTGATACCGCCGACCGGCCACACCTCGCCGCCGCCACCGGACCCGGATGCGTACCGCCCGGTCCGGGGACCGGCCGCGCCGGGAGACTACCGGTACCTGCAGAAGACCCTGCCGGGACAGACCCTGCCCCGTCGGGCGTACGAAACCGCAGCGGCCGAGGCCAGGTTGCTTCCCACGTCCGGTGGCAACTGGCGATCGGCCGGTCCCACCAACATCGGCGGCCGAATCACCTCCCTGGCGCTGGACCCGCTGCGTCCGGACACCGTGTACGCGGCAGCGGCCAGCGGCGGTCTGTGGCGCAGCGACGACGCGGGACGCACTTTCGCCGCCGCGTGGCCGGACCACTGGACGCAGGCGATGGGCGCGGTGGCCACCGGACCGGACGGCACGGTCTACGCCGGCACCGGAGAGGTCAACCCCGGCGGCGGCAGCATCACGTACGAGGGAACCGGCGTGTACGCCTCCCGCGATGGCGGGTCCAGTTGGGACCGGCTGGGACTGCGGGATTCCGCCGCGATCGGTGCGATCACAGTGGACCCGGACGATCCACAGCGGATCTTCGTGGCCGCCGCCGGCTCGCTGTACAACCCGGGCGGGGATCGTGGTGTGTACCGCTCCGTCGACGGTGGCGACACCTGGCAACTGGTCCTACCGGGAGCCACCAGCTTCACCGGGGCAACCGAGGTGTTCCTGAACAGCGACGGCACCCTGTACGCCGTGATGTGGGACCACCGCCGGGAACCAGACCTCCGCACCTACGGCGGAACCGGTTCCGGGGTCTACCGCTCCAGCGACGGCGGCGACACCTGGCAGCGGCTCGGCGGCGGGCTGCTCGGACCCGGTCCCGGGGTGGGCCGGATCGGACTGGGCATCTCCCCGAGTGATCCGTCCCGGATGTACGCGATCGTGAACCAGACCAGCGGACCGTTCGACGCGTTCTACGTGTCCGGCGATGGCGGCGACACCTGGACCGCCACACCCGCCAACCCCGACCTGCGGGCGTCCCAGTCCACGTTCGGCTGGTGGTTCGGGAAGATCTGGGTGGATCCGGACGACCCGCTGCGGGTACACGTCGCCGGAGTGCCGCTGATGACCACTCGGGACGGGGCGCAGACCTGGACCGCCGACTACACCTCGATGCACGTTGACCAGCACGCGATGGCGTGGGACCCACATCGGCCCTCCCGGGTCTATCTCGGCAACGACGGCGGCGTGTACCGCTCCGACCGCGACGGGGACGGCGGCTGGATCAAGTCCTCGCACGAGCCGTACACCCAGTTCTACAGCGCCGCGATCACCCCAGCGGACGTCACCCGGATCTCCGGCGGCACCCAGGACAACGGTTCGCTGCGGTCGTGGAGCGGTGACCGGTTCAACGAGTATCTGGGCGGCGACGGTGAGGAAAACCTGATCCACCCGAACGACCCGGACACCGTCTACGCCTGCTACCAGTACGGCAACTGCTTCTGGTCGGCCGACGGCGGTGACACCCTGACCTACTTCGGGAACCGGGTCACGTACCAGCGTCGGAACTGGTTCACTCCGGTGGTGTTCGATCCGGTGAATCCGAGCGTCATGTACTACGGCTCGGAAGTGCTGAACCGCTCCACGGATGGCGGTCGCACCTGGACGGCGATCAGCGGGGACCTGTCGGGTGGACCCGGCCGGGACCCGGTCTACCGCAATTTCGGCACGATCAGCACGATCGCAGCCGCCGAAGACGGTCGCACCGTGTACGTCGGCACCGACGACGGCCGGGTCTGGGTGACCCGTGACCTCGGCACCACCTGGACCAGGCTGTTCGAGAACCGACCGTGGGTCTCCCGGATCGCGGTGGCGGATGACCGGGTGTACGTGGCGTTCTCCGGCTACCGGGCCGGTGACCCGATCCCCCACCTGTTGGCCAGCGACGATGCCGGTCGCACCTGGACCGACCGGTCCGGGAACCTGCCTGACGCGCCGGTCAACGATGTGGTGATCGGACGGGGCCAAACCCTGTTCGCAGCCACCGACCAGGGCGTCATGGTGAGCTGGGCCGGCAACGGAACCTGGCAGCGGTACGGTCACGACCTGCCGCTGGCACCGGTGGACGACATCGAGTACGACTCGGCGCATCACCGCCTGGTGGCGGCGACGTTTGGCCGGGGACTGTACGAGATCACCGCGCCTTAGCCACACCCAGCGCGGCTACTCGAGCGGGAGCGCCGCCCAGGGCTCCCGCTCGGGTGCCTCGGCACCGGCCGGACAGACCTTTCGGAAGTCACACCACGAGCAGATTTGCCCGGGGTTCACCGGGAACGCGGTGTCCGGGTCCTCGCCGTCCGCAAGGGACTGTCGCGCGTGCTGGATGTCGGCCACCGTCTGCTCGGCACGACGGATCTGCCTGTCCAACGACTCGTCGGTGTGGCGGTGCCGCGCCACCGTGCCGGTTGGCAGGTGGTGCAGCTCCACCTGGCGACACCGGGTGCGCAGAGTGCGTTCCGCCGCGTACGCGTACAGGGCCAACGCCGCGGATCCCCGAGCGTCGTCCGCATCGGGCTGCCGGCGACCGGTCTTGTAATCGACGATCACGATCTCGTCGTCCCGCCGGTCCAGTCGGTCGACCCGGCCGGACAGCGCCAGGGTCGCGGTCCGGGCTGCCACGGTGCGTTCCACACCGAGCGGTTCGTCCGCCGGATCCTGTTGCTCCAGGTAGTCGAAGAGCCACCGGGCCGCCCGGTTGAACGCGGCCTGTTCCTGGGCATCGTCCCGGTATCCGTCTGAGAGCCAGGTGGCGCGCAGCAGGGACGGGATCCGGTCCGGATGCCGCTGGGCAGCCGGCAGCGCGTACCAGGAGCGGAGTGCGGTGTGGACACTCGCGCCGAGCGAGTTGTGCGCCCACGCCGGCCCTTTCGACGGTGCCGGCCGGTCCAGATAGGAGTACCGGTAACGACGAGGGCAGTCCTCGTACGCGAGCAACCTGCTGGGTGTGCCGACGAAGAGCTTTCGCGGCATACCGGGGAATCCGAGTTGCTCAGCCATACCCGAAATCTTCCCAGTCGGGTACGACATCGACATACCGCGACACGCCCGGCGATCTTGTGGTCCGCCGCAGCGGTTCGACTGACCGGTCAGTCGGCGGTATCGGGCTTCGTGTAGAGGTCGATGAAACTGTCGACCGAGTCCGCGACCAGTTGTACCGCGATCGCGGCAAGCAGCAGTCCGGCGATCCGGGTGACCACCTCGATGCCGCCTGGGCGCAACACCCTCACGATCAGCGAGGAGAACCGCATAAACCCGTAGATCACCAGGTGGATCGTCAGGATCGCGGCTCCGATCGCCAGATAGTCCAACGGTCCGCGCGCCGCGCGTACGAAAAGGATTGTGGCGACGATGGCACCCGGTCCAGCCAGTAGCGGCGTGCCGAGCGGCACCAGCGCGACGTTCGAGGTGGCCTGGGAGCTGGGTTCATCCTGCCGGTCGGTGAGCAGTTCCAGCGCCACCAGCAGGAGCAGCAGCCCGCCGGCACCCTGCAACGCGGCGAGCTCGATGTTGAGATATCGAAGGATCTGTTCGCCGGCCACCGCGAACACCACGATCACCCCGAAGGCCACCGCCACCGCCTGCCATGCGGCGCGGTTGCGGGTGCGGGCCGACATGCCACCGGTCAACCCGACGAAGATCGGCACGGTCCCGGGCGGATCCATGATCACGAAGAGCGTGACAAATGCCTCTCCGAACAGTCGCAGCGGACCCATCACGGGTCCGGCACGGGGACACCGCCCCGCGCCGCGGCAAGAATCCGCTGGTACGCCTCGGGGTCCGTGGTGTTCTCGCCCAGCCGGGTCAGCTTGTTGCCGCCGTGGAAGTCGCTGGACCCGGTGACCACGAGACCCAGCCCCACCGCCAACTGGCGGATCTGGTCTCGCTCGGCCGGGCCGTGGTCGGGATGGTCTGCCTCCAGACCGAACAACCCCGCGGCGGCCAACTCGGCGATCAACTCGTCCGGCGCGACCGCGCCGCGCCGGTGTGCCCTCGGGTGCGCCAGGACCGCGACTCCGCCCGCGTCGAGGATCAGTCGCAGCCCTTCGAAAACATCGGGGTCCTGCTTGGGAATTCGGTACCGCCTGCCCAGCCATTCCGGGGCGAACGCCGCCGGCACCGACTCCACCAGGCCCCGCCGTACCAACGCCTGGGCCAGATGCGGCCGTCCGACCACGCCGCCCACCGCGTACGCCCGGACCTCCTGCCAGGTGACGTCGATTCCGTCGGCACGCAGCAGTGCGACAATCCGCTCTGCCCGCCGGTCCCGCGAGGACCTGATCCGGGACAGTTCCTCGGCAAGCCCGGGATGCTCCGGATCCACCAGATAACCGAGCAGGTGCAGCCCGATCGCAGGCGAACCGCCGTACCAACGGCAGGACAACTCCAGTCCGGGAAGCAGGGTGAGCCCCGGCGGCAACGAGTCCCGGGCCGGCTGCCACCCGGCGGTGCTGTCGTGGTCGGTGAGCGCCACCACATCCAAGCCGGCCCGCGCCGCCGCCGCGACGAGTTCGGCAGGGTCGAGCGTTCCGTCGCTGATGGTGGAGTGAGTGTGCAGGTCGATCCGCACTCAGGCGTCCTCGCCGACTTCCTCTTCTTCTTCCTTCTTCTTCGCGTTGATCCGGGCCTCGACCGCCGCCGGCTCGTACATCTCCTCGCAGATCCGGTTGTAGAGCTCGGTGGGATGTGGAAGATGCTTGACCTCGCGCAGTGCCTGGTCCTGACCGGCGGACTCCAGTACGAACGTGCCGTAGTCCAGCATCCGACCGATCGGTGACTGCTCGAATTTCATGTCGGTCACCCGGCCCAGGGGCATCATCGCCACGTTACGGGTGACGACACCGGCCACCACCATCACCCGCTTGTTGGTGAGGATGAACCGGTCGAACCACCAGTCGACCACCTGCCACCCGACCCAGCTGAGCACTCCCAGCCAGCCGACCACCACAACGGTCATCGATATGTCTGCCTCGTTACGGGCCAGCACCCCGGACAGGTATCCCATGACGAACGTGGCGAACACCCCGGCGGCGACATACGGCACCAGGTGCATCCAGTGACGCCGCCATTCGCCCCGGAAACGCTCGGTGGGGAACAGGTACATGGAGATCAGCGGGCTCGGATCCGGCTCCAGTGGCAACACCCGCCGCGGCCCGACCGGCAGTCCGGCGGAGTCATACCGGAAACCGTCCAAATCGGCCTCAGCCGGATCTGGCAACGGTGGTGGCGGCAATGGTTCATCGATGGGAGGCGGTGCGGGTGGATCCTCCACGAGGCTGTCACTCCAACGTGGCCCGTCGGGCGGCTGTGGCGGGTTGGGCAACTCTGGAATCGGCTCGGTGTCCCAGTCGTCGCGCTCTTCGCGACCCCGCGGGCTGTCGCTCGGCATATCGGGCCGCTATGCGATCAGGTTGCTGGCGAAGTCACCGAAGCCGGCCATCACATCCATCAGGCCGCCCGCGAGGGACTTCACCACGTTCGCCGCCGCACTCGGCCGCATGGCCACGAAAAAAACCAGAAAGGCGACGCCGCCCCACGTGAGGATCTTCTTCATCAGAGTCTCCACTTCCCCGGACTCGGCGCTACTGAGCGTATCAGTCTGACCCTTTCGGGTGAACACTTCCGGAGTATCCGACCGTGTCCACCAGAGATTCTCCACCCGGAGGGAGTTCGTGAGGACAAGACTCCACCCGGGACAGAGCTCCGCATCGAGACTAGGCGGATCCCGCCAACTCCGCCCAGCACATCGCCAGAAAAGCCGCACCAGGGTTCGGCACCAGGGTCCTGCCGCGACCGTACGGACACGATCACGCGGACCCTTGCAGGTACGGGGAGGGCGCCCCGAAGACCAGTTCAGCCGGTACCGAGTCCACAAGGTCATGCAGGATCACGTGTTCGACCAGGATGTACCCAGCAGAGGCGGGCCAGGCCACGATGTACAGCCAGACCCCCTGCGCCTCCCCGACATAGACGCTGCGGTCATCACGGGTGTCTATCGCCCACAGCGCGGTCGGGTGACCCGCCGCCCGTACCTTGACGTGCGGTTGGGTGCTCGCCATCCGCTCGGTGACCCGAGGCCCGAGATCCGGCGCGTCCAGCCCGGCGTACCGTGGACCCAACCCGACCCCCGGCTCCTCGGAGATCAGCAGGAAATCAGCCGGTCCGCCGGCGAGTGGCGCGGGGCCACTGCACGCCACGGCCCCGGCCCTGCCAGGGGTGCGGTCATCCCCGGCCCACGCCACTCCGGTGACCGTCCATCCTGGAAGCAACGGCCAGGGACACCACAACGGCACCTTGACCTGGATTCGTGCGGATTCGACAACGTCGTGATTGACGTGCTGCGGCACGTGCAGCGGTAACGCCACGCCGTGCGCGTCACACCGCCAGTCGGAAGACATCAGATTGGGTGGCCGGACCGGGCCGCCACACCGGGGGCAGCTGACCGCGACGCTCACACCGCACACGTTGCTCGGTATTGGGGATTCCGTCAACCCGAAGTGGCTTCTGAATCCGGAGCGACATCCGACACCACCGGGAGACCAGCACCTTCGGGAAGCGGTCCCGGTGACGGGGGCTGGCCGGCGTGGCGGCGGATCCAGGTGTGCATCGCGATAGCACTGGCCGCTCCGGCGTTGATGGACCGGGTTGAGCCGTACTGCGCGATCGAACAGACCATCGCGCAGGCCCGGCGGGCTGGGACGGAAAGGCCGGGACCCTCCTGGCCGAACAGCAGCACACAGCGGCGCGGCAGTTCCACCGACTCCAACGGCTGGCAGCCTGGAAGGTTGTCGATACCGACCACCGGCAGTTCCCGCTGTCGTGCCCAGGCCAGAAATTCGTGCATGTCCGGGTGGTGCCGGACGTGCTGATAACGGTCGGTCACCATGGCACCACGCCGGTTCCAGCGCCGTCGGCCCACGATGTGCACCTCGCGGGCCAGAAAGGCGTTCGCGGTGCGGACCACGGTGCCGATGTTCATGTCGTGCTGCCAATTTTCGATCGCCACGTGAAAATCGTGCCGACGCTGATCGAGATCGGCCACGATGGCTTCCCGACGCCAATACCGGTACCGGTCCACCACGTTGCGGCGGTCACCGTCTCGCAGCAGTTCGGGATCGAACAGTTCGTCTTCCGGCCATGGACCACACCATGGACCGACCCCTACGGATTCCCGGTCGGCCTGGTACGACTGATCGGCGGACTCTTCCACCCGCTCAGTGTGCCGCCGAGGGACCCGTGCCCTCAGCTCCGGGGCTCTGGGAAGGACGGCGTCTCGCCGCCGCTGGCGTACTCCCGCTTGGGCACCATGACTTTGCGCCGGAACACGCACACCATCGTGCCGTCCTGCTTGTAACCCCGGGTCTCCACGGCCACCACGCCACGATCGGGTTTCGAGGTCGATTCGGTCTTATCCAGGACTGTGGTCTCTCCGTAGATCGTGTCGCCGTGGAACGTGGGAGCCACATGGCGCAGCGATTCGACCTCCAGGTTCGCGATGGCCTTGCCGGAGACGTCGGCCACCGACATACCAAGCAACAGGCTGTAGATGTAGTTGCCGACCACCACGTTGCGTTTGAACTGGGTCGTCGTCTCCGCGTAGTGGGCGTCGAGGTGCAGCGGGTGGTGGTTCATGGTGATCAGACAAAACAGATGGTCGTCGTACTCGGTGACGGTCTTGCCCGGCCAGTGCCGGTAGACCGCGCCGACCTCGAAGTCCTCGAAATAGCGGCCGAACTGCATCGACGTCCCTCTCCGTCCGTGTGTGCGGAATCACCTGGCGTCAGTACGGCCGAACTCACCGTCGGGCCTTGGTGACCATCCCGATTCTTACCAGTCGGTAGCGAGTGGCACGACCGCCCCACCGGGTGGGTGGTCAGCCGCACAAAATTACGAAGCCGAGGAAGGCTGAAAAGCAACGAACGGTGGGGCCCTTTGGCAACCCACCGCCCGCGCGATGACCACAGTCATCCTCTCCAGGGCTGAGGCATGGGCACAGCGATCAACATCACATTCCCCAACCGAGTTACCAAACCGTGAACCAGCCGGTAACGGCACCCGTCGTCGCCAGGCTGGTATCGGGAGGTGGCACACTGCCTCCCGTGCAGAACGAGACCGACGACGCCCAACCGCGGACCGAACGTCTCAGCCGCACAGGTCGCACGATCCGGGTCGCCGTGGCATTGATCATCATGGGCCTGATGGTCGTCGGGAACCAGTGGGGTGAGGACGACCACTTCCCATTCGGTCCATTCAAGATGTACTCCTCGACCGACCCACTGAATAAGCCGGTCCCGGACACTCGGGTGCACGCGATCAACACCGAGGGCGAGCGATTCCGGCTCACGATGGCCAATACCGGCTTTCGACGCGCCGAGGTGGAAGGGCAGATCCCGCGCTTCAGGGCCAACCCGGAGTTGCTGAAGTCCCTCGCGGACGCCTACCACCGCCGCCGCCCAACCCGTCCGAAGCTGGTACGGATCGAGATCGTGATCCGGTGGTGGCACCTCGACGGCGCGCGTGCCACCGGCGAGTACACCGAGGAGACGGAAGTGATCTGGACCGCTGACGGGGCAGACCGATGACCGGTGTGAGCGTCAGGCAGAAGGTTGGCACAGCGGTGCTCAAGTGGTTCACCGAGCCGGTGCCGAAGGGTCGAATCGCAGCGTTTCGCACTGCGGTCTACCTGTTCGTGGTCGCGGACCTGACCTACTTCACCACCTGGATCAGGGACCACGTCGACGTCCCAGGCAACCTGTACCAGCCGCTGTTCATCGGCCGGGTGCTGCCGCTGCCAGTGCCCACGCCAGGACTTGTCAGCGTGCTCTACTGGGCGTTGATCGTGACCGGCCTGTTGGCGGCCACCGGTCGGCTGCCCCGGCTGCTCGGATGGACTGTCTTCGCGCTCTACTTCGAGTGGATGATCATCGCGATGAGTTACGGGAAGGTCGACCACGACCGGGTCGCTTTCCTGATGGCGCTCGCTGTGCTACCCACTCTGGGACGCGCCCGACACGGTGACCGTACGCTCACCGAGGCCGGAGGTTGGGCACTCCGGCTGGTACAGATCGCGGTGATCGCCACATACTTCCTGGCGGCCTGGGCCAAGCTGCGCTACGCGGGGATCGACTGGCTCACCGGCGCCACCATGACCCGGGCTGTGCTGCGCCGGGGCACCTGGTTCTCGAGCTGGACGGTCGAGGTGCCCGGGCTCCTGATCTTCGCGCAGTTCGCGATCGTCGGCTTTGAACTGTTCAGTCCGATCATCTTCTTCCTCAAGCCCCGCTGGCGTTATTGGCTGGTCGCGTACTTCTACACCTTTCATTTGGTCACGTATCTGTCGCTGACCATCGCCTTCTGGCCACATCTGGTGGCCATGTTGTGCTTCCTGCCGCTGGAGCGAGTACGCCCGATCGCGTGGCTGCGGGGCCAGTTCAGCGGGGGACGTCAGGGTGGGCCACTGCCGTCCGATCAGCAACCCCCTCCCTCGCCGACACCCGCCGAGCCACGACGTTCCTCTTGAGACCCGGGTCCCCAGCGGCATATGGTCGCGCCAGCGCGGGTGGCTGTTGACGCTGCCGCCGGGGCGCTGACCTGTTGACTGATCTCAATGGAGAGACGATGGCATTAAGCGGATCCTCGTCACAATCCACGACTGCCCGAAGACTCCGTGCCCGGGCAGCCACCGCGATCTCGGCGGTTGCCACGCTGGGGATCGCCACGCTGGGCGTGACGGTTACGCCGGCGGTGGCCACTGGAGAAGCCCGGACATTCGTTGTACTGGCCCCCGCGGGCGCCGGCATGGGGTCGGCGGTGCAGCGGGCGAGCGACCTCGGCGGCACGGTGACGGCACGCTACGACGCGATCGGGGTCCTGATCGTACGTTCGGATCGGACCGATTTCGCCACCGCGGTGAAGGGCCCAGGGGTCCAGAGCGCCGCGGCGACCAGCACCCTCGGCACTCCGCTGATGGCCGGTGAGGAGACCGAAGCGGCAACCCCGGACCCGGCCACCACCGGCGAACCAGACTGGGGCCGACAGTGGGACATGCGGGCCATCGACGTGGCGGAGGCACACTCAGTCACGACCGGCAGCCCCGACGTCGTGGTCGGCGTGCTGGACTCGGGTATCGACGCCACCCATCCCGACCTGGCCAGCCAGGTGGACCACTCGCTGTCGGCATCCTGCCTCAGCGGCGCTCCGGACACCTCGTACACCGCCTGGCAGCCGAGCACGAGTGACCACGGCACCCACGTGGCCGGCACCATCGGCGCCGCACGGAACGGCGTCGGCATGGTCGGGGTCGCCCCCGGTGTGCGGATGGCGTCGGTGAAGGTGGTCAACGACGAGGGCTTCATCTACCCAGAGGCGGCGGTCTGCGGTTTCATGTGGGCCGCCACGCACGGCTTCGCGGTCACCAACAACAGCTACTTCATCGATCCGTGGCAGTACAACTGCCGCAACGACCTGCGGCAGCGTCCGGCGTGGGTCGCGGTGCAGCGAGCCCTCCGGTACGCCTCCAGGCAGGGCGTGCTGACCGTCGCGTCCGCTGGCAACAGCAACCATGACCTGGCGCACAAGTTCATCGACGATGGCAGCCCCAACGACGGTTCCGCCCCACCGGAGGAACGCCTGATCAACGGTGCCTGCCAGGTGCTGCCCGGTGAGGCCACCGGAGTCGTCACCGTCTCGGCGACCGGCCCGACCGGTGCGAAGTCGTTCTTCTCCTCGTACGGCCTCGGGGTGGTCGAGGTGACCGCACCCGGCGGTGACAGCCGGCAGCCCGGTAGCGAGCCGAACGGCCGGGTCTACTCGGCCACCTGGCACCCGGTCAACGGTGCCGGTTGGGGCTACAAGCAGGGCACCTCGATGTCCAGCCCGCACGTGGCCGGGGTTGCCGCGCTGGTCGCCAGCGTGCATCCCGAACTGTCGCCCGCGGGGATCACAGCGGCGATGCAGCGGACCGCTGACGAACGGGCCTGTCCGGAAGGCCGGGCCTACGACCCGACCGGAGATGGTGTCTGGTACGCGTACTGCTACGGCAGCACCGACAACAACGGATTCTTCGGGCACGGAGAGGTGAACGCGTACCGCGCGGTCACCGGCTGAGCAATTTTCTGAGACCGGGGGCACGCATCCGTACGTGCCCCCGGTCGCGACATCCATCGGGGTCCAGTGCTTACGGGGCAGTTATGCCGCGCCGTCGCGGTGTAGCTTGTCGCGCTGCGCCTGGGGCAGCGCGCACGCGGCCGTACCACCTGGGAGCTTGTCCCGGTGCCGGGCGATCAGCCGGTAGACCGGCCACGCCAACCACAACACCGGGCGCAGACCCAGCAGGAAACCAAGGGGTCGCCAGTACGAACCGGCGTCGCGCAGCAGGGCGGCGATTCCGGCCGGGCCGCTGGCGACCGACCCGGCCACATCGATCCACTGCACCGCCGCTTCGGCCTGCTGCTGGGAAACGCCCAGCCTGTCGAGCTCGGCGAACTGCCACGCCACGACGCGCGCCGTGGTGGGGATCCGCCGTTCGATGAATCGGGCGCAGGTGCTGCAGAAGGCGCAGTCGCCGTCGAACAGGAACGTGGGTCGGTCGAAGCTCACGGCTCCATCGTCGCACCGACCTGTCCACGGGTCTCGAAATCCCCAGTGTCGTTGACGAATGTTAGTACACATGTTCGAATACTGAAATGCGCTGGGAGCAGCTTCGGGCGGATAGGACTGGCAGGCCGACACCGCCAGAGCTGCCACTCGGGCTCACCGACGCAACCGTCCGGACGTTCGACACACCGGAGTTTCGTGGCATCACGTACTACGAGGTGACAGCCAAGACGATCATCAACCGGGTACCCGCCGGATCCCGGATGCCGTTCCAGTGGACGATCAACCCGTACCGGGG
>Ga0075421_100006122_pt1 | contig 14627 bp, 12 predicted proteins | sample SoiMetdeltSBSDD5_FD_75292 | JGI IMG/M metagenome (GOLD analysis project Ga0075421, IMG submission 75292) | Bulk soil microbial communities from a Populus tree surrounding site in Tennessee, USA - Soil MetaG P. deltoides SBSDD5 | ecosystem: Environmental > Terrestrial > Soil > Tree plantation...
CCCTGACCGCGATGCTCAAACGCGTGATTGGGCCGGTGCACATGCTGTCGTTGCCCATCCCGCACGACTGCATCGATGGCTTGCTGTGCGCGTACTGGCGCAGGCCGGATTCCTATCTTAGCCCCGAGGTGCGAAGCGGCATGTCGAGCTTCGCGCGGATCGATGCCGAGCCTGGCTTGGCAAGGCTCCGCAGCGATCTTTCAAGCGGCCGCTGGGCCGAGCGCAACGGTCATCTGCTTGCCCTGCATGAGTTGGATTTGGGCTATCGCATCATTCGCTGCCACATCGGCGCCAGCTAGGTTGCCTCGCCCAGCGCGACCCACGGGGGGTGGGAGGGGACGCCGATGGGACGCGTCGCACGCGCAGGTCGGCCAATTCTAAGACCTGCGGGTGCAATGCGCTGGTTGTTCCTCGCCTGATCGCCAGCCCATTTGGCTGTTCGTCGTTGGCGCGCTCATCGGTCACCTCCGCGGCCGGCCCCAAGCAGCCGGGCAAGCCGCCGGGCGGCCCCGCCCTCGGCCACGCACTGGGCGGCCTGCTTGCCGTGTTCCTGATTTCAGCAATTTTGCTGGGCTGGGCAGCTGGTTGCTCGAAATGAGCAAACCAGCACCTAGTTATCGGGGGGACGGGCGCGCTTGCCGTTGCTGGTCGGCGCCTCGGCCCGGCCGGCAGCCTTCTGCTCCAACTGGTGCGCGATATAGCGCTTGACGCCATCGAGATCGCGCAGGTTCACGTCGACCTGGTTGAACGGGATCTCGATGTTGGCGGCGCGCAGGGCCTTGAGGATGGCGACGCGCAGCTCCGTCTGCACGCTGCCGGCCTGCGTGACATCGGCCAGGCACACGCGCACAGTGAAATCGAGCGAGCTTGCGCCGAAGTTGTCGAAGCTGGCGGCCGGCGCCGGCGTGCGCATCGCCTGCGGATGGTCGTCGGCGCATTTCTTGAGGATGGCAAGCACCTGCTCAGGATCTGAGTCATAGCCGACGCCGATCTTGATGGCGATGCGGCCGAGCGAGTCGCGGTGCGTCCAGTTGAAAACGCGGCCGGTGATCAGCTCCGAATTTGGGATGATCAGGCTGGCGCGGTCGAACGTCTCGATCTCGGTGGCCCGTACGCTGATGCGGCGCACGTTGCCCTGCTGATCGCCGAGCACAATCCAGTCACCGACCTTGATGGGACGCTCCACCAGCAGGATCAGCCCCGACACGAAGTTGTTGACGATCGACTGCAGGCCGAAGCCGACGCCGATCGACAGGGCGCCAGCCACGATCGCCAGGTTGGTGATATCGAAGCCGGCATAGGAGATGGCGAGCAGGCTTGCGATGGCGATGCCGGCATAGCCAACCACCGTGTCGATGGAATTGACGATGCCCGGATCCATGCGCGTCTGCTGCAGGGCACGCTCGCGCAGCCAGCGCTGGAAGAGGCGCGTGGCGAACAGCAGAGCAATGAACAGCACGATGCCGATCAGGATGCGGGCGAGCGAAATGCGGAACGTGCCGATCTCCAGACCAAACACGAGCGACTTGAACCAGTCGCGGATATCGGCACCCTGGAATCCCCACTGCATCATCAGCAGCGGAATGGCGCAAATGATGAGGGCCAGCGTCAGAGCCAGCTCCGTCAAGCGCGCCAGCTGATGCCGACGCGGCGCGTCGAGGCCGAAGCGACTCTCGAGCAGCTCGCCGACCGGATAAGCGGTGTGCTGCGGCTCGCGCGTGACGGCGCGGATGGCGAGATAGCCCAGGCATACGAGGACCACCACGATGCCGGTCATCACCAGCTGCTGGGCGATGAAGCGCGCCAGCGCCACGTAGCCAAGCAAGGCCGCGGCGATGATGCTGAGCGCGATGATCCACAGCGGCGCCTTCAGCCAGCGCGGGCTGTGGCGCGGACGTGGCTCAAATGGCGTCAGCAGCAGGCCGATCAGCAGGCTCGCAAAGATCATGCTGGCGAGGAACGACTGGACCACGCTGACCGGCAGCGGCACGAAGAACACCCGACTGATCTCGGTCAGTGCCACGTCGATGGCATACACGCCGGTGATGCCGTAAAGCAGCCAGAGGATGCGGCGAGCGGCGCCGTCGGACAGCTGTACGAAGCGCCATTGTGGCTCCGACGGCGCCAGCACCATGGTGATCAGCGTGGTCACCGCAGCAAGCACGAGCACGGCTTTGAGCGCCGCTGCCGCCACCCTGCCCCACGGCGGATAGAGCAGATCGAGCGAATCGAGGCCGGCATAGATGAGGAGTGCCGCGGCCGCCGCCGGCAAGGCACGCAGCGGCGCCGTCCAGGACACGGCAAAGGCCCGCTCGAAGAAGGTTGGCGGCACCTCGCGTGCAACGTGGCGAGCGGCGGTCAGCCGCGCGACCAGCAGGCGCAACCCCAAGAACAGTATGAGCGCGGTGATAACGAGCCCGGCCAGCTCCGGCTTCTTGGAGCCTGCCCAATACGACCAGTCGTCGAACAGGTAGTGCAGCCGACGGCCGACCGCCGGCGTTTCGTTGGAGAAGTCATGCCACACGCCCGGCAGCAGCGGGCTCGGCAGCCGCTCAAGCAGGTTGCGGGTAAAGATAGAATGCCGGAGCACGGTGATGCGCTCGATCAGCTGGCGGGCGCGCACCCAGGTCAGCTCTGCCGCCTTGATCGCCCCATCAAGCTCGGAGGCCTGCGCGGCCAGCCGCGCGCGATCCGCAGCAATGGCCGGCGCCTCCGGCGGCGTGTCCTTGCCGGGCACCGGACCCAGGCGCTCGATCTGCGAGCGTACAGCGGCCAGCTGCGGCCGCAGGTTCTCGGCAGTGTCGACGGACTCGGCGAGAATCTCTTCGACCTCCAGCCTCAGACGCCCAAGCTCCTCCTCGAGCTCGCTCAGCTGCTGCAGGGCCTTCTCGGCCGACTCGATGGCCGTGGTGAGCTTGGCGATCGGCTTCTTGATATCTTCGGGCAGCGCGGCCTGGCTTTGCGCCTCGGTCTGCACCGACTGGCCGGACGTTTGTCCAGGTCCCTGGACCTGTCCCTGCTTGTCGGCGGGTGCGCCGGGTTGGGTCTGCGCCGACAGCGGGCACACGTACACCAACGCCGCGGCGGAAAGCAGCGCGGCGAAGAACCAAGTCTGCAAGGTGCGCCGGATGTGCGGCACGCTCATTCGTTGACGGCCTGTCCGAAACTGCGCGGCTGTCGGGTGAAGACCGGCGGGTTACGATCGGCGGGCTCGGCCATCACCGCCTCTCGGTACTCCCTGGGGGCTGCGATGTTCGTCTCGATGACCATGTCGACCGGCCCGCCGGTCATGATGAGGTGCTCAACGTCGTCGCGGCGGATCAGCAGCAGCCTGCGTCGGCCATCGACGTTGGCCTGCTCGGTGACGCTCAAGCGCGGCTCAGGCGGCACGCCGAACCAGTTGCCCCACGTCAGGCTGGTGTCGCCGGTGAAGTAGGCGCGATAGCCCCATAGGCCGACGACCACCGCAGCCCCCAGCAGCAACAGCACGAACAGCCATCCGATCAGCGTCGTCATGTCTCACGATCCCATCGAATCATGGCGCGGAATGCGCCGATTTCACCCGATCGCCAAGCGCACGCACGGCCCCGTCGACCGTCCGGCCCGCAAATTTCGCGCCTGCCTGCAACCAAAACCGGAGTTTCCCACAACAACAAGTAGGCAGGCCGAGCCGTACGATAAAACGGTCCCCCGTCCCATGGCGGCCGGGCCTTCACTGCATCTTAACCTGAATGGATGCTTTCTTGAAGCCGCGCCGCCCCTGCCCGCCTAGCGGGCCGGACATTTCCCAGCAAAACCGATACCTCGGGGTACTGGTTCGTAATGCGTCCGGATGCCGATCTCATTCAGGTTTTTCGCAATCCCCTTGCACAGACTGTGCTGGCGCTGCGGGCTCAGCTCGCGCAGAATCAGCTAAGACTTGCCTTTATGGCAGCATGGGGGGCACGCGCCGAGGCGCCGGAGCGCGCGCAAGCGACGGGCGGGGTCTACCTCGCCGCTAGCGTCGTGGCTGGAGGCGCCTTGGCCGGTGCCATGCTGATGGCAAGCGGTATTGCCGAACCCGTGGTGCTGGCCGCGCTCGCGCTGCTCGCGGTGGGCGGCGTCTTTTTGATCTTCGGGCTGCTGTCGGGCTTCCTCAGGCTCAGCGAGCGGGTCGCCGAGGCCGAGCTCGTCAAGACGGTCGCCGACGGCCTCGACAGCGCCCTGCAGATCGTCGACGGCAAGGGCGAGGTCATTTATCGCAACCGGGCGCTGCAGCGCCTCACCGGTCGGCGGCCAGGCCGGCATACCACGCTGGAGGAACTGTTCGCGGGCGAACCGGAATCGGCACAGGCTTTCTTCCGCTTGAACCGGGCCGCCGAACGCTCTGAGCCACGCGATGAGGTGCTCTACACACGCTCCGACGCACAAGGCGGACGCAGCGGGCGCTGGCTGCAAGTGTCGGTGCGTCCGCACACGGCGCTGCGCAACGGCAGCGAAACCAACCTCACCATCTGGCAGGTGGCCGACGTCACCCGCGAGCGCCTGCGCGAGATCGAGACGATCGGCGGTCTCGAGGCGACACTCGCCTTCTATGACGGACTGCCGCAAGGCTTGCTAGCCGTGATGGCCGACGGGCGCATCGCCCACATAAACACCACGCTCAGTCACTGGCTTGGGTTGCGCTCCGAACTCGGCCGTCCGCTCACCCTGCTCGACATCCTCTCTCCGGATGCTGCCGCATCGGTGAAGGCCACCATCCGCTCGGCGGGCGTACGCGTGCGCAAGCTCGACGTGGACCTCCTGCGCGAGGACGGCCGCGCCTTCCCTGCCCAGTTGATCTGCCGCGGCCAGGGCCGGGGCGGCGTCACCTCCATCCTTGTGCTCGACGCAGCCGGCACCGAGGCCGGCCGCGACACGACGCGCGGGGAAGCCGACGCGCACCCCTCGCGCCTGTTCCAGTCGGCGCCGTTCGGCGTCGCTACCGTCGACACCGACGGAGACATCATGACCAGCAACGCGGCCTTCGTGCGCATGTTCGCGGAAGAGCACGGCACGGTGCCAAAGGCGGTGGCCGACCTGTTGCCCGGCGGCGAGGAACCTGGCAGCGGCGAGTTGGCCAAGGCGCTGCAGCGGGCAATCTCGGGTCGCACCGGCGCCGCACCGGTCGAGGTCTCGCTCGGCGCCCGCAAGGAATTGGCACGGCGCATCTATGTCAGCCCGCTCGGCACCGGCACACGCGGTCGCGAAGGCGCCATCCTCTACGTCATCGACGCGACCGAGCAGAAGGCGCTCGAGCAGAAGTTTACGCAGAGTCACAAGATGGAGGCCGTCGGGCAGCTCGCCGGCGGCGTGGCGCACGATTTCAACAACGTGCTCACCGCCATCATCGGCTTTTCCGATCTGCTGCTGCTCAAGCAGCGCCCGACCGACGCGGCCTATCGCGATATCATGAACATCAAGCAGAGCGCGCACCGCGCCGCCGGCCTCGTGCACCAGCTGCTTGCATTCTCCCGCCGCCAGACGCTGCAGGCCGAGGTGCTGGAACTGGGCGAGACGCTCACGGACCTGGCACCTCTGCTCAACCGTTCGCTCGGAGAGACAATCACGCTGAAAATCTCGCCGGGCCGCGACCTTTGGTACGTGAAGGCGGACCGGACGCAGTTCGTACAAGTGATCATCAACCTGGCCGTTAATGCGCGCGATGCCATGCAAAACGGCGGCACGCTCTCGATCCGCACCCGCAACGTTAGCGAACGGGAAAGCTTGAAGCTGTCGGGCTCGGGCGTGGCAGCCGGCGAATACGTGCTGGTCGAGGTCGAGGATACTGGCTGCGGCATGACCCAGGAGGTGATGGGCAAGATTTTCGAACCGTTCTTCACCACCAAGGATGTCGGGAAAGGCACGGGTCTCGGCCTGTCGACGGTATACGGCATCGTCAAGCAGACGGGCGGCTATGTGTTTGCCGACAGCGAGCTTGGCAAGGGCACGACATTCCGCGTCTACCTGCCGCGCCACATCGTCGAGAGTGTGGAGGAGATCGCCCCGACCGAGAAGAAGAAGGAGGTCGTGCGCGACCTCACGGGTACGGGGCGCGTGCTGCTGGTGGAGGACGAGGACATCGTGCGCCAGGTCGCCGCTCGCGCGCTGCTGCGGCAGGGCTACGAGGTGCTGGAAGCCGGCACCGGCGTCGAAGCCCTGGAAGTGATGGAGCGTGAGAAGGGCCGCGTCGATATCGTGGTGAGCGACGTGGTGATGCCCGAGATGGATGGTCCAACGCTGCTGAAGGAGCTGCGCAAGACCAATCCCGACCTCAAGATCATTTTCGTCTCAGGCTACCCGGACGACGCGTTCAAGAAAACGCTCGACGAGAACGAAGCCTACGCCTTCCTCGCCAAGCCCTTCACGCTGCCGCAGCTGGCCGCCAAGGTGAAGGAGCAGCTCGCCGCCTAGCCTGCTTTGGAGATCTTAGCACACCGACGGCCGCACAATGCCCTTGCCGGCCGGCGCGCGCTGCGCCCCGCACGGGACGGCTGACAACTGCTGCGGATGGATCGTCAGTCCTCGCGGAAGACTTTCTCGCGGCGCTCGTGGCGCTCCTGAGCTTCCAGTGACAGCGTTGCGATCGGACGGGCATCAAGCCGCTTTAACCCAATCGGCTCACCCGTCTCCTCGCAATAGCCGTAGGTTCCCTCCTCGATGCGCGCCAGCGCCGCGTCGATCTTGGCGATCAGCTTGCGCTGGCGATCGCGGGCTCTGAGTTCGAGCGCCCGATCCGTCTCGGAGGTGGCGCGATCCGCGAGGTCGGCGTGTTGGGCTGAGTCCTCGTGCAGAACCTGCAGCGTCTCGCGGTTCTGCCGGATGATCTCTTCTTTCCAGGCCACCAGCTTGTTGCGGAAATACAACCGGTGCCGCTCATTCATGAACGGCTCGTTCTCGGACGGCTGATAACCCTCGGGGAGCACGATCGCGCTTGCCCGTCCAGTCGCCTTACGCGGCTTGCCTGCGCCATTCTTGTGAACGTCGTTAGTGCGTGTTTCGGATCGCCCGCTGGATGCAGCTCTAACAACGGTCTTGGCAGCGGCTTTCTTGTCGGCTTTACGCGGATCCGCTTTGGTCATGCGCGCTTCCAGACGGCTCCTGCACCTCTGCAAACCTCGCGCCGCGAGCCGGTCGGCGCGATTTGCGTGCCCGTATTTAAGCCTCTGTTATTGCAAGTCAAGCGGTTGCAGAGACCGCCGATCATAGCCTCCGGCCAATGCCGACCAGCGTTAACACCGCGGCTTGATTGGCGAAATCTCTGCACACCATCCTCTGTTTGATATCCTCTAGTTTCAGTAGCGATCATTGTTTGCTACACGTTTACCGTGCATTCATTTGTCTGCGGCATAGTCGGCAGCGACACGACGGAATTGGGACCCTGCAGAGCGGCGAACTAGGCGATCGAAACCGGTAGGGAAAAGTTGCCCCTCCCCCGCAACTTTTCTCCACCACTCGATCGTCGATGCCGGGTTCCGACAAGCGACGCTTTTCCCTGCGTTCTCCCCCCCAAGCGTCGCCGCGCCACTTCCAAATGCCGCCTGGAAGTGGCGCCTATCTTTTCCAGCTCCTCCCCTCCTGCGTCAGTCGCTTGCTTGCTGGGCGCCAAGCTCACCCCTACTGTCGCGCGTCCATTTCCGGCTTGGGAGCGCGCGCTCGGCATCATGCTGTTCAAGGGTACCAAGGACTACGTGGCGACCGATGACCTCAAGGTCGCCGTTAACGCCGCCATTACGCTTCAGCGCCCGCTGCTTGTGAAGGGCGAACCCGGCACCGGCAAGACGGTGCTCGCCATGGAGGTGGCCAAGGCCGTCACGGCGCCGCTCATCGAGTGGCACATCAAGTCCACCACCAAGGCGCAGCAGGGGCTGTACGAGTACGACGCGGTCAGCCGCCTGCGCGACAGCCAGCTCGGCGACGAGCGCGTCAAGGATATCCGCAATTACATTCGTAAGGGCAAGTTATGGGAGGCGTTCACCTACGGCGAGCGCCCCGTGCTGCTGATCGACGAGATCGACAAGGCTGACATCGAGTTCCCCAACGATCTGCTGCAGGAACTCGACCGCATGGAGTTCTACGTCTACGAAACCGGGGAGACCATCAAGGCCACCCACCGTCCGATCGTGCTCATCACCTCCAACAATGAGAAGGAGCTGCCCGACGCCTTCCTGCGCCGCTGCTTCTTCCACTTCATCAAGTTTCCCGATCCGGAGACCATGCGCGCGATCGTGGAGGTGCACTTTCCCAACCTAAAAGGCCGCCTGGTTTCGGAAGCGCTGAAGGTCTTCTACGACGTTCGGGACGTGCCGGGCATCAAGAAGAAGCCCTCCACCTCCGAGCTGCTCGACTGGCTCAAGCTGCTCCTCAATGAGGACATCAGCCCGGAGACGCTGCGCGAGAACGATGCGCGCAAGCTGATCCCGCCGCTGCACGGCGCCCTTCTCAAGAACGAGCAGGACGTGCATCTGTTCGAGCGCCTGGCGTTCCTCAGCAAGCGCCAGGGATAGCGGGGCTGCGATGATCAACGAAGCAGCGTTGGCCGGCTTTGCTCCGCTGGCTGGCGGGCTCGTCAAGCCGATCTATGCCGACTACTCGTTCGGCAACATCCCCGACACCATCGAGTTCCTTTTCACTGGCGAGGCGAGCCGCGGCCCGTTGCTGCCGCCCGACTGCTTCGGCGGCTCCTATCCGCGGCCAGCCAAGATCGTGCTGGTGTTCGTCGACAGCTTCGGCTGGCAATTTTGGCGCGAGCACGGACACCGCTTCCGCGCCACCAGCCGGGTCGTCGAGCACGGCACGCTGACGCCGATTTCGGCCCTCTTTCCCTCCACCACCGCTGCCTCCGTCTCGACGCTCAACCTCGGCGTTCTGCCCGCCGCGCACGCCCTCTACGAGTGGAACATCTACATCCCGGCCTACGGCGAGGTTATTCAGTCGCTCGCCTTCACTCCCCTCGGCCGCCATCCGCGCGATGCCTGCCTGAACAAGGGCTACGATCCAAGCGCGCTCCTAGAGCTACACGAGACGCTGCACCAGCGCCTCGGCCGGCGCGGGGTACGCTCCGTCCAGTTCTCGCACGCCAACTATGCAGGCTCAGCCTACAACCGCGTCGCCAGCGCCGGGGCAGAGGTGGTGGTGCACGGCACGCCGGCAGAGGCTCTCGTGCAGCTCAAGGACGCGCTGCGACAGACCAGCGGCAAGGCGCTGCTCAGCGTGTATTGGGCGGCGATCGACACCATGGCCCACATTCACGGGCCGGGCAGCGCCTATCATGCAGCCGAGATCGCCAGCTACTGGCACACCTTCGATGCTGTCATGCGCGACATCGATAGCCCGGACACGCTGTACTTGTTCATTGCCGACCACGGCCAGGTGCAAACCGATGTGCGCGAGACCATCTATCTCAACGAGCGCGTGCCGGAGCTGGCAGCGTGTCTGCCCGTCAGCCCGACCGGCAATCCCATCTATCCGAACGGTGCGCCGCGCGACGTCTTCCTGCACCTGCGCCCTGAGCGCAAAGCCGAGGCGCTCGAGCTGCTGCACCAGAATTTTGATGCCGATGCGCTCATCCTGCCCATCGAGGATGCGCTGGCGCAGGGCTTGTTCGGCCCAGGCCCCATCAGTCCGGAGTTGCGGCGGCGGCTCGGCGATGTGCTGATGCTGCCTTACCGCAACCGCTTCATCTGGTGGCGGCAGAAGGGTCTGCTGCAGAACACCTTTCACGGCCACCACGGCGGCCTGCTGCCCGAGGAGGTCATCACCGTGCTGGGGGCGGTCGACAGCCTGTGACGCCGTGCAATCGGCATCGGCATCGACTAACCTGCTGGCCTACACCCGAGACACACGAATGTTCGCCACGTTCTTCTATGAGCTGAAATCCGCCAAGGTGCCGGTCACCCTGAAGGAATACCTGACGCTGATGGAGGCGCTGCAGGCCGACCTCGCCGATCGCAGCGTCGAGAACTTCTACTACCTGTCGCGCGCCGCCCTGGTGAAGGACGAGCGCCACCTCGACAAGTTCGACCAGGTGTTCGGCCATGTCTTCAAGGGCCTTGAGCTGATGCGCGAGGCGATCGAAGCCGCCATCCCAGACGAGTGGCTGCGTCTCGTATCCCAGCTCTATCTGTCGGATGAGGACAAGGCCAAGATCGAGGCGCTAGGTGGCTGGGACAAAATCATGGAGGAGCTGAAGAAGCGCCTCGCTGAGCAGAAGGGCCGCCATCAGGGTGGCAGCAAATGGATCGGCACCGGCGGCACCTCGCCTTACGGCGCCTACGGCTACAACCCGGCCGGCGTACGCATCGGCCAGAAGGAGAACCGCAACAACCGCGCCATCAAGGTATGGGACAAGCGCGAATACAAGGACCTTGACGACGGCGTGGAGCTCGGCACGCGCAACATCAAGGTGGCGTTGCGCCGCCTGCGCAAGTTCGCGCGCACCGGTGCGGCCGACGAGCTCGACCTCGACCACACCGTCAAGGGTACCGCGCAGAAGGGCTACCTCGACATCCACATGCGGCCCGAGCGGCGCAACGCGGTCAAGGTCTTGATGTTCTTCGACGTCGGCGGCTCGATGGACTGGCACATCAAGACCGCTGAGGAGTTGTTCTCGGCGGCGCGCACCGAGTTCAAGCACCTCGAATATTTCTACTTCCACAACTGTCTGTACGAATTCGTCTGGAAGGACAACGCGCGGCGCTGGACCGAGCGCACGCCGACCTGGAGCGTGCTGCACACCTACCCGGCCGACTACAAGGTGATCTTCGTCGGCGACGCCTCCATGAGCCCCTACGAAATCTCGGTGCCGGGCGGCTCGGTCGAGCACATGAATGAGGAGCCGGGCGCGCTCTGGATGCGGCGCATCACCGACATCTACGAGCACTGCGTTTGGCTCAACCCGGTACCCGAGCACCACTGGGGCTGGACGCCCTCCATCAAGATGATGCGCACCGCCGTTAGCGATCGCATGTACCCTCTGACGCTCGAGGGCCTGGACCGCGCCATGCGCGAGCTGATGCGCTAAGCGTGGCGCGTCGGCCCCGGTCAAGCTCGCGCCAGCCCCTTGTGGAACACGGGGACCCGCCGGGCTATGCAAGTTGCGCCGTCTGGCCGATCTGCCATTGTCTGGTCTTGAAGGGGGGCTAATTGCGGCCTCAATTAGGGGACGAGCGACGCTGGGACATGTCATGCCCCAGCGTCCCGGAGGGGGTGCGATGGACCGCACGACCAAGGGAATTGGCGCAGGGCTGCTGCTGCTTATGACGGCCCTGCACGCGGGCTGTGGTAGCGGAGCGAGCGGGCTCACGGCGGCCAACCTTGCCGCCGACACGCCAGGCATCAGCAATGAAGACCCGATGGCTCGCCCGATCCAAGTGGCCTGGACGTCGGCCCGTGCGCAACGGTGCGGCTTCAATTTCGATACCGCCAAGATGCGCAGCAATTACCTGGGTTACGAGCAGCGGCAGGGAGCGGCCGGCGAGCAGCTGATCAAGATCCAAAACAGCTACGACACGACCTTCAGGACCATCTCCGGCAAGGTGTCGTCCGATGCCGACTACTGCACCGATAAGCGCAGCAACTTGATCAAGGCCGACCTGCAGCGGCACCTCGCCGGCGACTACAAACCCAACCTGCCGCAACCGGCCAAGGCCGAGCCTCAGTGCGGCGGGCTGTTTGGGGGCGCCTGCGACAGCGGCGAGCCCGACCGGAAGTTCGACTCCAAGGAATTCTACGACGAGCTGGAGAAGCGCAAGAACAAGAGCTGATCAGCCGACGCCCAGCTTCTTCTGCAGCGAGGAGGAAGACGTCGTGTACTGGAACAGCAGCTTCTTGCCCGGATAGACGATCTTGTGCGCGGCCTGCGCCGCCAGCGCCACCTCGTGGAAGCCCGACAGAATGAGCTTCAGCTTGCCCGGATACCAGTTGATGTCGCCAACCGCGAAAATGCCGGGCTCGCTCGTCTCGAACCTCTCGGTGTCGACGTGGATCAGGTTCTCGTGGAGATTGAGGCCCCAGTCGGCCACCGGGCCGAGCTTCATGGTCAGGCCGAAGAACGGCAGCAGCCGGTTGCAGGGATAGCGCACCTCGCCGTCCTTACCCTTGAGGACTACCGCCTCGAGCTGGCCGGCTTCGCCTTCGAGCGCGCTCATCTGTCCGATCACCAGGGCGATCTTGTTGTCCGCCACCAGCGCGCGCATCTGCTCCACCGAATGGGGTGCGCCGCGGAAATCATCGCGCCGGTGCATGAGGGTAAGCGAGCGGGCGATCGGCTGCAGGTTGAGCGTCCAGTCGAGTGCGCTGTCCCCGCCGCCGACAACCATCACGTCCTTGCCGCGGAAATCGTCCATGCGCCGCACGGAATAGAACACCGACTTGCCTTCGTAGGCCTCGATGCCGGCGAGCGGCGGACGCTTGGGCGTGAACGAGCCACCGCCCGCCGCAATCACCACCGCCTTGGCAAGGAACTGGGTGCCGGCGTCGGTGACGAGGCGGAAGCGGCCGTCGTCCGTGCGCTGCAGGGCATCGACGCGCTGGCCGAGATGCAACGTGGCGTTGAACGGCTTGATCTGCGCCATCAGCGCATCGGTCAGACCTTGTCCGGTCACAATCGGCAGGCCGGGTATGTCGTAAATCGGCTTTTCTGGATAAAGCTCGGCGCACTGGCCGCCGGGCTTGTCGAGAATGTCGATGACGTGCGCCTGGATGTCGACCAGGCCCAATTCGAACACCGCGAACAGGCCGACTGGGCCTGCACCAATTATGACGGCATCCGTCTCGACGACGGGCGCGCCGGTTGCACCTTCAGCTGCCATCACTGGTGTCCCGATTGCGAAGTTCGCCACACCTTGCTGCCAGCGCCTCGAGTGAACTTCGCCATCACAAGCGATGCTGGAAGCATAGGCTTAGTCGCATGCTTGACACCGAGACATTCGCTCAGAACCAAGCTGCGAACGCTGGCGAAAGTGTCGATCATCACACGACTGTTCCAATCCGAGTTGGGCACTGCTCACTGCTTCTTGCCGGTCCCGGCTGACATATAGTGCCTGAGCGTGCAACTGCTAAAGCCCGCTTCGGTAAGGTTCTTGCGCACGCTGGCGGTCGCATCCTCACGCGACTCGGCCGCCGCAGCCGCGCAGCCATGCCTCGGCCGGGAGCAGCACATCACGGCGAACACGTCTTCCATATGGTTGGTGGTCGCCGGGCCGTTGGCACACGTCTTCGACACCTTCTCGCAGACGTCAACTGCGCGCTCCTTGGCCTGCGCCTCCGTCGCCCCCCAGGCAACCGTCGACGACACCTCGCGGTTCGGATCAATGGCGGCCCAGCGCTGCTGTTGAGCCCACGCTATGCCGGTCGAAGCAAGCCCAATCGTGACCAGGATGGCGAAAAATGCCGCAGCCGAGGCGCGCATGCCTTGCTTCTCCGTGGAGCTCGACGACGGTTAACGATAGCGCGCGCCGGCAAACGCCGTCCAGCAACCGGGGTTGCGCACTAGAACTGCTTTTCGGGGACGCTTACGACGAGGCCGTCCAGTTCGTCGCGGACCTTGATCTGGCAGGACAGGCGGCTGGAGGCTCGCACATCGAAGGCGAAATCCAGCATGTCCTCTTCCATCTGCGAGGGCGGGCCCACCTTCTCGCGCCAGGCATCGTCCACGTAGACGTGGCAAGTGGCGCAAGAGCACGCACCGCCGCATTCGGCCTCGATGCCGGGCACCAACTCCTTGCGGGCCGCTTCCATCACGGTCATGCCCGGTTCGGCCACGACCTCCTGGCGCGTGCCGTCCGGCTGGATGAACGTGATCTTGGCCATGGGCAGGCGGGCCTCGCGGAATTTGTCCGGGCATGTCGATGCGCTGCGACCTGCAGGCCAGAGCCCTGACCAGACAGGCTGATTGCGGCCGCGAGTGTTAGCGGGGGCAGCGCGGATCGGCAAGCGCCATGCCCGCCCCGCCGTGGCCGGCACTGCTTGGGGAGCCTCATTGCAGTGGGAGCAGGCGCTGGATGCAGCCTCGCACGTCCTCCATCGCCTGCGTGACGGCGGCGATGGCCTGGGCGCGGAGGTTCTCGTCGTGGGTCACGGCGTCTGCGCTCTCAAGATGGAGGCGTTCAGCCATCTCAGCGATGCGTGTGAGGCGGCGCGCACCGATGGCAGCGCTCGAACCCTTGATGGTGTGCACGGCTTCCGCCCATTCCTTGCCCGTCTTGGCGTTGCGAAGCTGCTCCAAGTATAGGGGTGAATGATCCATGAATAACCGTAAAACTTCTTCTTCGAGCGCCGCATTACCCAATGTAAAACGACGAAGATATTCGAGATCTATCGCATCCGAGGGCGTGTGGCCGTCGTATCGATCATTGCGAGCCAACGGCTTTTCTGCGCCTAACTCTGTGCCTCTACTCCCCACCGCCGCCTCTCCCTGGCACTGATCCTTAAATGTCCTGCAATCGCCCTGCAATTGCGATGCACGTCCGAAGACGTTCCCCGACGCCCGTCCAGCCAACCGCAGCCCACCCTGCCGGTCGCATGCGCTGCATCATGCGGCCGGAGAAATGACCCAACCGTTAAGGCGTGCCTGCTGCACCACGGTCGCCGACAAATGCATGTCAGGT
>Ga0075421_100006123_pt1 | contig 14626 bp, 12 predicted proteins | sample SoiMetdeltSBSDD5_FD_75292 | JGI IMG/M metagenome (GOLD analysis project Ga0075421, IMG submission 75292) | Bulk soil microbial communities from a Populus tree surrounding site in Tennessee, USA - Soil MetaG P. deltoides SBSDD5 | ecosystem: Environmental > Terrestrial > Soil > Tree plantation...
CGCAAGGCCTCGATCGAGGCGTCGGCGCGCGGAGATTCGTCCGTGTCGAACAACACAGGGTCGCCTTTGCGTTGAGGAATCGGTACGGGGACGATTTCGTCGCGAAATTTGCCGGCGCGAATTGCAGCTACAGCCTTGCGGTGACTATTGAGCGCATAGTCGTCCTGACGCTCGCGGCTGACGTGATATCGTTCTGCCACATTCTCACCGGTGTTTCCCATGTGGTAGTTTTCATATACGTCCCACAACCCATCGTGGATCATGGAATCGACGATCGTGCTGTGGCCCAGCCGATATCCTTCGCGAGCTCCCGGCAGAAGATATGGAGCGTTCGTCATGCTTTCCATGCCTCCCGCCACCACGATCTCGGAATCGCCTGACTGAACGCCTTGTGCTGCCAACCCTGCAGCCTTCAAGCCGGACCCACAGACTTTGTTGATCGTCATCGCCGCTACGTCCGGCAGGAGGCCGGCACCGAGCGCGGCCTGACGCGCCGGATTCTGGCCAAGACCGGCGGAGACGACATTCCCCATGATCACTTCGTCGATTTGCTCGGGAGACAGGCCGGCTCGTTCAACGGCGCTTCGAACGACAACGGCACCAAGTCGGGGGGCCGTGATCGATTTGAGCCCGCCCTGGAATTTTCCGATCGCCGTGCGGACGGCACTGATGATCACAATTTCCTTCATAGTGACTCTGCCCCCATTCTCAAAAATAGCACAATAGCTGGTGCACAAAGACGAAGAGGGGGAGATTGGTCCCCAATCTCCCCCTCTTCGTCTTCTGACTGTGCGGCCTGTGTTTTACCGCAGATTGAAGTTGACTTCGATGTTCAACGATACATCGACGGGTATTCCATTGCGTGTTCCGGGCCGGAAGCGCCACTGCTTCAGTGCCTGGATGGCATTCTCGTCAAGGCCAAATCCCAGGCTGCGTACGATGCGCTGAATATCGACTGTTCCATCGCGTCTGACGATCGCTTCCAGTACGACCGTGCCTTGATAGCGCGCCTTGCGAGCCTCTTCCGAATACTGTGGTTCCACACGTGAAATAACCGTCGGCGGGCTGACACCGCCACCAACACGGAATACTCCACCGCCGGTACCGCCGCCCTCGCCAGGACCGACGCCAGGGCCCTTACCTTCACCGACACCGCGTCCTTGGCCGGTGCCGATGCCGCCACCCACGCCGGGTCCGGCAGACGGTGGGCCAACTACACCGTTCGGATCGCCAAGATTGAGCAAATTAATCTGTGGCAGTGAAGCTAATTGAGGCGCCACAACAGTAGGCTCAACGATCAACGTCGGATCGGGGTTCTTTGGTGGTGCCGGATCAGGAGGTACCAACTGCTTGTCGGCAGCTCGCGGTATCCTGCCTTGCGAAGGCGGCGTCAACGTTTTCTTGCCGCCTCCTCCGCCGCCACCAGCTTCTTTCTGATCTGGAGTCACCGGCAGTACGAGGTTCATCGGTGTATAAACAACAACGGCTGTCTCGTTGACCGCCTTTCGGTTCGGAAGAGACGTTGCCCAGGGAACCAATGCAAGCCCAACGATGCCTACGTGGATGAGTACCGACAGGAGCCTCGGCACGCCGGTCTTCGGTTTCGACCAAATCTCTTCCACTTCAACCAGCTCAGCCGATGTCTCGATTTTTCGAGGATGCAAAAGATCACGAAACGCTTCGCGGACGTCGCTCAATAGCGTACGCACCGGAGACGGCATGTCGATCAACTTCCCGAGTGCGGAAGGATCACGTTCAGCCGTGATTTCGACCTGCGGCCGCGGATGCTTTCGCTCCTCCCGCAGCTCACGAATCTGGCTGAGAAGAGAATCCATCCAAGACGGAGAGTCTGAAACGGTAGTTCCCGTCTTTAGAATATCTAACCGCGGATCATTAGTTTCATTGGGTTTCATGGCCCTTTTGTCTAAACCTCAGTGGAAAATGCGTATTGAGAATACCATAGAGCGTGGCACCCTTGCGAGCCCGCCGGATATAATCCTGACCAGATGCCATCAAAACTCCAAGGACGATTACCATACATTCTTCTGGTCTCTGGGACGCTGATTCTGGACCGGATGACTAAAACGTGGATTCAAGACCAGTTCGCTCTGCATGAATCGGCCTCCGTAATAGACGGTTTTTTCAACATAACGTATGTGCAAAACACGGGTGTGGCATTCGGAATCTTCTCATCCATCATTTCGCCCGTAAAATCCGTGTTGTTATCTGTTTTCACCGCCTTTGCCGCCATTGTCGTGGTCGCATACAGCGTTCGCAGTCCGGCCCGCAACCGGCTATTGCAGGTGGCTCTGGCCCTTATCCTGGGAGGAGCCCTGGGTAACTTGTACGATCGGCTGGCTTACGGATACGTCGTGGATTTCCTTGAATTCTATATTGGAACGTATCATTGGCCCGTTTTTAACATTGCCGACTCTGCCATAACTATCGGCGTTGTGCTTCTTGCGCTGGAGATCATTCGAAATGAAACTCCTCGCCGTGCCTGACGACCGGGGACTCCGCCTGGACGTCTTCCTTGCTCAGCGCCTCAAAGATCTGACTCGTTCTCAAATACAGATGCTTAATCGGTCCGGTGCCATTCGTGTGGAAGGCCACCTGGATAAAGCCGGCTACCGCATTCGTGGCGGAGAGACCATCGAGGTGGATCTCCAGAGTGTCCAACCGGCACCACTCACACCTGAGCAAATCCCGCTCCAAATCTATTTTGAGGACCAGGATCTGGCCGTCATCGAAAAGCCTGCAGGACTGGTGGTCCATCCTGGGTCCGGAGCGAAAACAGGAACTCTTGTTCACGGTTTGTTGTTTCATTTTCAGGCGCTCTCGACGGGTGGTGGGACGATGCGGCCAGGGATCGTGCATCGGCTCGACAAAAACACTTCAGGATTGCTGATAATCGCCAAGAACAACACTGCCCATGCGCGATTGAGCAAGGCTTTCCAGGACAGGGAAATCGAAAAAACCTACGTGGCGCTGGTCCACGGTGCCATGGCGAAAGACACTGGAACTATAGAACTGTCGGTGGGCCGCCACCCGACAAAGCGAACGAAGATGGCAGCCGGTAGTCGACGTGGACGCTCGGCTTACACCGAATACCGAGTCCTGAAGCGATTCCGCGGTTTTTCGCTGCTGGAGGTCCGGATCAAAACCGGGCGTACGCATCAGATCCGGGTGCACCTCAGCGCACTGGGTCATCCTGTAGTGGGAGATGAGGTTTACGGTGAAGGCAGCCATAGGACATTCACCAAGAAATACGGAGATTTGAACCGTTATTTTCTACATGCAACCAGTTTGCGCTTAATGCACCCTACTACTGGTGTGGCATTGAGATTCCATTCGGAGTTACCGCCACAATTGCAGAAATTGCTGAGTAGCATAGAATCTAAGGGTTGGCAGGCAGACGGGTGATCGCGAGGGTATCCCCCTCGAGGAAAGTCCGAACTCCACAGGGCGGTGTGCCTCGTAGTTCGAGGGCCCGTAAGGGACGGAAAGTGCCACAGAAAACATACCGCTGAGTGATTCTACGGAGTCTCTCAGTAAGGGTGAAAAGGTGCGGTAAGAGCGCACCAGCGATCCGGTAACGGATCGGCTTGGTAAACCCCACACGGAGCAAGGCCAAATAGGGAAACGTGGTGCCACTTGTGGTGCCGGCGACGGCCCGTCGTAGTTTCCGGGTAGGCTGCTTGAGCCATCGGGAGACCGAAGGCCTAGATGAATGATCACCGCGCCCCGGGCGTACAGAATTCGGCTTACAGTCTGCCTGCCGCTATCTGACAATTGCAGCGGTATAGTGCTTGCTTTGAACTAGCTGGAGGTTCATGGATGGCAGTTTACGTGGTGACGGGTGGAGGCGGCTTCATCGGATCGCATATCGTCGAGGAACTGCTCCAGCGGGGCGAAACAGTACGACTCATCGATGACTTTTCAACCGGCAAACGCGGCAATGTTCAGGCGTTCATCGACAAAGCAGAAATCATAGAAGCAGACATCGCTGCGTCCAGGAACCTCGCCGAATTGTTCGGTGGAGCGGATTACGTCATCCATCAGGCGGCTATACCCTCCGTACCTAAATCTATTCTGGATCCCGTGAAGTCTCACAATGCCAATGTGAACGGTACACTGAACGTCCTGGTGGCAAGCCGCGACGCTGGAGTAAAGCGCGTGGTGTATGCCTCGTCGTCTTCCCTGTACGGCGACAGCCCCACTCTGCCCAAGCACGAAGGCATGATGCCGAATCCTCTATCCCCTTATGGTGCGCAAAAGCTCTTTGGAGAGATGTACGGGCAGGTGTTCACGAAGGCATACGGTCTCGAGACCGTGGCCTTGCGATACTTCAACGTTTTTGGACCTCGTCAGGACGCGACGTCACAGTACAGCGGTGTGCTGGCATTATTCATACCCGCAGTCTTACAGGGCCGTCGTCCCACAATTTACGGAGATGGGTTGCAATCGCGCGACTTCACGTATGTGAAGAATGTCGTTGAAGCAAATCTATTGGCCTGCACCGTCCCTGGCGTCGGAGGGCAGGTTTTCAATATCGCATGCGGCGACAGGATCACTCTGAATTCGATGCTGCAGCAGATCAACCGCGCGATCGGCAAAGACATTTCTCCGATTTACGCAGAACCTCGCGCAGGTGACATCAAGCATTCTCAGGCGGACATCACTCGCGCCAGAGAACACCTCGGCTACGAGCCCAAGGTCAGCTTCGAAGAAGGACTGCGGCACACCATCGAGTGGTACCGCAGTGCCATAACCACCTGACGTAGCATTGGGGACGATCCGGCGTTTCATGTACAATTCGGCTCGATGCGAGTTGCAATTAGCCTGCTGATTGCCCTCCTGGGAGCGGGCATTCAAATCCCCGCGCCTTCTGAGGCGGACGACGTTTTGTTGCAGTTGTCGAAAATCCGTCTCGACAAAAAGCAGATTCACGTTATTCGTGATGTTACCCTCGGCCGTGATGCGGCAAGTATCACGCTGAATCGTGGTGTGATTGCTTTCCTGGAGCCTGTTAATGGACGCGTCACCGGCGCAGTATTCCTCGGCAGCGGGGAAGTTGTCGCAATTCCACCCGACCGGATCGAAAGACAACAGATTTCAAGATTCACCGGTACGCCGATCTTGAACGAGCGCTTTCAAACCGCAGTGTTGCGATTTAGCGATGGCACGTTTGAAGAACTAAAGAAAGAAATTTCACAGCACGCGCCGGAAGAAGTCAGCGAAGAGGACGTGGCTCAGTTCGACCCCTTCGATACAGTTTTGGCCGGCCGCTCACCGGCTTTGAATCTTCGCCTCCTGGCGGATCTTCTGGAGCCCGCCGGAAAGCGGTTTTTTCATGCCGAACTGAATGGGGAAAAGTCCGGATGGTTCAACGTCGTCTTCGATCTGCGCGCTACCGAGGAACTTTCGGTTTTTCAGATTCGACCGTTCGCTACAGCTTCCGTGCTGGATGTCTGGGCGAGCTTTCACCAGAGAAGTGAAGCGCGAAATCCGGAAGTTGTTGCTCATGAGACTAAGTTACCGGTGGACGTTCTCTCCTACGAAGTCGAGGGGGCCAACGGGCTTGGAAACAATATCGACGCAAAGGCTACGTTGCGCGTCAAAGCGCGCACCGATGCCGCCAGAGTTTTGAATTTCGATCTCGGGCCAGGATTTCGCGTTTCGTCTGTCCTGGCAGATAAAGATGAACCCTTGCCGTATTACCAGTCTCCAGGTCTGAATGGTGTCTGGGTCGTCTTGCCCAATCCCGTGAAAGCCGCCCAGGAACTGACGTTGCGATTTGCGTACGGCGGCGATGTAAGTGCAGCGGGACCCTGGTACCCGTCGCAGCGTCAAGAGACTATCCCTTCATTCAAGTCGAGTTTTGCCTTGCCCGCCGATAGATCCGTAACCGTGGAGTATTCCGGCCGCAAGGTTGTACCCGCGAGCTATCACGACCAATGGTTGGCTGAAGGACTGACGCGCTACCTTGCCGCAATGGCAACGGAACCGACCGATTCCGGAACGCAACTACGTCAACTGCTCAACGCTCTTCGAGAAGAGATGAGGCCGGTCGAAAGCGCCGGTGCGATTTCGTTGGGACAGCGCCTTGCATCATCGATGTCCCCCGACGCCTATCGCGTGGTGTACGCAAAAGGCGTCTGGGTGATCCACATGCTGCGGATGATGCTGAAGCAGAAAGGACCGGATGCGGATGCGAAGTTTCTCGCAATGCTGAAAGACTTTGCGGATACGTTCGGTGGAAGATCGGTATCGACGTGGGATTTCAAGCGTCTGGCCGAGAAACATGCGGACCAGCAGCTGAATTGGTTCTTTGATCAGTGGGTGTTTGCTGCAGGTCTGCCGAGCTACTCCGTCGACTATAAAGTCGAAGGCTCAGGAAATGAATTTACGGTCGCGGGCGAAATCACTCAGAGCGGTGTTCCGGATGGATTCATCATGCCTGTGCCACTCTACGCCGACACGGAATATCTCGGTAACGTCCAGGTTGGTGAGTCCGAAGGACAGTTCAAATTTCGCCTGCGTGCGAAGCCCGAACGCCTATTGATCGATCCTCAAATGACCATCCTCACCGCGAATCCGCAGTGACTCGTCAATGGTTCAAGTATCGGGACTTGAGAATCTCCAGGTGATGCTGCAGGTGTCCGGCGATGATGAATGCCGCGGAGCGTGTCGTCATGTCTTTTCCGTTCGCGTTGCCTCTTCTGTTCCACGCCGCTTCGTCCATTTGCCGGAAGAGAAATAACGTCGAACGGCGGACTGTTTCGAATTCCGTCAGAATATCGTTCATCGAGAGGCTGGAATAGTTCGCGTGCGCAGCCCACTGATTCTCATCGAATCCAGGTAACGGTGTGCTTTCGTTGCGCGCGAAAGCGAGCGCGCGATAGGCGAAGACGCGTTCTGAGTCGATGACGTGTCCGATCAGTTCCTTGACAGACCACTTTCCGGGCGCGTATCGAAAATCGGCGGTGTGGTCGTCTATTCCACGCAAGAAGGAGAGCGCCGACTGAAGCTGTTCCTGCAAAACGGCAACAATGTCCACGCCCTCGATCTTTCCGACATAGCGGCCGTAATAAACTGCATATTCTGTCTCGTCCGGTTTTCCACTTTCTACTTTTGTCATTCGGATCTGTAATTCCTCACGCAAACATATCGAAGACTTCGAAGTTACCATTGAGCACTGCCGCGCTGTTCTGGAATCCGAGCCAACCCGAGATCATAGTGGCATACACGCGGCGGAAATCTGTAGTGTGGACCAGATTGTCGCCCTCATCCAATTGCGTCAGGCTGGGGATCTTTCCAAAGTGCCCGCCCTTGACTTTTTTCCCGGCGACAAACATCAGGTTCGCTGCGCCGTGATCGGTTCCAAGGCTGGTGTTTTCCGGCACGCGCCGTCCGAATTCGGAAAAAATCATCACGGCCACGTCGTTGGCCCGGCCTATACGTTCCAAGTCCACCATGAACGCAGAGACTGCATCCGACGCGTACGTCAACAACCGTTGATGTAAATCGCTTTGATACACATGGGTGTCAAACGCGTTATTCCGATAAGACACATAGTAGAGGCGGGTGGGCATTCCGGCATCGATCAACGCCGCTACTTTCGGCAGATCCATTGGATTGATGCCGTAATCGACGGGCGACTTGTATTTCGCCCACGCTTCCTTGACCAGCGCCGAAGCAGACTTGGCGCTGCGGGCGACGTCGAGGAGAAATCTTCGCGACGGGTTTTCGACGTTGCCGGTATCGGGCGTCTGCGCAAAAAATTCCCGCTCCTGGTAAAAGCTCTCGCGCGAGAACTTATTCGGATCGTCGAACACTAACGGTGTATGCACGCGGCTGCGCACTGCCAATGATTGACGCGCATCAACATTGACAAGAAAGTTTGTGGGCGCTTGCGGCGCGATGGCGTCGGCAGTACGTCCGACCCAACCAAATTCATCCCCACGGTTCGGTGCGGCGGTATGCCAGTAGGCCATCGACGTGAAATGCGAAAACGAGGGATTCGGATATCCGCAACCATGGACTATCGCCAGCTTGCCATCCTTGTAGATGCGTTCGAATCCGGTCATGCCGGGATTGAAACCGAAGTGACTGTCGATCTTTCGAACGCTTGCGGCACGGATCCCGATCTTTGGCCGATGACGGTAGTAAGCATCATCGCCATAGGGAACAACTGTATTGAGGCCGTCATTACCACCCGACAGCTCCACAACAACCAGGATACGCGGAACAGCGGAGCCCTGGGTGGCCAGCGCCTGACCGGTACGAGCGAGTAACGCAGGAACGCGCGTGAGGCCTGTTGCCCCGATCGCCACGCCGTAAAGGCCAGCCTGCAACAAATCTCTCCGTTTCATGTTTCTCCTTTGGCCGAAAAAGCAACCCGCATGACGGGCTCTTAGCTCAGTTGATACTCCGGTTCGCTCATAATCAGATGCAGCAGAAGCCGCAACGAGTCTTCCATGTATGTTCTCGCCACTGTGACATCGTTTGTTCCGAGTTCTCGATCCAGGAAGGCAATCAGCGCCTGCCGCTTTTCTCCCGGTGGCGGTACCCGCATGAAACGGTAGATAAAGTGATCGACGACCTGGGTGGTGGTCTTAAAGCCTGCATCAACGACGATGCGTGTCAGGTTGATCGACGCTGCATGACGCGGAATCGGTTTGACCCGCTCAATTGCCATCTGCCAACCGCGGAAGCTGCCATATCTCGTATTGAAGTCCTCATCGCGGTCTGCCAGCATGTTTGCTTCAGCTAACCCGCCTTCACTGCCTCGATCCGGCATTGTCGCTGTCGAGATGTCCAGGCCGGCAGCAATCTTGTCTGCAACGATGCGGATGTCAGCGGACGGATTGGCTCGATCCGGCGGGACGAAATTGATATCCGGGAAGAGAATATCGCGAATAAAGTTGCCCCGTTCCAGCAACAGGCCGGGTGTAATCCAGCTTCGTCCTTCTGCCCAGCCGGCAACGGTAGGCGGTGAAAAGAGCCGCTGTCCCAGGGTGCCCGTGGCTATATTGAAATCGGGCACGCCCGGTGCCTCTTTCAATCCCAGCTTACGGAACGTCGATATTGCCAATTGCACGGGACTCTTGATTTGCGTGCCGACCGAGGCCGGGCTATAGAAGTCACGCGACAGAAAAATGGTTTCCAGCAGAGCAGCGAGGTTGTAATTGGCATTGCGCAACACGGCCCCCAACTTTTCCTGCTGGTCGGCGGACAGGTCCTGGCGCACGAAGTAACGGTAGATCTTGCCGGCGAGGAATCGCGCCGTGACGGGTTGTTGCAGAATGATATCGATGACATCCACGCCGTCGAAGTTGCCGGTCTTGCCAAGAAACGTCTTCTGGCCGTCGTCATGTTGATCTTTGTTAACGACGAATTTCAGGTCGACGTAGTTCCAGCCTGTAAAAGCACGTGCGGCTTCACGAATGTCCTTTTCCGTGTAGTTGCCGACACCCATGCTGAAGAGTTCCATGATCTCGCGCGCAAAGTTCTCGTTGGGTGCACCCTTGACGTTTACGCCGGCATCCAGAAACGACAGCATTGCCGGATGCTGCGCTTCAGCGATGAGCAGGTCACGAAAACTACCGGATCCATGCTTGTGAAACACTTCCAGTTGACCGAGCATCTTGCGGTAGTCGCGGACCTTGCTTTCATTCACCGCGAAGTGACCGTGCCAGAACAATGCCATCTTTTCTTCCAGCGGGTGACGCGTCGCTACCATCCGGTTGGCCCACCAATAGGACACGCGCTGGGTTTCCAGCACACTGGCTCGCAACCAGTAGAAGAATTTGTTCACAACGGGCTGAAGAGGACGGTCGCCATCCGGCTTGACCTTAATTCCGAGAGCTTCGCCCTTCTCCTTGGCCATTTTCGTTACCGCGGGCCGGCTCTCGGGAAATGGTTCCAGACCAGGATCATGAACTCCGGAGTGCTCGAACGGCGGCAGTGGGTTTTCGATCGAGCGGAAATTGACGAGCTGTCGAACCGCTTGAGCAGGCGTCAGCCGCGACAGCGCCTGAATCTCTTCGGGCGTTCCGCCAAACCCGGCGCGCTCTAAAAGGTGTGCTGCGAAATCGTAATTCCAATCGGACGCTGTGATTGGCGAAAGATCATTCTGCCACTGCACCGGCCCGCTTTTCTGGGCAAAAGCCGGTGCAGAATAGGCAGCCATAATAGTCACCGTCGCGGTTGTCAGGGCCAACCATTTGAGTCGCCGAAGCATGTTTCACTCCTGGAAATGACGTGCCCACATTCTAAGCCCACGTGGTCTCAGACACAAACAAACGGCTTAGCCTTGCGAGCGCGCCCCGCTTTTCTTGTCGCTTCCTGTAGGTGATGCGTATTTGTATACCCTCACCCGGCCTTCGGCCACCCTCTCCCGGAGGGAGAGGGCGCTCGTCTTGTACTTGCACCCTAATTGCGAACCACAACAGCTTTTTTGCTCAACCAGCAGGAGCAAACTTCGCGATCACAGTGCGGGGTATTCCCTGGAGGTCCGTCCTGGTTGGCAGTTTCGTCCATTTCGGACCGAACAATCCGGCGACTCGTTCGTCCATCCCGATTCCGACCTCCATGATGATGTGTCCGCCGGGCTTCAACGTGGCTTCACCCGTCGACACCAGCCGCCGATAAATCGCCAGTTCATCTTCAGGAGAAAACAACGCGACATGTGGTTCATGTTCACGCACCTCGCGTTGCAGCCGAGTCATCTCGTCTCGGCGCACATAGGGCGGATTGCTCACAATGAAATCGAATCTGGCGGAAACCGCGTCGGCGACATCCATGCAAACGAACTGGACCCGGCCTCCCAGCCGCCTGGCGTTTTCCCTCGCGACGAGCAGCGCTTCAAACGAGATATCTCCGGCAAAAATGTCAGCACCAAGCTCCAGCGCCAGGGTGATTGCAATGCATCCTGATCCTGTCCCGACATCTAAAATCGAAAGGGGACGCAGGGCCTGCCCCTTCATGACTTCGAGGACAGACTCCACGATGTATTCGGTTTCCGGACGTGGAATGAGGACTGCCGGAGTCACCAGGAAATAGCGGCCATAGAACTCCTGCCGTCCGACGATGTACTGAAGCGGTACGCCACTGATCCGGTCGTAAAGCCGGTCTTCCAAATTCTGCGATTCTTCATCGGTCAGAACGCGGTCGTCGTGCGAGTAAAGATACTCACGCTGAACGGACAGCACATGAGCCAGTAACAGCTCCGCCGTCAACCTGGCGTTCGAAACGTGATGCAGTTCCAGACGCTCTGCGGCAGATCGAAGAGCGTCCCGGATTGTCACGCCACGAGTTCTTTTTTCAAACGTTCGGTTTGGAAGTGTGTGTTGAGGGCCTCGAGGATCTCGGCAAGATCGCCTTCCATGATCGTATCGAGCCGGTGCAGAGTGAGGTTGATGCGGTGATCGCTCACGCGGTTCTCGCGGTAATTGTAGGTTCGGATCTTTTCGCTGCGCTCGCCGCTTCCAACCATGGACCGCCGCTCATCCGAAAGCGCCTTTTGCTGCTTTTCCCGCTCAATCTCATAGAGGCGGGAACGCAGGACGCGCATAGCTTTCGCGAAGTTCTTGATCTGTGACTTTTCGTCCTGGCAGGAGACCACCAATCCGGTAGGAATGTGCGTCAGCCGGATCGCGGAGTAGGTCGTATTGACGGACTGGCCTCCAGGTCCGGACGAGCAGAATGTATCTTTCCTGATGTCCTTTTCATTGATTTCGACTTCGACATCTTCGGCTTCGGGCATCACGGCGACCGTGATGGTGGAGGTGTGAATGCGGCCACTGGCCTCAGTAGCCGGGACCCGCTGCACTCGATGTACACCGCTCTCGTATTTCAGGCGCGAGTACACTCCCTTGCCTTCGATCAGGGCAATGACTTCTTTGAAGCCACCGATACCGGTGGGGTTCGAAGAAAGGATCTCTACCCGCCAACGCTGGGACTCCGCGTACCGCGTGTACATACGGAAAACATTCGCCACGAACAAAGCGGCTTCGTCGCCGCCGGTGCCTGCGCGGATTTCAAGAATGACATTGCGTTCGTCATTCGGATCCTTCGGCAGCAGGAGGAGCTTCATTTCGTGTTCGCACAGAGCGAGGCGCTGTTCCAGGCCGGCCAGTTCCTCTTCGGCCATCGCCTTCAATTCAGGATCGGTCTCTTCCCGAAGCATTGCCTTCGTTTCGGCGATGCCGCGTTCGAGTTCTTTGTACTCGCGGAATTTCGCGACGATTTCACCGAGGTCGGCATGCGCCTTAGCCGTTTTTTGATACCGCTTACTATCGGATACGACAGCAGGATCCGCGAGCTGCCCGGTCATTTCGTCGTAGCGAGCCTCGACTGAACGCAGTTTCTCGATGAGCATGTTGACGGTGGTACTCATAAACGTTACACCGTCAATGCTTCTTCGAGGGCACGGATTGCAATATCGACTTGAGTATCGTCAGGCGGTTGAGTGGTGATCTTCTGCAGCATCAGTCCGGGGAATGTGACCACGCGAAGCAGGCTGTTTGGATGTTTTGCGGAATAGCGAATGATTTCGTATGAGATTCCCGCGATCACCGGCAGCAGGACGATACGGGAAAGCAGCTTTCCCGTGAAACTGTCGAAGTGAGCAATCGAAAATACAAGAATGCTGACGATCGCCACAACGATCAGGAAGCTCGTTCCACAGCGCGGATGCAGCGTCGAGAATTTTTGCGCCGCGGCCACACTCAAAGGCTGGCGCGACTCAAAGTTGTAAACCGTTTTGTGTTCAGCGCCGTGATACTGGAAAACCCGGTTCATGTCTTTCATCCAGGACACGGAGTAAATGAAGAACACAAACACCATTATCCGGAACAACCCGTCGATCCCGTTAAAGATCAGGGTGTTCTCGAACCCCAGCTGCGATTGCACCAGGCGGGTAGCAAACAGCGGCAGCACAAACAACATCAGGATGTTGATGCCGAGCGCCAGCACGAGGTTGCCGGCGATCAACCAGGAAGAAACCTGTGAGGAATCTTTTTTGGGAGCATCCGGATTCTTCTTGTCGTTTTCCTCCGCAAGAGCTTCTTCAGCGGAGAACCGCAGCGCACGAACACCGAGCACGAGCGCCTGTCCCAGAACGCCTACTCCGCGCACAAGCGGAGCCTTGAAAATCTTCCAGCGTTCTCCAAGGGTGAGAAGGGCGTCTTTCATGATGCGTACCGAGCCGTCTTGCCGGCGAACGGCCACCGAATAACCCTTCGGGGACCGCATCATGACTCCTTCAATAACGGCTTGCCCCCCAACCAGGATATCGTCCTCATTCGAACTGAGCGCCCAGGAAGTCGCCGTAAACGTGAGGTGCTTCAGGTATTTAAGAATCAATTCCGTTTGCCTCAGCTTAAGTTGTTTTCTTGTATTTTCGTTGGAATCGTTCCACCCGGCCCGCAGTATCGACAAGCTTTTGCTTGCCGGTGAAGAAGGGGTGGCATTTCGAGCAAATTTCCAGATGAATTTCCGGTTTCGTCGATCGCGTCCTGAAGGTTTCGCCGCAGGCGCATTTGACCACTGCATCGACGTAATTCGGGTGTATGTTCGCTTTCATTCGGCCTCCAATAACCCTTCCATTATACATTTTTCCCCTTTGATTTCATGTAATGCATTGACTATAGTACTTTCATCCATTTAAGCCGCCCACACGTGAAGGATATCGTGTGTACTCGTTCGTCCCTGCCTAGTGTCTTGGTAACGACATGACGAGTCCCAGACCGGCGGTTGCAATGGATCGCGAAATTAGTTACCGTACCAAGCTTGCATTCAGTCCCAGGAGGAAACAATCACAATGGTTAATGAACCCGGAAAATTGACCGCCGCACAGCGTGCACGCGAGAAGGAGCGGGCCGCCGGTCAATTTGTAATTCCAAGAGGAGAGGAGGACGAGAATTACGAGCAGCTTTTAGACCAGTATGGTGCCCGCCGTTTTGAAGAAGGCGAAGTAATGAAGGGCACGGTCTTGAAAATTACAGACACGGATGTTGTCGTAGACATCGGGTATAAATCGGAAGGCGTAATTTCGGTTGCTCAATTCATCGATCCCAGCGGTCGCCTGACGATTAAAGTCGGCGACGTCATCGACGTTCTGCTCGAAGATACTGAGGATTTGGATGGCCATATTGTGCTCTCCAAAGAGAAGGCCGAGAAGGTAAAAGTCTGGGAAGAAGTTGAAAAAGCCTACAACGAAAATACTATCGTTCGCGGCCGCGTCATCGAGCGAATCAAAGGCGGTCTCTCGGTTGACATTGGCGTCCGCGCTTTCCTCCCTGGTTCGCAAATCGACGTTCGGCCGGTAAAGAATCTGGACGCGCTGAAGGGCAAAGAAATTGAATGCCGCGTCATTAAGCTCAACCGCAAGCGAGGCAACATCGTTCTTTCGCGTAAAATCGTGCTCGAGACCGAGCAGCAGCGAAAGAAGGCGTTCACTCTCGAGGTGTTGAAGGAAGATGCCGAGGTGCGCGGCATCGTTAAGAACATCACTGACTATGGCGTTTTCATAGATCTCGGTGGAATCGATGGATTGCTTCACGTGACGGATCTCTCCTGGGGCCGCGTGAATCATCCGTCGGAGATGTTCAATGTCGGC
>Ga0075421_100006128_pt1 | contig 14622 bp, 12 predicted proteins | sample SoiMetdeltSBSDD5_FD_75292 | JGI IMG/M metagenome (GOLD analysis project Ga0075421, IMG submission 75292) | Bulk soil microbial communities from a Populus tree surrounding site in Tennessee, USA - Soil MetaG P. deltoides SBSDD5 | ecosystem: Environmental > Terrestrial > Soil > Tree plantation...
TCCATGGTGGCGCCGACGAGCGTGAGCGCGCCGAACACCGGATCGAGGGGATCGAGCGCGCTCGCACCCGCCACGATCAAGAGGTCGGCCCCTTCCCCGCGGAGCGCCACCAGCTCGTCCGCCACCGCGCGCGCGGAGCCGCCCGTGAAGCGCAGCGGCAGCAATCGCGATCCGAACCAGTCGATCTTCTCCCCCAGCGCCGACTCGAAGCGGGCGCGCTGGCGCGCGTCGAGGCTCTCGCGGGCGACGGCGCCCACCATCGCCGGCCGGAACGGCCGCACGACGACCAGTCCCTCGGCCGCCCGCGCGGCCTTCTCCACCGCGGTCAGCGTCGATTCCGGGATCACGAGTGGGGTCACTTTCGCTCGCGCCACGACTTCGCTCGCCTCCACCGGTTGGCCCTCGAAGAGCGTGAAGACCGAAATTCCCTCGTGCGCGTTCACGTCGGCGAGCGCGGCGCGACGAACATCGAGCAGCCCGCGCGCCGCCGCCGCCAGCGTCCACTGTCCCCCCGTGTAGCCTTTCACCTGGACGCCGCTGCCCACCACCGCCTCCGCAAGACGTCGGCCCGCGTCCTCTTCGTGCAGATCGCCGTCGTGGACTTCGAGCACGTGGATCTCGTCCCATGGCGCGGCGAGCACGCGCTCCGCCGAGGGCCGGTCGAGACGAGCGCCCTTCGCCACGGTGACCTTTCCCGCCGCGTCGCGCACGTCGTGGCACAGGACTCGCTCCACGAGATTGTCCACGCTCGCGTCGTGGCGACGGACCGCGATCGCCTTCATCGCACCTTCTCGACGTCCGCGCCCATCGCGCTCATCGGGTCGGCGCCTCGCTGCGGACACGTGCGCTCATCGGTTGTCCGGTGCCGCCGCCGCGCATGAGCTGGATCTCGGCGAGCACCGCGAGCGCGATCTCGGGCGCGCTGCGAGCGCCGAGGTCGAGCCCGATGGGGACGCGCACGCGCTTCAGCGCGGCCTCGTCCACCCCGTCCTCGCCGAGCATCTTCAAGATGGTTGCCCCTCGACGCGATGAGCCCAGCATGCCCACGTAGCCGACATCGGTGGCGAGGGCATGACGGAGCACGGGCAGATCGTACTTGTAGTCGTGGGCGACGAGCACGAGCGCCGCCGCCGGCGTGAGCGGGTAGTCGCGAACGAGCTCCGACGGAATGCCCACGCGCAGCTCGTCCACGTCGGGAAAGCGCTCGCGGGTCGCGAAGCGAGGGCGCGCATCGATGACCACGGTGCGATACCCGAGCGTCCGCGCCAGTGCCGTCATGGGCATGGCGACGTGGGTTGCGCCCACCACGAGCAGGAGCGCGGGCGGCGCGTAGACCTCGACGAAGGCCCGCACGTCGTCGAGCGCGAGCGTGCGCGAGGCCCCGCTGTCGATGGCCGCGCGCGCCTCTTGCACGAAGCGCGCGTCGAGACGCGGATCGCCGAGCGTTCCCTCCGTGATTCCGTCGTCGAGCACGAGGAGCTTGGCGCCGACGCGACCGTCCAGACGGGTGACGATGGCGCCCCGGCCGCCGCGGCCGGCGTGGGCGCGCACGCGCTCGTAGAGCGCGGCCGTTGCGTCATCGCTGGGGCCGAGCGCGAGCGGCTCCACGAACACCTCGATGGTGCCGCCGCACGTGAGCCCGATCTCCCACGCTTCTTCGTCACCGAGGTCGAGCTCGAGCAGCCGCGGACGCATCGTCTTCAGCACGTCCGCCGATTCCTCGAGCACCTGGGCATCCACGCAGCCGCCGATGGTGACGGAGCCGAGCACGGCGCCGTCCTCGCCCACCAGCATCTTCGCGCCTTCCTTGCGGGGCGTGGTGCCGCGGGTGTTCACGAGGGTGGCGACGGCAACCTTGCCGGGAGCGCGTCGCAATTGATCAATGTGTTCGAAGAGTTCGGCCACAGCCTTCAATGATACGCTCCGGCGCCGGAAAAGGACACCGCGGCTGTCACAAGGCGGCGGTTTTCACGCGGATTCAGGAGTCGCTCCGCGTGACGGCGCGATGGAGGCGGGCATCAGTGACGCCTCCGTGGTCGTTGGAAGAGATGGCGGAGCTAGCCGAAGCGCCGGGCGATGTACCCATGCGGCCCTGCTATGATCGGGCCCCCATGATGACCCGCCGTCGATTCCTCGCCACCGTGAGCGCGAGCCTCCTCGCGGCGCCGCTCGCCGCGGGGGCTCAAGCGCCAGGCAGGCAACCGCGGCTGGGCTGGCTAGTGTTCAGTGGTCCGTTCACCGAGACCTCTCCTGACCTGGAAGCCGCCGTCCTGCGAGGCCTTCGCGAGCGAGGCTATGTCGACGGGAAGACGCTCAGTATCGAATACCGGTATGCCCACAGTCGACATGAACGGCTTCCAGAGCTGGCGGCAGACCTCGTACGTCTGAAAGTCGACCTCCTGCTAGGGATCGGCGGCGACGTTGCGGCCGCTTTCAAGGGGGCGACGAGTACCGTGCCCATCGTCGTGGGCATGAGCACCGACCCCGTTCGCTCACAACTCGCTGCGAGCCTCGCGCGGCCCGGGGGCAATCTCACGGGGGTCACCTTTCTGTTCGATCAGTTGGCGGCCAAGCGCGTCGAATTGTTCAGGGAGATCGTGCCGCAGGGGGTTCGCCTCGCGGTCGTGTACGACCCCACGCATATCGACAACGACTTTACCGAGGTGCAGGCGGCCGCCCGGCGCCTCGGGATACAGCTTCAACCATTGGAGATACGCCGCCCGGAAGATCTGGAAGCGACCTTGCTGGCAGTGGTTCAGGCACGCGCGGAAGCGCTCATCGTGGTACCGGGACGCCTGACAGCCGTTCTCGGCAAACGGATCGTCGAGAGCGCTGCGCAGCAGCGCATCCCGGTGATTTCAGGCTGGAGGGAGTTCGCCTCGGGTGGCGCCGTGGCGACGTATGGGCCGAACCGTGTGGAGGCGTCGGGACGACTCGGAGGTTATGTCGACAAGATTCTCAAAGGCGCGAAGCCGGCGGACCTGCCAATCGAGCAGCCCTCGCAGTTCGAACTGGTGATCAACCTCAAGAGCGCCAAGGCACTCGGTCTCATGGTTCCTGCGTCGCTGCTGGGGCGGGCGGATCAGATCATCGAGTGACGACTTCGGCGTCGCCGCCTCGAACTGAGAATACAACCCGCTGCCGATCAGAGCGTCAACTTGCCGGCGAGATCGCGGAGCGCGGCCAGGTTGTGCGCGGACGCGAAATGATCGACGAGGGGCAGCGCCGCTGCCATTCCGCGCGTGAGCGGCTCGTAGGACGGATTGCCGAGGAGCGGGTTCAGCCAGATCACGCGCCCCGCCCGGCGCTTGATGCGGAGCAGCTCGGTGGCCAGTAGCTCCGGCTCCCCGGTATCCCAGCCGTCGGAGAGGATGATCACGATCGTGCGGCGATCCACCAGCGACGGCCACTCGCGGTTGAACTCCGCCAGCGATTCCCCGATACGGGTCCCCCCCGACCAGTCGCGAACCTCCGTGAGGCGACGCAGGACGGCGCGATACGAGCGCGACTTCAGATGCTCGGTGATGCGCGTGAGACGCGTCGAGAACGTGAACGTCTCCACCCGCCCGAAGACCGACTGCAGCGCGAACAGGAACTGGAGGAGGAAGCGGCTGTACAGATCCATCGATCCGGAGACGTCGCACAGCAGGACGAGCCGCGCCTTCCGCCGCTTGCGCTCGCGGTAGCGGAGGTCGATGAGGTCGCCGCGGGTGAGGTTGGCGCGCAGCGTGCGGCGCAGATCCACGCGGCCGCGGCGGCGCACGGGACGGCGCCGCCGGCTCAGCCGCCGGGCGAGGCGCCGCGCGATCTGGATGGTGAGCCGGAAGACTTCATCGAGCTGGTCGCTGGTGAACGTCGCGAAGTCCTGCCCGCTGAGCGATTCGCGGTCGGACACGCCCGGCACGCCGAGCGGCTCGCTCTGCGCCTCCTCCTCGTCGCCGCCCCACGCATCGAGCGCGAGCGTCTCTCGCTTCTGCCCGCCGCCGGCCACGAGCGGCGCCGACTCCTCCGCCGGCGCCAACGACATGAGGCCCGGGATGCCGGCCTCGGGATCGGGGGCCACCCGCCAGAACGCCTCGAAGCAGCGGTCGAACGTCGGCACGTCCTCCGGCCGCGTCACGAACACCGTGCGCAGGCCGAGGTAGACCTCATCGCGGTCGCCGAGATCGAGGTGATCGAGCGCGCGCACGGCGTCGGTGACGTGGAAGAGCGAGACGGGCAGGCCGTGCCGCCGCAGCAGCGTCGCAAACCGCACGACGGCGGCGGAAAGACCGCGCGGCGCCACTAGCTCTGGACGGGAAGGAACGGCGCCAGCCCGGACTTCGCGACGTCGGCGCGGAATCGCTTGATGTCGTCCGCGTCCTTGAGCACGCAGCCGAGTGTCTCCGCGACCAGCGCCTCGTCGAGATGGTCCGCGTGGAGGTCGGCGAGCGCCTGCGCCCAGTCGAGCGTCTCCGCGACCCCGGGCACCTTGGAGAGGCGGACGCGGCGGAGGCTCTCCATGAAGTGCGCGACCTCGCGGGCGAGCCGCGCGTCGATCCCGGGCACCTTCCGCTCCACGATGCGGAGCTCCTTCTCGAAGCTCGGGTAGTCGATCCAGAGGTAGAGGCAGCGCCGGCGGAGCGCGTCGCTCAGCTCGCGCGTGCGGTTCGAGGTGAGGATCACGTGCGGCGGATGCGTGGCCTTGATCGTGCCGATCTCCGGGATCGTCACCTGCCAGTCCGCGAACACCTCGAGCATGAACGCCTCGAATTCCTCGTCGCAGTTGTGGGTGACGACCTGATTGGCGACGAAGTACGGCGTGCCGTCGAGCACGAAGTCGTAGACCGTCTGCGGCTCATCGACCTGCTGGATGACCCGCACCTCGCCGAGGACGACGTCGCGGTCGATGACGTCGCCGAGATCCGCGCTTTCGAACGCGGCGGCCACGCGCGCGAGCGACGACTTGTTCGACTTCACCCGGCCCGCGAGGATGTCGTGAATCGTCTGGTGCGACGGCTTGCCGTTCGGGACTTCACGCTGCCGAATCGACTCCAGAACCGGCCGCACGAGGTGTTCGGGCAGCAATTCCGTGGTCGTGAACGGGGGCGGCGGGGGCGTCCCGAGCCGAGCCTGTTTCGTGAGCGAACAGAACCCGATTCGGCGCGCGAAGCCGGCGCGGTCGGAGATGGTCAGCGTGAAGTAGGGCCCGCGCCGGAACGTGGTCGGGCGGCCGGTGCTGCTGACGTGGGAGTCGACGCCGAGCGAGCTCAACAGATGCTGGAATCCCACGAGCAGATAAAGCGACGCCGATGTCGCGCTCACCTGATGGTCGGCGACCCAGCCTTCGCCGTCCAAATAGCCGCGGACGAACGCGGCTTTCTTGTCGTCGGGAAGCTCGAACACGAAGGGCGGGACTTCGCGCTGCCGGCTGCGAAGGAAGCCGCGCCGCAGGAGGCGGCGGAGATACCGTCCGAGCGGAAGCGAATGGTGCGTCAGCTCCCAGTTGTTGTGAGGGCCGCGCAGGATGCGTGGCTTGCGGCCGAACGCTTCCTCGAACTTCTGGGCGTACAGCGCGAGGTTCGTCGCGTCCTTGTCCGAGATGCAGAGCCGATCGCTCGTGAAACAGCCGTCGGCGACGATGTAGCCGAGAAGCTCGTAGAAAGCCACGGACTGATTCACGCGCAGACCCGGAGCCACGCCGGGCGAGTCGAGCGCGCTCTCGACGCCGAGCGCGTTCGCGACACTCGCAAAGGTCTTCGCGCGGAGCGACCGGCGGGACGGTCGCGGTGCCATGACGTTGCAGAGGTGACTTGGCGACACCCCGGCCTCGACCGCCAGATCGGCGTACGTCCGCCCGGAGCCGGCGTACGCGGCGTGGAGCACCGCTCGCGCTGCCGCGGTCACCTTCACGATGTCGTCTCCGAACGGGACCTGAGGCTCCGCGGGCGCCACGAAGGGAGCCCGCTTGGACAGAGGGAGACGATCGCCCTCGCGCAGGTCGCGGGCCTGCACGACCTCCCAGCCCGCCCCGGTGTAGCGGGCGAATCGATGCTCCGGCGTGACTTCGAGGACACGCCCACCGACGAAGACTCGCAGCACGCTGGTCGTCTCGCGAGGCACCACGCGCTTCACGCGGCTCCGCGTCAAGCGATAGCTCTCCGGGTCGAAGCTCACCAGCTCGTCGCCGACCTCGATGTCTTCTGCGCGCCGGATGCCGGCGGTCGTGGTGACGAGCGTTCGGGCGGCGACACAGCGGTCCACTTCATCGACGAGCAGGACAGGAGCCCGGTCAGGTTGCGTGATGGCCTGGAGCAACGGACGGCGAAGAAGAAAGGCCTCGGAGAAGATCTCCTGTTCCTCCGACGCCCGCGCCGCTCCCGACGTCTCCGCGAGCTTGATGTGCAGCAGCTGCTTCTGATAGTTCCACTCGTAGAGCGCAGTGGCGGCGTCGAGGCCCTCGTAGCACTGGAGACGGATGAGATTCGTCCCGAGCATCCGCGCCATCACCTTCGCGACTTCGGTCTTCCCCACCCCGGCGTGGCCCTCGATCAGCAGCGGTTTCCGGAGGCGCATCGCGAGGTGAACGGAGGTGGCGACGGGCGCATCGGTGACGTACTGCGCCTCTTCCATCAACGCTTGGAGTTGCCGGATCTCCTCACGCACGGGTCTTCATTCTACATGAAGGCGTGCATAGTCCTCGGGCGTGTCCACGTCGGGCGGCATGGGCGCGTCGATGGGGACGCGGGTCACCCGGGCCGGGTCCGCGTTCACCAGCGCACGCGCGCCGGCATCGCCGGTGAGCGCGCGTAGCTCGGGAAAGACCTCGCCCGCAAAGAGCACCGGGGTGCCCTGCACGCCGCGGTAGACGGGCGCCACGATCGCCTTCCGTTCCGCGCGAAACGCCGCGAGCAGGGCGGGCACGACCGCGGCGGGCACCCGCGGCTGATCGCCGAGAGCGACGAGCACCGCTTGCGTCCCCGACTCGAGCGCCGCCACGCCCACCGCGATCGAGGATCCCTGCCCGTCCCGGGGCCGCGGGTTGATCGCGAACCGCACGGCGAGACCGGCGAGCGCCTCACGCACGGCGGCGGCGTCGTCGCCGCCCGTGACGACGACGAGGTCTTCGACATGCGCGACGACGCGCTCGACGCTCCATCGCAGAACTGGTTTACCGCGCAGGTCGAGGAGCAGCTTCTGCCGCCCCATGCGTCGAGCCAACCCCGCCGCGAGGACGATGCCCGCGATCACAGACGGCCGGCGACTACGACGCGATGGCGGATGGAGCTCGAATAGACCGGGCGAGGCGCGTGAGGAACGGCGCCGGAACGGGAGCGACCGCGCGCGCCGCTCCGCATCCCGGCGCCACGATCTTCAGGGTCGGGCGCGCTTCAGTGCGGCTTCGATCGCTCGCCGCGCGAAGACCCGACAGAGGTGCGACTTGTACTCGACGGAACCTTGCAGATCGGCCTGGACGTCGACGCCGTCCGCCGCCTTCGCGGCCGCCGCTTCGATGGCCCCTTGATCGAGGCGCTTGCCGGTCAGCCCGGCTTCGACGCCCTTGGCGCGCACCGCCTTGGTGCCGGCGCCGGTGACGCCGACGCTCGCCTTGGAGCAGGTGCCCCCGCCGTCCACGGCGACGGCGGCGGCGACGCCGACCACCGCGAACCGCGACGCCGGATGCGGGAACTTCATGTAGGCCGCGCCCGTCCCCGCGGCGGGGATCGGGACCCGGATCTCGACGAGGATCTCGTCCTCGCGGACCGCGGTGGACATCAGACCCTGGAACCAGTCGTCGACCTTCACCGTGCGGCGGCCGCGGGGGCCTTCGCACACGAACTCGGCGCCGAGCGCGATCATCGAGGCCGGCCAGTCCGCCGCGGGATCCGCGTGCGCGAGCGAGCCGCCGATGGTGCCGAGGTTTCTTACCTGAGGATCGCCGACGACGCCCGCGACTTCGGACAGGACGGGAATGCGGTCCTTCACGACCTTCGACGACTCCATCTGATAGTGGGTCGTCATCGCGCCGATGACGAGGGCGCCACCCTCTTCCTTGATGCCGGCCAGCGTCTTGATCTTGCGCAGGTCGATGAGGTGCTTCGGCTGCGCGAGGCGCAGCTTCATCATGGGAATGAGGCTGTGGCCGCCGGCGAGGATCTTCGCGTCGTCCTTCAGCTGACCGAGCAGCCCCAGCGCTTCCTGCACGCTGCCGGGGGCGTGGTACTCGAATGCGGCGGGGTACATGAGCGCCTCCTCTATTTCCTGGCGGCCGCCACGGCCTTCCAGATCTTCTCGGCGGTGAGCGGCATGTCGATGTGAGTCACGCCGAACGGCGAGAGCGCGTCGAGCACGGCATTCACGACGGTGGGCGTGGACGCGATCGTCCCCGTCTCCCCCGCCCCCTTCACCCCGATCGGGTTCACCGGGCTCGGCGTCACCGTGCGGTCGGTCTCGTAATTCGGGAGCTGGTCCGCCTTCGGCATCGCGTAGTCCATCATGGTGCCGGTGAGGAGCTGGCCGTCGGGGCCGTAGACCCCGTGCTCCCACAGCGCCTGCCCCACGCCCTGCGCGATGCCGCCGTGCACCATGCCGTCCACGATCATGGGATTGATGACCTTCCCCACGTCGTCCACGGCCACGTACTTGAGCAGCTTGACCGCGCCGGTATCGACATCGACGTCCACGACGGCGACGTGCGCGCCGAACGGGAACGTGAAGTTGCTCGGGTCGTAGAACGTCGTCGCCTCCAGCCCCGGCTCCATCCCCTGCGGGATGTTGTGGGCGAGATAGGCCATGAGCGCGACCTCGCCCCAGGTCTTGGCCTTGTCGGGCGCGCCCTTCACCGTCCACTTGCCGTCCGCGTAGTCGAGGTCCTTCTCGCTGGCCTCGAGCAGGTGCGCGGCGATCTTGCGTCCCTTCTCCTTCACCTTCTCCACCGACCTCACGATCGCGCTGCCGCCCACGCACGCGGAGCGGCTGCCGTAGGAGCCCATGCCGAAGGGGATCAGCGCGGTATCACCGTGCACGATCTCCACCTGCTCCATCGGAATGCCGAGCTCGTCCGCCGCCAGCTGCGCGAACGTCGTCTCGTGCCCCTGCCCGTGCGAGTGCGATCCTGTGAACACGGTGACCGCGCCCGTGGGATGAACGCGCACAGCGCCTGACTCCCAGAGCCCCGCGCCGGCACCGAGCGATCCCGCCACCGCCGACGGCGCGGGGCCGCACGCCTCGATGTACGTGGTCACGCCGACACCGATGTAGCGATGGTTGCGACGGGCGACCTCCTGCTCCTTGCGCACGGCGGCGTAGCCGGACATCTCCAGCGCGCGGTTCAGCGCGGGCTCGTAGTCGCCGCTGTCATAGGCGAACGCCACGGGCGTCTGGTACGGCGTACCGCCCGTGAATTTTGGAATGAGGTTGCGCCGCCGCACCTCGGCGGGGTCCTGTCCGAGCTGGCGCGCGGCGCGGTCCATGAGCCGCTCGAGGAGGAACGTCGCCTCCGGACGTCCGGCGCCGCGATAGGCGTCCACGGGCGCCGTGTTGGTGAGCATCCCCCACACTTCGCAGAAGATGCTGGGCAGCTTGTAGACGCCCGAGAGCAGCGGGCCGTACAGGAACGAGGGGATCAGCGGCGCGAACGTCGAGAGGTAAGCGCCGAGGTTGGCGTGGGTGCTCACGCGCAGGCCCGTCACGATCCCGTTGCCGTCGAATGCCAGGGCGGCCTCGGTGACGTGGTCGCGACCGTGGGCGTCGTTCATGAAGCTCTCGCGGCGGTCGGCCGTCCACTTCACGGGGCGCGCGAGCGTCTTCGACACCCAGCACGCGATGACCTCCTCGTTGTAGACGAAGATCTTCGAGCCGAAGCCACCGCCCACGTCGGGAGCGATCACCCGCATCTTCGTCTCGGGAATGCCGAGGACGAACGCCGCCATGAGCAGCCGGTGCACGTGCGGGTTCTGCGACGTCACCCACAGCGTGAGGTCACCGGTGCCGGGCGAGAAGGACGCCACGCACGCGCGCGGCTCCATCGCGTTCGGGATCAGGCGCTGGTTGAGAAGCGGCTGCTGCACGACGGTGGCGGCACCCTTGAACGCGTTCTCGGTGGCCGCCTTGTCGCCGATCGTCCAGTAAAAGGACTGGTTGTTCGGGATCTCGTCGAAGAGCTGCGCAGCGCCCTTCTCGCGCGCGCGCTTGGCGTCGGTCACCGCCGGCAGCGGTTCGTAGTCCACGTTCACGGCCTCGGCGCCGTCGCGCGCCGCGTACGCGCTCTCGCCGATCACGACGGCCACCGGCTCCCCGACGTAGCGTACTTTTCCGGACGCGAACGCCGGCCGCACCGGAACCTTGATCTCCGGGAGCATCCAGCCGCAGGGAAGCCCGCCCACCTGGACGTCCTGTCCGCTGTAGACCGCGATCACGCCCGGGGTTGCCTTGGCGCCGGTGGCGTCAATCCGCCGCAGCCGCGCGTGAGCGTGCGGGCTGCGCACGAACGCCGCGTACGTCATCCCCGGCAGCTTGACGTCGTCCACGTACTGGCCGCGGCCGGTGATGAACCGCGGATCTTCGCGCCGCTTGATCGCCTTGCCGAACAGACGCTCAGTCGTGGTGGCCATGGCGCGCCCTCACTTCTGGGCCGGGTGTTCGGCGGCCCACTGAATTGCCTTCACGATGTTGTGGTAGCCCGTGCATCGGCACAGGTTGCCCTCGAGCTGATGGCGGATCTGGTCTTCTGAGGGATGCGGGAAGCGCTCGAGGAGCTGGTAGGACGCCATGATCATGCCCGGCGTGCAGAAGCCGCACTGCAGCCCGTGTTTTTCCCAGAAGCCCTGCTGGATCGGGTGCAGGTCGCCGTTCTTGGCGAGGCCTTCGATGGTGGTGATGTTGGCGCCGTCCGCCTGCACCGCGAAGACGTTGCACGCCTTCACCGCCTGGCCGTTCATGAGGATCGTGCACGCGCCGCACTGGCTGGTGTCGCAGCCGACGTGCGTTCCCGTCAGCCCGACCATCTCCCGGATGTAGTGCACCAGGAGCAACCGGGGCTCGACCTCGTGCTTGTACGTCTGGCCGTTGATCGTGACCGTGACAGGCAATTTCACCGGCGTCCTCCGTGGGCAGCATCGAGGATGAAGCCGGGCCGGCCCCCCTCGTGGCGTCAGAGCCTAAGACCTCGCTCTAGCCGTGTCAACGACCTTGCCGTGCGTATGTTCGGCGGGATGGACATCGCTCCGGCCGCACCGGGGTGATGCTGCGGCGGCGCGTGAACAACGGATGTGGGCGCGACGCGCAGGCGCCGCGCGCCGATTAGGGCATGCCGCGGGGAACGAACGCGAGGGCGAGACCGAGGATCGTGACGAGGATGGCGAGGACCGTGACCTCCGCGACGCGGACGATCGTGCGCACGCGCCGGCGCGGGGCCACGTCCTCGATGACGTCGGTGCGGGCGACGAGCTCGGGGGAGCCGGCATCGACGAGGTCGGGACGGATCACGGACGTTCCCGCGAGATGGCCGGCCTCGAGCGCCGCCTGGCAGACGTGGTTGATAATGCGCGGGACGCCCTCGGAGAGCTCGAAAATCCGGTCGACGGCGTCGGCGGTGAACCGGCACGCCGCCGAGACGCACGCGGAGCGGAGACGGTGATCGATGTAGGCGGCGGTCTCGGCGCGCGTCAGCGGCCGCAGCGCGGTCTGCACGCCCACGCGCCGCCGCAGCCTCTGCACTTCCGGCCGTTCCAGCATGGCCGCGAGCTCGGGCTGGCCCGCGAGGACGAAGTGGACGAGCTTCGAGGCGTCCGTCTCCATGTTGGCCAGCATCAAGAGGTCATCGACGACGGGCGGGCTGAGATGCTGGGCCTCGTCCACGATCACGAGCACGCTGTGCCCGCCGGCGTTCGCGGTGAGCAGCAGCCGCGCGAAGTCCGCGAGCAGGTCCGCCTTCCGCATCGACGTCGGTTCCTGCCCGAGGTCGGAGACGAGCGTGTACAGGATGTCGGGGAACGACAAGGACGGATTGACCACGAAGGCAGTCGTGACCCTCTCCGGGAGCTCCTTGCACAGCGCGCGCAAGATCGTCGTCTTCCCGGTTCCCACTTCACCCGTGAGCACCATGAACGCGGCGCCCTCCTGGACGCCGCGATGGAGTCCCTCGAGCGCGGCGCGGTGGCTCTGCCCGAGATAGAGGAACGCCGGGTCGGGCGTGAGCGCGAAGGCTCGTTGCCGATACGGTTCGCGATTGACGGAAACGGACGTTGTCATGACATGACTCGGAAACGGCACGCCGTCGGGATAACCTCGGCGCGCGACGGGTGCTACGACACCATGCTCACCTGGTGGAAGCCTCGGTTCGAGACGACGTCGTCCATCGGGCTTCCGGTCGTCTCGCCGCCCGCGAATGCAATGGCGGCAAGCCCGGTGAGCGCGGCGAGGATAGTCACCGCCGCCGCGATCCGGCGAAGGAGGGACATCGCCCGCGCCTCCTCAACACTGGGAAACATCTCGGCTCTGGGTTCCATGCGCCACACATGGACGCAAGGGCCGTTCCAACACATGGCCACGAATCGAAAAGTGCGCGCTTGCGGGAGGTTGTAAAACGTGGGCGCGACACCTAGGACCTCCGCGCTGTCGGAGGGCTGACGCACCGGGCTGACATCCCGTCAGCGGTGCGCGGTGAATCTTCAATCGCCGAGCAGCCGTTGGGCCTCGGCTCGCGCCGCGTCCAGCACCACGCGCACCGGTACCGACTTGTCGGCGGCAAGGCGGCGGACGTCTGCGAACTCCGGCGTGGCGGTGACCACGCGTCCCTCGAATCGCGAGATCTTGCAGGCGACGGGACCGTACGCGGTCGCCACCGTCACCATCTCGCGCGGCAGCACTGCGCGCTCGCGCGTGGACCAGCGCACGCCGATAGTGGTGGACTCCCCGAAGAGCGTCCGGCTGAGAGCGGGGACATCCGCGGGCCGACACAGCGCGGTGACGACGATGCCGGGACGGCCATGCTTCATGATGACCGGCGTCAGGAAGACGTCGAGCGCGCCCGCCTCCCGCAGCCGCTCCGTCACCGGCTCGTAGAGCTGCGGTGACATATCGTCGATCGTTGCCTCGAGCTGCGTCACGACGTCGCCGCCGGCGGCGGGCGCGGAATCGCCCACGAGCACACGCAGGACGTTGGGCGTGTCGGGCAGATCCATCGTGCCTGCGCCGTAGCCGACCGCGCTCACGGTCATCGGGGGCATGCGCCCCGGTGTCTTCACGAGCGTGGAGAGAATGGCTGCGCCCGTCGGCGTCACCAGCTCGGCGCGCACGCCGGTGTCCACAAGGGGGAAGCCCCGCAGCAACTCCGCCGTCCCCGGCGCCGGCACCGGGATGCGGCCGTGCGGCCCGCCCACCATGCCGCCGCCGATCGGCAGCGCCGAGGCGTGAACCTCGCTCACGCCGAGCAGCGAGAGGCCGAGCACGCTGCCCGTGATGTCGATGATCGCGTCGACCGCGCCCACGTCGTGGAACTCGACGGTGTCGCGCGTGCGCCCGTGCACGCGCGCCTCGGCGTCGGCGAGGCGCGTGAAGATCTCCCGCGCGCGTCCCCTCACCGCGGCGTCGATGGTGGACGCGTCCAGGACGGCGAGGATGTCGGGCAACGTCCGGTGATGGTGGTGGCGTCCCGCGTCGATCTCCACCTCCACCTTGGTGGCGCGAAACGCGCCTTTGCGGACTTCGCGCGCGGTGAGATCCCAGCCCTCGAGCGGCAGCTTGCGCAGCTCCTGGCGGAGAGCGTCCAGCGAGACTCCCACGTCCACGAGCGCGCCCAGGATCATGTCGCCCGCGGCGCCGCTCGGGCAGTCGAAGTACACGAGCGGCGCCATGGCTAGCGGATCTTCGCGACGAGGTGGTTGATCTGGCTCGCCTGGTGCGCGGCGCCGTAACCGTTGTCGATGTTCACGACCGAGATGCCGGGCGCGCACGAGTTCAGCATGGCGAGCAGCGCGGCAAGGCCCGCGAACGAGGTTCCGTAGCCGACGCTGGTCGGGACCGCGATCACCGGGCGATCGACGAGCCCGGCCACCACGCTCGGCAACGCGCCTTCCATCCCCGCCACCGCGACGATCGCGTTTGCGTCCCGCAGCACCGCGCTGACCGCGAGCAGCCGATGGAGCCCGGCCACCCCGCAGTCGTAGAGACGCTCCACGCGATTGCCGAGCGCCTGCGCCACCAGCGCCGCCTCCTCCGCCACGGAGAAATCGGCGGTCCCGGCCGCGACCACCGCGATGAGACCGACCTCGTCGGTGGGGCCGGGGTTGATAACGAGCAGCCGGGCCTCCACGCTGTACGTGTGCGGAAGGGCGGCGGCCGCCACCGCGTCCGCCACGCGCTGATCGGCCCGGGTCGCGAGCACGTTCGTGTGATAGCTGGTGAGGCGACGCACGATCGCGACGACCTGCTCGGGCGTCTTGCCCTCGCAGAAGACAGCTTCGGGCGCGCCGCCGCGGAGCGCGCGATGCGTGTCCACCTTCGCAAAGCCGAGATCCTCGAACGGAAGCGCGCGCAGGCGACTGAGCGCGAGCTCGACGTCCATGCGTCCCGCGCTCACGTCCTCCAGCAACCGCCGCAGGACCTCGGGGGTCATTTATAGAAGCCGCTTGCTCGGGTTCG
>Ga0075421_100006130_pt1 | contig 14618 bp, 14 predicted proteins | sample SoiMetdeltSBSDD5_FD_75292 | JGI IMG/M metagenome (GOLD analysis project Ga0075421, IMG submission 75292) | Bulk soil microbial communities from a Populus tree surrounding site in Tennessee, USA - Soil MetaG P. deltoides SBSDD5 | ecosystem: Environmental > Terrestrial > Soil > Tree plantation...
GCACTCTCGAGCATCGAGACTCACAACAAGTTTCCGGGAGCGTGTTGACAGCGGCGGATCGCAATCTGCAACCGCTTCGAAATTTTTGTGAGGGTGGAGACAGAATGTCGTCAGTGTAGTCGATGACTACACGGACCGTCATCGCCGCTTAACAGAGTCTGAGCCAGAGGGCTGCTAGATGCCGGCCTGTTCCAGCCGACAAGCAGTGCCATCGATCCGACGCCGATCTGGCACGCACCGGCTAAGCCTTCTTCACGAACTCAGACTTCAGCTTCATTCCGCCGAAGCCTTCGATCTTGCAGTCGATGTTGTGGTCGCCCTCGACCAGTCGAATGCCTTTGACCTTGGTGCCGGCCTTGAGGGCCGATGAAGCCCCTTTGACAGGCAGGTCCTTGACGACGATGACGGTATCGCCCTCCTCGAGTACGTTGCCGTTGACGTCGCGGACCACACGCTCGGGCTCATCGCTCCCAATGGGCGCAGGTGCGGAGGGCGAGACGGGCTCCCACTCGTGCGCGCATTCTGGGCAGACATACATCTGTCCGTCCTCGTAGGTGAGCTCGGAATTGCATTTTGGGCAGGCCGGCAACGGTGTCATCTCGGTCCTCAAATGATCGAATACGGCGGGGTTGCGGGGCGTTGCCCGGCATCTCAATCGGCGCCCTTCCACCCATGAAGTTGCGCCAGCTCCAGCGCAGCTCGATGTCGCCTGCGCCAATGACGCTCGCGCTGCTCGCGTTCGCGGCGAATCTCAGACCATTGCTCGTGGTAGGCATCCAGTACCTTTCGATCGCCATGATAGCGAGCGAGTGCATCACGATTTGCAGCGCGCAACGCGATGGCCCCGTTGTAGCCGCCGAAACCTTGAGTGGAGCATAAAACGCCGCCGTCGAGGTCGCCCGCAACGTTGGCCGCTTGCAGAGTGAAGCGTTCCGCCACGGGACCCAGATCGGGGTCCACGCGCCGGAGCGTTGGTACGCCCACCGCGCGTCCACCGAGAAGATATTGAATGGCCTGCGACACGGCCTTCAGTCCGGTCTCGCCCATCGAATGCCCATCGCCGACAGCTTTCGGTGCACCGACAGTCATGGTGGCGGGGTTGCCTCTTCGGCCTTGCCGCGCCGCGCTTCCGGCGAGCCCAGCTGCTACCGTCGTCAGGTCCGTCCTGGAGTTGGTGCGAGTTCCCGTTGCATGGGCAACGAGATACGCAAAGTCATCGACCGAGTAACCGTGACCTTCGAAGGCGAGGTCGAGCGCCTGCACGATGGCATTCTCTCCGCCGAACCCGACTCCTGCGAAGTGAGCCTTGCCGCCGGCTTCACCGCTCTGCCCCCAACCGACGATGATGGACGTGACGTCGAGAAAATTCTCGAGTGCGAACTTCAGCGTGGTGACGAGCACACCGGAGCCGGCGTGGCCTACCACCGTTCCCCAGGGCATCGATGTCGAAAGGCGCAAGACAGTCGGAAACAGTGTCAATCGCCGCGGGCACGTGATCGCGAATGGACCGTATACCCAAGTTCACGCGCAGTCGTGCGCCGACGGTTGCCTCGATCTCGTGCAGCGTGGCCGGATGGCCGGCACGCTCACCTGCCAACCATTTCATCTGCGCCGGGTTTGTTTGATGGGTGAACTCGATCAGACCGGCGTCAAAGGCCGCAAACGCGATGAACTCGGGTGAATCTGTTGCGCGGGCGAGAAACGTCTCTGTGCTGCCGACCGCGGACATCGAGCACGGCGTGCCAATCGTCACCAGCACCTTGTCTGTGGACAGCAAGCGCGGATCACTCCTGCGATGCCGATTTCCATCCGGGCGAACTTGCCTTGTGGGAAGCTGCCTTCGGTTGCGTCGGCAACGCGCCTAACGGGCCGCGCGACACACGTGTGCTCGCGAGCACCAGGACTGCGTCGTTCAAGACAATGTCGACCAGTTGCGTGCCGCCTCGCGGGAAGTGGCATTGGCCTGCAGCGCGTGCGGCAATGTGACGAACAGCGTCGCGCGCATCATCAGTGGGCGTGGCTCGTGCATCCGTGCCTTGCCTGAGGCCTCGACCGAAGCCCTGCCCCCAGTGTCCCGCGCGTGCCTTCATGTCCACCGCGTCGTGACCAAGCGGCCAACGCAGGCACGACTCAAACGTCGGAGGAGTCTGCATCAGACCCTGATCGATCGACCGCAGAAATCCCACGATGAGCTCGACGAACTCTCCGTACCGTTGCACAGTGTCGATAGGCGGCCGCACCCTCCAGCTCGCTTCATTCCAGATCGGCGGCAACCAGACACCCGGGTGCAAATCAACCGGCCAAACCAGTAGCGCCGTCAGGTAGCCTTCCAGTGCGTAGATGTTCATCGTGGCACGCGGCCACGCAGGCTCACTCATCAATAGCGCCAGCGACTCCAGCCCGCGCCGCGTAAAGGGCTGATGTCCGAGCTCGGAGAGCTTCGGCGGCATCAGCGCCGGGGCCTCGATGCCTCGATTGAATGGCGACGCGGCGTAACGACCCATGAGTGGTCTCAATTGACTGGAGTGCGGGTCGCGCCGGTGCGCGCCAATCGCATGCCAAGCAGTTCACGCTTCACTGACAGCTGGACCGGCAGGCGATCACCGAGCTGCTTGAACCATTCTTCCTGCTGTACCAGCTCGCTGTTCCATGCTTGCGCTTCAATTTGCATCAGTGGCTCAAAATCGGCTTGCTGCATCCGGCTGCCCGTCCAGTCGAGGTCAGCGAATCCCGGCATCCAGCCGAGAACGGTTTCGACGGCGCTGGCGCGCCCCTGCGTGCGCTCGACGATCCACTTCAACACGCGCATGTTTTCGCCGAAGCCCGGCCACATGAACTCGCCCTGCTCGCTCCTTCTGAACCAGTTCACGCAGAAAATGCGCGGCTTCTCGTTCACGAGCGCGCCCATCCGCAACCAATGATCGAAGTAGTCGCCCATGTGATAGCCACAGAAGGGCAGCATCGCGAACGGATCACGCCGCACGATTCCCTGCTGGCCCACCGCGGCAGCCGTCGTTTCCGAGCCGAGGGTGGCCGCGAGGTAGACGCCGAAATTCCAATTGAACGCCTCGTACACCAGCGGCACTGTCGTCGCGCGGCGTCCGCCGAATATGAACGCGGAGATCGGCACGCCCTGCGGATCCTCCCAGTTCGGATCGATGGACGGGCATTGGCTGGCGGGCGCCGTGAAGCGCGAGTTCGGGTGGGCGGCCTTGCGTCCGGTGCTACGACCGATTTCCGGCGTCCAGTCCTGCCCCGTCCAATCGATGAGATGCGCCGGCGGCTCGGGCGTCATGCCTTCCCACCAAACATCGCCGTCGTCCGTCAGCGCGACATTGGTGAAGATGACATTCGCACTCAGCGTCGCCAGCGCATTGGGGTTGGTCGTCGCGGACGTTCCCGGAGCGACCCCGAAAAAGCCGGCCTCGGGATTGATGGCGTAGAGTCGACCGTCTTTGCCAGGTTTGATCCAGGCGATGTCATCGCCGACGGTGGAGATCTTCCAGCCATCGAACGCGCGCGGCGGAATCAGCATCGCGAAATTGGTCTTGCCGCACGCGGAGGGAAAGGCCGCTGCGACGTAGGTCTTGTCGCCTTCGGGGCTCTCGACACCGAGAATGAGCATGTGCTCGGCCAGCCAACCCTGCTCGCGCGCCATGTTCGAGGCAATACGCAGCGCAAAGCATTTCTTGCCGAGCAAGGCGTTGCCGCCATAGCCTGAGCCGTACGACCAGATCTCGCGTGTTTCGGGATAGTGCACGATGTACTTGGTCGTGCGATTGCACGGCCAACGCGCATCCTTTTCGCCAGGCGCGAGTGGCGCACCGACCGAGTGAACGCAAGGTACGAAATCGCCGTCTTCGCCCAGCACACGCAGGACGTCCGCACCCATACGCGTCATGGTGCGCATGTTGACCGCTACGTAGGGACTGTCGGTGACCTCGACGCCGATATGCGCAATCGAACTGCCGAGCGGTCCCATCGAGAACGGAATGACATACATCGTGCGCCCACGCATGCAGCCGCTGAACAGGCCGTGCAGCGTCCGACGCATGACGGCGGGATCTTCCCAATTGTTGGTCGGACCGGCGTCATCCTTGCTCGCCGAACAGATGAACGTGCGGTCCTCGACGCGAGCGACGTCCGAAGGGTCCGAGCAGGCGAGGTACGAGTTGCGGCGCGTCTGCGGATTGAGCTTCACCAGCATTCCGCTCTCGACCATGGCGGCGCAGAGGCGGTCGTACTCCTGCTGCGAGCCGTCGGCCCAATGAATCCGATCGGGCTGAGTCAATGCCGCAATGCCGGCGACCCAGTGCTTGAGGCGCTCGTGTCTCAGCGTAGCCGGTGCGCCGCATGTTGCCGCATTGAATTCAGTCATGCGGTTCGTCGAGCGACACGACGACGCGCGACGCTTCGGTCCTCCTCGACGGGCGGCGTCCAGGGCTTCCCGGTGCGCTCTTCGATGTAGCGACGGATCAGCCGACGCACCACCTGCGATGGCGTCGCATCCTCTTCCGCGCACAGCTGCTCGAACAGCTCCTTCTTCCGTGGGTCGATCAGAATGGTCAGTCGAGCAGTGCGGTCTTCGGTGGCCAACGGCGGCCTCACATGGAGTGACAATTTGATGTGCGTGACATTATAATAAAATGCACATCGTCGCAAACGAGCTGTTTCAGCGGACCATGACGAGACACGAGCCGTCGACAAGCGGTGTTCTGTGATCCAGGCGCTGAGTTCGCCGTTGACGCTGTGTCTGCTGCTGCTCACCGCGTGGGGCATCATCGGGCTGGCGGGGTTGATCCGGCCGTCGAGTGTTGCGTTCGCGGGCCGGACTCTGTTTCCGCTGGGGGCCGTGTGCGGTGCCGCCCTCGCATGCGTGGCCGCGATGAGCCTCGCTACTCCTGGCGAGCAGACGGTGCTGCCGATCGGGTTGCCGGATCTTCCCGTGCACCTGCGCCTCGACGGGTTGTCGAGCGCATTCCTGCTGCTGCTCGGTGCAGCAGCCGCCGGCATTTCCGTCTTCGCCGCGGGCTACTTCCGGCGCGGTGAAGGCACGGCACCAGGCCTGCTCTGCCTGCAATATCACCTCTTCCTCGCCAGCATGGGCTTCGTGCTCCTGGCGGACGATGCATACGGATTCATGCTGGCCTGGGAAACGATGGCATTGTCCTCGTATTTCCTGGTCACGACGCAGCATCGCATCCCGGAGATTCGCAGCGCGGGTTTCCTGTACCTCCTGATCGCGCACGTCGGCGCGATCGCGATCCTGCTGAGCTTCGGCGTCATGCAAGGCGGCAGTTGGCGGTTCACTTTCGATGCGATGCGCAGCGCTCAGCTCCAACCGGGCTGGGCTGCCATCGCCTTCCTGCTTGCGCTCTTTGGCTTCGGCGCGAAAGCCGGCATCGTGCCGATGCACGTCTGGCTACCCGAGGCGCATCCCGCCGCGCCCTCGCCGGTCTCTGCCTTGATGAGCGGCGTCATGCTCAAGACCGCCTTGTATGGCCTGCTGCGCGTGACCTTCGATCTGCTCGGCGAGCCGGTCTGGTGGTGGGGGTTGGTGCCGCTCGCGCTCGGGTTGTTCACTGCCTTGTATGGAGTCATCTTCGCAGCGGCGCAAACCGACATGAAGCGCCTGCTCGCCTACTCCTCGATCGAGAACATCGGAATCATCGTCGCGGGAGTAGGACTTGCGATCGTGTTCGCCGGGTCAGGCATGCCCACCGCAGCATCGCTGGCGTTGATCGCCGTGCTCTACCATGCGCTCAATCACGCATTCATGAAGAGCCTGCTGTTTCTGGGCACCGGAGCGGTGCTGCATGCCACAGGCGAGCGCAACCTGGGGCGACTCGGCGGCTTGATTCATCGCATGCCGTGGGTCGCGTGGCTGACGCTGATCGGCGCGCTGGCCATCGCCGGCCTGCCGCCCCTCAACGGGTTCGTCTCGGAGTGGCTCCTGCTGCAGTCGTTCCTGTTCGCCGACGAGTTGCCGCGGCCGTTCGTCAACATGCTCTTGCCGCTCGGCGCAGCGCTGCTCGTGCTGGCTGCAGCCCTCGCCGGCTATGTAATGGTGAAGTTCTTTGGCGTGATCTTTCTGGGTCAGCCGCGCGAAGCGACCCTGCGCTCTGCACATGATGCGGGCGTCGTCGAGCGCATCGGGCTCGCCTGGCTTGCGCTCGGCTGCGCGCTGCTCGGATTGCTGCCGATGCAAATCATTCCGTTGCTGAGCCGCGTGATCCAGCCGTTGGGATTCAGCGGGCTCGTGCTCGACGAAGGATCCTGGTGGCTGCTCGTGCCGCTGCCGGAACGTCAGGTGTCCTATGCGCCCCTCCTCTTCCTCGCGGTCATTCTCGCCGTGGTCCTGCTGACGATCGCAGCGGTACGCTTTTTCTACCATCAGCGCGTGAGGGTCGGCGCACCGTGGGATTGCGGATTCGGACGACTGAACAGTCGCATGCAGGACACGGCGGAAGGGTTCGGACAACCGATCCGCCACCTGTTTAATCCCTTCTTTGCAATGATCCGCGAGCTGCCGAGCCCGTTCGACGCGGCGCCGCGTTATCGCGTCGTCATCGGCGATCGCATCTGGCGCGGCCTGTACCTGCCCCTGGGTGCACTCGTCCGCCGCGTCGCCAGCGCGGTGGCCTGGCTGCAGCAAGGACGGATCGCTACTTACCTGATCTATAGCTTCGTCACACTCGTCACGCTGCTGGCACTGATGCTATGAGCGCGTTCGACTGGGTAGCCCAGATTCTCGGGATCCTTGTCGCCTTGCTGGCTGCACCGCTGTTTCTCGGCTGGGTGAATCAATGTCGGGCATGGCTGCAGAACAAATCTGCGCCGCCGCTGCTGCAGCCGTATCGCGGTATCCGCAAGCTCTTCTACAAGGATGCGGTGATCGCATCGAATGCCTCCCAGCTCTTTCGCCTTGCGCCCTACGTCGTCTTCGGAACGATGGTGATGGCTGCGGCGATCATTCCCTCGGTCGCGACTCGCCTGCCCTTCACGAAGGCCGCCGACGCGATCGCACTCGTCGGCCTGTTCGCAACCGCGCGGGTGTTCGTATCGCTGGCCGCAATGGATGTTGGCACCGCTTTCGGTACGCTCGGTGCACGACGCGAGATGATGATCGGCTTCCTGGCGGAGCCCGCGCTGCTGATGGTCATCTTCGTGGCGTCGCTGATCAGTGCGACCACGGCGCTGCCGGCGATTTCCGAATTGCTCGCAACACAGTCGCTGGCCCTGTATCCGAGCCTCGCCTTCACCGCCGTAGCATTCATTATGGTGCTGCTGGCGGAGAACGCACGTATCCCGATCGACAACCCGGCGACGCATCTCGAGCTGACGATGATCCACGAGGCCATGCTGCTCGAGTACTCGGCACGGCATCTGGCACTGATGGAATGGGCCGCGGCACTCAAGCTGTTCAACTACGTCTGCATCGGCTTGGCGCTGTTCCTCCCGTGGGGACTGGCAACCCAGCAGGAGCCGTTCGCTCTAACCGTGGCGTTGCTGCTGCTGGGGGCAAAACTCGTGCTGGCCGGCGCCGGCATCGCTTTGATCGAAACGGTGTCGGCGAAACTGCGCGTGTTTCGCGCCCCGGAGTTTCTCGCCACCGCATTCATGTTCGCCGTGCTCGGGCTGCTGGTGCGACTGATGCTGGGGGCATGAGGATGGAAGGCCTGTCGTTCGACCTGCAGGTACTCAATGCGCTCGCGGCGTTGCTGCTCCTGCTTTCCTTCTCGATGCTCTCGCAGCGGCGGATCGTCACGCTGGTGAATCTCCTCGCTGTCCAGGGCGCACTGCTCTGCATCGCGACGCTACTACTCGCGTGGCGTACCGGCGCCACTCATCTCTATCTGTCCGCTACGCTGACGTTGACGCTGAAGGTCATCTTCCTGCCGTGGCTGCTACACCGCTTGATACGCAGGCTCGGCGTGTACTGGGATACGGAGCCGCTGTTCAACACCACGGGCACGATGCTCATCGGCGTGCTCGTCGTCGTGTTCTCATTCGGGCTCGCTCAGCCGATCGCGGCGCTCGCCAGTACCGCGACACGCAATGCCATCGGCATCGCGGTGGCCGTAATCCTGATCGCGTTCATGACGATGATCACGCGCCGCAAGGCGATGTCGCAGGTCATCGGATTTCTGTCCATGGAGAACGGCCTGTTCTTCGGCGCGATGAGCGCTACCTACGGCATGCCGATGATCGTGGAGCTCGGCGTGGCACTCGATGTGCTGGTGGCCATGCTCGTGCTCGGCGTGTTCTTTTTCCAGATTCGCGAGCAATTCGACAGTCTGGATCTGAAACACCTCGAATCGCTGAAGGAAGATCAATAAGTGCCGAGCAATCTCACATTTGTCGTACTGCTCTGCACGCCGCTCCTGGGCGCCCTACTGCTCGGCCTGCTCGGCGCGCGGCGTTGGGCGCCCGGACTCAACGTTGCGTTTTCAGCGCTCACCTTTCTCGCGGCGTGCCTGCTGACCACGCGCGTCATCACGCACGGGAACCTGCTGGTGATGCAGGAGCAGTTCTTCATCGATGCGTTCAACGTCTTCCTCGTCACGCTCACCGCTTTCGTCGGTCTGACCACCTCGATCTTCTCGCGGCCCTACATGCGCATCGAGGCCGAACACGGTCGCGTCAGCCCCGTCCAATTGCGCCTGTATCACAGCATGTATCAGCTGTTCATGGCGACGATGCTGATTGCGCTCACGACCAACAACCTCGGGCTGATGTGGGTCGCGATGGAAGCTGCGACGCTGTCAACAGTCCTGCTCGTGACCTTGTATCGCACGCCCGCGAGTCTCGAGGCTGGCTGGAAATATTTCATCCTGTGCGGTGTCGGTATTGCGCAGGCACTCTTCGGCACGATCCTGCTGTACTTCGCTGCGGAGAAGATACTGGGCGCGGAAGGCGTCGGCGCGCTGCTATGGACGCACCTGAATGTCGTCAAGGCACAACTCGAGCCCGCGGTGCTCGGCCTTGCGTTCGTGTTCCTGCTGGTCGGATACGGCACGAAGGTCGGGCTCGCGCCGTTGCATAACTGGCTGCCTGATGCGCACGCCGAAGGACCGACGCCGATTTCCGCAGTCCTGTCGGGGCTACTGCTGAACGTCGCGATGTACGCGGTCGTCCGCTGCAAAGTACTCGTCGAGGGTTCGCTGCAATCGAGCCTGCCCGGCCGCATGTTGATGGGGTTCGGGTTGCTGTCCGTCGTGCTGGCAGCGTTCTTTCTCTGGCGACAGCGCGACATCAAGCGCCTGTTCGCCTACTCGTCCATCGAGCACATGGGCATCGTCGCGTTCGCGTTCGGGATGGGCGGGCCGGTGGCGAACTTCGCAGCCCTGCTGCACATGACGGTACATTCGCTCACCAAGTCGGCGATCTTCTTCGCGGTCGGGCATGCTGCGCAGAAGGCCGGCTCGCAGCTCATGGACGACATTCGCGGCCTCATCACGCTGAGCCCCACCATCGGCTGGGGCTTGATGATGGGCTCGCTCGCCATCCTCGGCATGCCGCCCTTCGGGGTGTTTGCCAGCGAGTTTCTGATTCTCACGACGGCCATGCAGCAGCAGCCGTGGGCCACGCCCATCCTGCTGCTAGCACTCGGTGTAGCGTTCGCCGCGATCTTCAGTCGCGTCCAACCGATGGTCTTCGGGGAGACGACCGCAAAACGGTTGCCGCACCCGCCGGCGTTGCTGCCGGTATTCACGCACCTTGCGCTGGTGCTCATGCTGGGGATTTTCATCCCGCCGTATCTGGCGGACTGGTATCGCGCAGCGGCGCGTCTGATCGGAGGGCAGTGAGCCATCATGCACGACTGGCTCGAGCAGGCTGTGCGACCTTCCGATGCGATGGGTGCTGTACCGATCGCCGGTGCGCCGAAGGTATGGAATCTGATCGTCACTGGCGAGCAGTGGCGTCAGGCGGTCGAGAACATCGCCGCGGGCGGTGGTCGATTGCTCTCACTCTGGGCGAGTCGCGACACGGACAGCGCGAATCTCGTGTGCGCCGCGTTCGCGGGCGACGGCGGTGTGCTCTTGCTGACGCTGCGATTGCCTGGATCGGAGTCGCATTATCCCGGGCTCGAACGATCGTTTCCGAGCGCAAGCCGCATGCAGCGAGCCATTGCGGATCTCTCCGGGCTGCACAGCACCGGTGGCGATCAGCGGCCGTGGCTGCGTCATTCGGCGTGGCCTGCCAGCTTTCATCCGCTACGTGACACTACGCTCGCGGATGAGATTTCCCCGCCTGCGATCCATGACTATGCGTTCGTCAGGGTCGAAGGCGAAGGCGTACACGAGATTCCGGTGGGCCCGGTGCATGCGGGCATCATCGAACCCGGCCACTTTCGCTTCTCGATCGTGGGCGAAAAGGTCCTGCGGCTCGAGCAGCGCCTGGGCTATGTGCACAAGGGCATCGAGCGTCGGTTCACCGAGTTACCCCTGCACGAAGGGCACCGATTGGCCGCTCGGGTTTCGGGCGATTCGGCGGTCGCGTACTCGTGGGCCTATTGTCAGGCGCTCGAGGGCATGAGCGCGACCCGAGTGCCGCCACGTGCACTGTGGTTGCGTGCACTGGGGCTGGAGCTCGAGCGTATTGCCAATCACCTCGGCGATCTGGGTGCGTTGGGCAATGATGCAGGCTTTGCCGTCGGACTCGCGCAATTCTCACGACTCAAGGAACAGCTGCTGCGCTCCACGGAACACGCGTTTGGGCAGCGCTACCTGATGGATCTGGTCGCGCCAGGCGGCACGCGCGTGGATCTTTCGTCCGCGGCGGCCGCGGACCTGACCGCTTGCGTGCAGTCGATCGCCGGCGAGGTTGAAACAATGCGTGTCATCTATGACGAGCACGCAGGCATGCGCGATCGATTCGCCGGCGCCGGTACGGTCACGCCAGCCCTGGCCGCGAAGCTCGGTTTGACCGGATTGGCCGGGCGCGCGAGCAGTCAGGCGTTCGACCTGCGCTGCGATCTGCCGTGTGAGCCCTACGCGCAGATGTCTCCAGCAAAGGTGGTGCGGACGGAAGGAGACGTTGCGGCACGGGTCGCCGTGCGATTCGACGAGGTCGCGGAGTCCATCCGTCTCGTGCAGCAGATCGTGCAGAACTTGCCGCCCGGCGGCTATCGCTGGCCACTGGCCGTTGCGCCAGACGGCTCCTGGGGCATCGGCCTCATCGAGGGTTGGCGCGGGCCGGTTCTGGTTGCACTGGAAGCCGGCGAGGCAGGCAAGATCCGCCGCTGTCATCCACACGATCCGTCGTGGCAGAACTGGCCGGTGCTCGAGCACGCAATCATCGACAACATCGTCCCGGACTTTCCGCTCATCAACAAGTCCTTCAATCTCTCCTACAGCGGGCACGATCTATAAGCCATGTGGAAAACATTGCGCCAGATTCACCGCGCCGGAGTTCCCACAGAACCACCGCCATCGACTGACGACGCGCTGCGCGTTGCCGAAACACTGCAGGCGCGCATTCTCGACGTGTTGGGTCGCGCACTGTGCATTCGCGCTGTCGACGCAGGTTCCTGCAACGGCTGCGAATTGGAAATGCACGCACTCGGCAACCCACTCTACAATCTCGAAGGTCTTGGCATTCGCTTCGTCGCAAGCCCACGGCACGCGGACATGTTGCTCGTCACCGGGCCCGTGTCCAGAAACATGGAAGTCGCGCTGCGACGAACGTACGACGCGACGCCCGACCCGAAGCTGGTCGTCGCGATCGGCGACTGCGGTTGCACCGGCGGAATCTTCGGTGAGGGTTACGCGACGTGTGGTCGGGTATCGAACGTGATACCGGTTGACGTGGCCGTGCCCGGTTGCCCACCGAGCCCTCGACAGATCCTCACGGGCATTCTGACCGCGATTTCCCAGACGCGGGTTGCCAACCCGAGTTCGCGCGGCGGTTCTTGAGATCGTGCTGATTTCCCATGCGAATCCGGCCAAATCCAACTGCCCCGTTCCCGGCGTTGCTGCTGGAGCCGAACTCGGGGAACGCCGTCCGGCTTGCCCATGGACTGGAAGCGGCGGGCTTCCAGATCCGCGTCGAAGACAGTGCGCACGCGGCTCTGCAGGCGCAGCGACAATCATTCTTCTTCGCTCTGATCGTCGTTGCCGATCTGAAGGATGAGAACTGTCTGGCGGCGCTCGACAAGCTTCGGCGACAAGCGCCGAGATCCTGGATGATCGTCGCCGCCGCAGATTGCGATGCGGACGCGTGCGATGTCATCCGTCGCCACGGCGGCGATGCCTGTGTTGCGTTACCGATCTCTCTGGAGGATCTCGTGAATCGCCTGGATGCACTCCAGTTGCACTCCCGACCTTCTTTTTAGTCGTCCCTTCGGCAGCCGCCTCATGAACAGGGAAAGGTCTTCGTTCCTGCAGTTTGCAAGCCCGTGGTCGTTCAACCCAGGCACGATTCGTCTGCCTTCGCCGCCGGCGGGCTTGAGTACCGAAGAGGTCTGCCGCCTCCTGACGGAGGGTAACCTGGTTCAGCCGTATCTCCTGGAGACCGAGTCGGAGCGTCGCCTTTATTTCTCTCAGAGCAACACGCAGAGCGTCATGAGCCTGCGCGACCCGGACGCTCTGGTCACGGCGTATACACGAAAAATGATGGCGTTTCTGCTGTTCAATCCGAACCCGAAGCGCATCACGATGGTGGGCCTCGGCGGCGGTTCGTTGGCGAAGTTCTGCTATCGCAACCTGCGCGAGGCCCAGTTTACGGCGATCGAGATCGATGCTCGGGTGGTCGCGCTGCGCGAGGAGTTCTGCATACCCGGCGACGATGAGCGATTCCGCGTCGTCTGCGATGACGCCGCGCACTATATCGCGCAGCGACCCGAGCAGATCGACGTGCTGCTCGTCGATGCGTTCGACCCGATCGGGGTTGCGCCGAGCCTGGCCAGCTCCGACTTCTACTCGCAAGCGGCCCGACGCCTGGCGCCGCGCGGCGTGATGGTGATGAACTTCGCCGGAAGGCGTGCTCGCTATATCGGGCACCTGGAGCGAATTCTGGATGCGTTTGGCGGCACCATGCTGCTCGTGCCGGTGCGCGCCGACGAGAATCTGCTGTTGTTTGCGTTCCGGCGGCGCATTGCGCTGCCGACGATGGCCAAGTACGAGTCTCGCGCTCAACGTCTGCAATCCCGCTTCGCGCTGGAGTTCCCTCGCTACCTGCGCCGAATCTGTCAAGGACACGTCCTGGCGTGAGCGGTCACACCGCGCACGGGACGGCAGGCGTTAAGGGATTGTCGGCACAAAGTCTGCTGCTCGCGCTCATGCAAGTTTCCAGGAAGGAGCGCGGACGCGCCACGGCCTGATTCGCTAAGGTCATGCTCTGTTGACATGGCCGGGAGGGCCGGCGCTCCTGATGGCGCTGGACCGCAGGGCGCGCCGTCTGCGTGCAGGCGGACGGCGCGCCTGTTCTTCATGCAGCAGCTGCTTCGGCGGCCTCAAGTCTGTCCGGCAGCTTCAGGTGGATCGTTTGCGTCGGGATTGATCACACCGAAGTGCGCCGGAATCCGCGCGTAGAAGAGCCGCACGTGCTCACGCCGGATGAGATCGAGAAGCTCCTGGCATTCCTCGTCCGTGACGATGAACTCCACTTCGATCGGCTGCAGGCCGGCGAGCTCGATGAAATGGGCCTCACGCATGGTGTGATGCCTGCCGAACCCCGCGATGGCCCGAAACGCGGAGCCGCCGCGAACACCCATTCTGTTGGCGCGCTCCAGCAGCCACTCCCACACGGGCAGGTGATGAATGTGCTGCTTTTCCAGTACGTAGAATCTCAGGAACGACCCGTTCATGGCGTCGCCTCCGCCAGTCGCTTCTCTGACGCTCATAGTCATGCTCTCAACTGTTGATCCACGCAATCGTGCCGATTCCCGCGAACGTCATGATGACGGAGCCGCCAAGATGGGCTGCCGCAGCTGCACACGTTGCAAGTAGCCGCTCCTGCTGCATCAAGGCCACGAGTTCGGCCGAAAACGTAGAGAACGTAGTCAGGCCGCCGCAGAGCCCGGTCACGATGACGAGGCGTAACTCCGGCGAAAGGTCGGTGTAGGACGAAAAGAACGCGATAGCGAGCCCGATGATGTAGCCGCCGATGAGATTCGCCGCGAGCAGATTTCCACATGCAGCTGTCCTCTGTTGCAACACTTCGAGGACAGGGCGAAATGACTACGCTCACCGTCCCGGCGAAAGCGTAGGCATCATCAGCCGCTCAGGGCGGCGGTTCAGGGAGGAATGCCATCTCCTTCATTTGAGTCTAGCGGCCAGCAGGTTGCGTATCGATTACGCTTCGTACACCTCGGTGCAAAGTGCCGTAGGCTCCGCATCTCCAGAGCCATTTCCAGCGGACCCATGCGATAGCCATGTGCGACCGACAGGGGGCGCGGAAAACTATCCGCTCCATGCGACTGAGCCGCACGATGGAGCATCCTTCGATCGCAACCCACCGTCGCAGACCGTTGTATGTTGGTGCATTGTGTAGCGCCGCGAAGGCCGTGAGCCGCGAAGGTCCCTGCCCGTTTGGTCATTGCTGTGCAGATCGCTCAAGCTGTGAGCGCAACGACGCTTCCGAAATCATCCTGCCGGCTGCGACAAAACTGCGAC
>Ga0075421_100006131_pt1 | contig 14617 bp, 11 predicted proteins | sample SoiMetdeltSBSDD5_FD_75292 | JGI IMG/M metagenome (GOLD analysis project Ga0075421, IMG submission 75292) | Bulk soil microbial communities from a Populus tree surrounding site in Tennessee, USA - Soil MetaG P. deltoides SBSDD5 | ecosystem: Environmental > Terrestrial > Soil > Tree plantation...
ACGAATCAACAATCAAAGATCGCCAAATCAACAATGCCGTTACCAGCCACCATCCCCGTCTTCCCGCTCCCCAACGTCGTCCTCTTCCCCAACGTGTTTCTGCCGCTGCACATCTTCGAGCCGCGGTATCGGGCCATGGTCAAGGATGCGCTCGCCAGCGATCGCATCATCGGGATGGTGCTGCTGCGACCGGGATTCGAGGCTGACTACGCGGGTCGACCGCCCGTCTACCCGATCGGGTGCGCAGGTCTCATCACGCACTCGGAGCCACTTCCAGACGGGCGGTTCAACATTGTGCTCAGAGGCCTCGAAAAGTTCAGGATCACGGGAGAAGAGGCCGGGAAACTCTATCGTCTGGCAAGCGTCGAGGCATTGGCGGAGACGGTCACCGAGGAAGACAAGACGGTGATGCACAGCCACCGTCAACGCCTCGAGCATCTGCTCACTGCCGCCATGGAACATCGTGGTGGTGACGCGAAGCTCTCACCAAACGTCCCTGACGATGATCTCGTGAACGCGCTTGCCCAATACCTGGCGCTCGAACCAATCGAGCGGCAGGCCCTGCTCGAATGCAACGGCGTCCTGTCGCGCTGCGGAGCGTTGATCGAGCTCCTCGAAATGAGGTCGATGATGGCGCCCGGCACCAGTAGCTGGGCGAACCGGGCTCACTGAGAGGAGAGGCGGGTCCGAAGACCCGCCTCTACATCTTAGGGAACGATTGGGAAATCAACGGTCGCTGAAGCGGTCGTTGTCGGAGCGCTCGTGCTTCGGACCATTACGCGCACCTTGTAAACGCTGTTCGCGGTCGTCGGTGTCCAGACGAACTGGCTGTTCGAGCTCCAGCTCTGCTTCGTTACCCACTCGCCGTGATAGACCTGCCACTGGTATTGATAGGGCGCAGTACCACCCTTGGCCACGGCCGTGAACGTCACCGTCGTGCCGAGGCGCTGCGGCGCGGTGCGGTTGGCTGTCAGGCTGTCGACTCGAATCGACGACGCGTTGTAAGTGACAGTCACGACATCAGACGACGTGTTGCCGGCTGCATCGCTGGCAGTCACGGTCAGCACGTTGATGCCCGGAAGCAGGACCACTCCAGACGCGCTCCAATTGGTCGTACCAGTGGCCGTGCCGCTCCCACCGCGATCGTTTGTCCAGGTGACCCGGCTCACCCCGACGTTGTCGCTGGCCGTGCCACTCAGGGTGACCGTCGACGTCGTCCATGTGAGCACCGCTTCGCCCGTCGGGCTCGTGATCGTGATCACCGGCTTGGTGGTGTCCCCCGGCGTATAGGTCACGGTGAGCACGTCAGTCGACGTGTTCCCCGCGGCGTCGCGTGCCGTTACCGTCAGGATGTTCGAACCGCTCTGGAGCACAACTGACGCGCTCCAGTTCGCCGTACCTGTCGCCGTGCCGTTGCCACCGCGATTGTTTGCCCAGCTCACTTGCGTGACAGCGATGTCGTCGCTCGCCGTGCCCGCGAGAGCCAGCGTGGCCCCACTGGTACTGAACGTCGCGGCCGTCGTCGGGTTCGTGATGGTGACTACCGGCGCGCCTGTTTCTGCTGTTACCGTCCACGTAAAGCTTCTGCTCGCCGTGTGCGCGGCGTCGGACACGGTCACCGTGATTGGATACGTGCCTGGCGTCGTGGGTGTCCCCGCGATCAATCCGGTCGAGACCGCGAGAGCCAGACCCGGAGGGAGCCCGTTGCCGCCATAAGTCAGCGGGTCGCCATCGGCGTCGGCGCCACTCAACTGCAGTGAGGTCGATTGGCCGTGAACCGTCGACTGATTCGCGACGCTGGCCAGCGTGGGCGCAACGTTCAGCGTGACAGTCAGCGTTGCCGTGGCGATGTTCCCCGCTGCATCGCGCGCCGTGACGGCGATTGCGTTCGCGCCGCTCTGCAGAGCCACGGTCGCGCTCCAACTCGTCGTGCCGGACGCAGTGCCGCTTCCGCCGCGATTGTTCGTCCAGCTGACTTGCGTGACGCCAACGTTGTCGCTCGCCGTGCCGGTGAGCAAGAGCGTTGCCGCGCTCGCGGCGAAGGTCGACGCGGTCGTCGGACCTGTGATTGCCACAACCGGCGCTGTGGTATCCCCCGGCGCGACGATGGTCCACGTGAAGCTCCGCGACGTCGTCAGGACGCCGTCAGAGACCGACGCTGTCACCGTGAATACACCAGCACTTGTCGGTGTCCCGGTGATGAGACCCGTTGACGCCGTCACGGAGAGTCCGGTTGGGAGACCGGTCGCGCTATAAGTCAGTGTCATGCCGTCAGGATCCGAGCCTGCGAGTTGCAGCGTCACGGCTTGACCAACACTCGTCGACTGATTGGCGACGCTCGCCAGCGTCGGCGTTTGATTGCTGTAGCCGCAGACCTCGGCCGACTTCGGTCCCTCGACGTTGCCAGCGATGTAGGCGCTGACAGCGAAGCAGTACTGCTGACCGGCGACCGGGCTCGGGAACGTCCACGTCGTTACCAGGCCCACATCAAAGGTCTGGGTGTATACGCCAGGTTGAGTTCCCACGTAGACCTTGTAGCCGAGCACGCGCGGGTCCGGAACGGCATCCCACGTGAGTCGAAGCGTTCCCGGACCAGACGTGCTCGCCGTCACCGTCCACGTGAACGTTCGCGACGCAGACTGCGCACCGTCTGAGACCGAGACTGTGACGTTGTAGGTCCCGACAACCGTCGGAGTGCCAGAGATGAGGCCGCTCGACGACCCAACTGACAGGCCGGATGGAAGGCTGGTCGCAGAGTAGGTCAACGGATCGCCATTTGGATCGCTTCCAACGAGCTGGAGCGTCGTCGCGAGCCCGGTCACCGATGACTGGTTCGCTACGGCTGCAAGCGCGGGCGGAGCATTCACTGTGACAGTCAGCGCATCGCTGGAGGTATTGCCCGCGGCGTCACGTGCCGTCACCGTGAGAACGTTGCTGCCGGTCTGCAGAGTGATCGCGCTGACGCTCCACGAAGTCGTTCCCGTCGCCGTGCCGCTGCCTCCGCGGTTGTTGACCCAGCTCACCTGAGTCACGCCCACGGCGTCGCTCGCGGTGCCACTGAGCGACATCGTCGTTGCGCTCGTCGTGTAAGTCGCCGCAGACGTCGGACCGGTGATCGTGACGACGGGCGGTGTCGTATCGAGTACCGTGATTGTCCACGTGAAGGTCTGCGACGCCGTCAGGACACCGTCGGACGTCTTGGCAGTCACGGAGTAGGTGCCGGCCGTCGTCGGCGTTCCCGAGATGTAACCGGTCGACGCCATGACGGTCAGGCCGGGAGGAAGACCCGTCGCGCTGTATGTCAGCGGGTCGCCTTTCGGATCGCTGCCAGCGAGTTGCAAGCTCGCAGGCTGTCCGACGATCGAGTTCTGCGTCCCAGGATTCACGAGCGCCGGCGGCGCGTTGCTGAATCCACACACCTCGTTCGAGCGAGGCCCCTCGAGCGGGCCTGCGACATACGCGCTCACCGCGAAGCAGTACTGTTGGCCAGCCACTGCGCTCGTAAATGACCACGTCGTGGTCGGTCCAACGTCGATGTGCTGTGTGTACGTTCCCGGCTGCGTGCCGACGTGCACGATGTAACCAATGACTTGTGGTTCCGGATTCGGATCCCAGGCCAGATTGATGGTGTCGGCCGAGGCGGCCTGAGCGAAGGCTAGCGTGCTGAGGAGCGTACAGAGCGCGGCAAGGAATTTCGCGGAAGTGTGTTTCTGCATGGTGATTCGTGTCGTGTGAGAGGCAAAACCGCCACCTCCTTCCAACACCGGCACACTTCACGACAGACCTGCATTTCAGTGATCGAAAGAAAACACTTACACACAGCCACTTAGAGCGCTCGATCGATCGCGACTGGCGTCGAAACCGCGCACTCCAGAGAGGACAATAAGCCGACGCTTCTCGTGAAATTCGTGTCGGGCGACCGACACCGCCATTAAGGAAAACGCTGAGAGCTACTCGTCGGAGAGAGCGAAGTAGAGGGCGAGCGGAGCGAGCACGAGGCAGGCTGTGATGCCGAGCAGCAGGAACGCGCCTGTCGTGGTGAGCGGCGTCAGGTTGGTCAGATCTGGCAGCAGTCGCACGAACTCCCCAAGCCAGAAGGACGGAGTCCACGCACCTGGCGCTCCGGAACTGAGAGCCTCTCGCACTGGCGACCAGAGAAGCTGGACGACGGTAATCGTGAGTCCAGCCGCGCAGGCCACCGAGATGCCAAACAGCCACGAGAGAGGTCGGGCAACTTGTCGCGAGGCTTCGAGCCGCGCGCGAATCGCCGCACGCCACCACACCTGGCCGGCGGACGGGACGCTCACCTCATCGTGAAGCCCGTCGCGTTCGAGACGGAACACGCTTGCCACGTCGACGAGCTCTTTGCAGACGCGGCATTCCGCAGCATGCGCCGTCAGCGTCTCATCGCACTGGTGCGGCCAACGACCAGTCACGATCGCGTTGATCACATCCTGTTCGCGAGGACATTCGGGCACGGTCATCGCCGGTCTCCCTGGACGTCCGTTGTCCCGAGCAGACGAAGCAGCCGCTTCCTGGCGCGAAAGAGGAGCGCTTTCATGCTGGCTTTTCTGAGACCGAGCACTTCGGCAATCTCTTCGTGCGAACAACCCTGCGCATAGGCGAGCCACAGCAGTGAGCGCTCCCGCGGCTTCATCTGTTCCATCGCGCGGGCCAGATCGAGGCGTCGCACCGCACGATCGCCCTCGTGAACTCCGGCGGGAACATCTTCGGCCTGCGCGCGTTCAGCCAGGTGCCGCTCGGCGTGGCTAAGGCGACGCCGATGGTCTTTCACCAGATTGGTCGCGATGCGGAAGAGATAGTTGCGTCGATGATCGTCGCTCTCGAAGTCGGACCGCGTGCGCAGGAATCGGTAATACGCCTCCTGCAACAGGTCATCAGCGAGTCGAGAGTCACCCGTGATCCGGGCGAGATACGCCCAGACCGGCCGGGCCGTCAGCTCGTAGAACGCGCGGAACGCCTCCTCTGTCATGAGGAACGTCCGCTCGGCGTCTCCAAATGCGCCAATCCGTTCCACGTCCGTCAGCATCGCTTCACGCATTTGTCTCTTGCCTTCGACTTGGTAGCAAGCCTAACCGGGACGACAGGACGTAAGCAACGATCGCCGAGATCACGGCACCCAGGCCCAGTGACATCACGATGATGCCGAGCACGGTAAAGGCGGGAACGATTTCCTCGGGAACATTCCCTTGCGCGTAACGCAGGCCGATGCCGAGGGCCGCGAGGACAACGCCAGCCTGGACCGACCAGAGAATCCGCCCGAATGGAGCGCTCGACACCCGTGGTTCGGGCGTGGGGCCGGCCGGCGTGAACTCGAGAAAGTTTCGCCCGCCCGACGTTTGCACGTACGCCAACAGGTCCTCGTTTGACTGCATCCGGTCGAGGATCTTCGTGTGGACATCCAGTTGCATTCGAGTGTGTCTGACCCACCGTCGGTAATCAACGACCTGGCGCGCTACCGACCCGAACGTCACGAGGATGGTCATGAAGGCAATGAACAGACCGGTCCCAGCCAGAATGGCGGCGAGCGCTTCAGTCGGGTTCGGGCCTCTCCCGTAGCCTGGGCTTCCAAAAAAGAACGCCGGGTTTCTTGCGACCTCAGGATGCTGCTTGAGAAACGCTTGCAGGGACGGATACGGGGCGAGGTAGTCCGGCCGCTCGACGAGCGTCGGGTCGTACTGCAGGACGCCGCGGACCGCAGGAGGCAACTGCCACAGCATCTGCTGGAGCTCCTGCCGGGTCATTTCGGCGTTCTGGGTCTGGCCCTGGTCGTTGATCAGGTCGTCCGGCTGAGCCGCCCGGCCCCTTTCGCGGAGAGTCGGGCCTACCTCCTGCTGTCCACGCGCCTGGGCGGGCAGGCCGCCGGCCATCAAAACTGCGAGCAGGAGGGCCGGAATCGCAACTTGTCTCATGCTTCCTATTACGGGCCTGGTCCGGGAAGGTTAACCGGGCTTCCCCCGCGTAAAGGGCACGAACTGCACGGGGATGGTTCGGCGCTCGACGACACCCGCGGCGGTCCTTTCAACGATCGTCATCCACTGTGTTTCGCCCTGGGAGCCAATCGGAATCACGAGGCGGCCGCCAGGGGCCAGTTGATCGATCAGGGGCTGCGGAATCTCATCCGGCGCGGCCGTCACGATGATGCGATCGAACGGCGCCTGCTCCGGCCAGCCCGCGTAGCCGTCCCCCTCGCGCACGTGCACGTTGGAGTAGCCCAGTTCGCGCAGGACGGTCGACGCAGTCGTGGCAAGCCCGGAAACAATCTCGATCGTGTACACCTCGCGGGCCAGCTGTCCCAGGACTGCAGCCTGGTATCCGGACCCGGTGCCGATCTCGAGGACACGATGCGTCGGCTGAACAACGAGCGCTTCGGTCATGTAGGCGACGATGTACGGTTGAGAAATCGTCTGGCCGAAGCCGATCGCAAGGGGCATGTCGTCGTAGGCGCGAAGGACGGCATCAGGCGGGACGAACCGCTCCCGCGGCACGGATCGCATGACGTCGAGGACCCGTTCGTCGACGACACCGCGTTGCCGGATCTGGCGTTCAACCATGTCGAGGCGGCGTTCACGGGCGTCGTCTCTTCCGTCTTGCGCCAGAGGAGTGCAGGCCATCAGCATCGTGCAGGCGGCCACCAGCGTCTCACGCCTCCTGAAGCCGCCGATCCGCCAGTACCTTGATAATCCGCTCTCCGTGGAACCGCCCATTTTCGATGAAGATGTTGCCCGTGTTCTTGCCTGCCACCGCGCCGCCAGCGATGAACAGATTCGGCACATTACTCTCGAACGTCTCCTGATTCAACGTCGGTGACAGTGTTTCAGGATGACACTCAATCCCCGCGCGCCGCATGAGGTCGACGTCCGGGTGATATCCGGTCAACAGGAAGACCGCCTCGGCAGGGAGCGTTTCCTGAGTTCCCTGCCGTTCGATGACGACCTCAGTCGGCCGAATCTCGACCACACGTGATTCGAACCGCGCGGCGATCGATCCCTCTTTGATGCGATTGTCGATGTCGGGCCGGACCCAGTACTTGATCGAGTCGCCGAGCGTCGCGTGGCGATGTACGAGCGTGACGTGCACGCCGGCGCGAAACAGTTCCAATGCGGCCTCAGCGGCTGAGTTCTTTCCGCCAACGATCACGACGCGTTCCTTGTAGTACGGATGCGCCTCGCGGTAATAGTGCGCGACGTGCGGAAGATCCTCGCCAGGAATGCCCAGGTAGTTCGGCAGATCGTAGTAGCCGATCGCGAGCACCACGGCGCGCGCCTGCCTCACGCGCGTCCCGCTTCGAGTCTTCGTGGCGACGGTAAATGTTCCATCCGGCTCTCGATCGATCAGGGTGACTTCCTCGTGAAACGCGATCTGGAGACCGAACGTGTCGACCACCCGCCGGTAATAGCGTAGCGCTTCGAGACGTGTCGGCTTGTCGTAGGGCGTGACCAGCGGGAGCCCGCCGATCTCGAGCAGCTCTGGCGTCGTGAAGAACACCATGAGCGGCGGAAAGTTGAAGATCGAATTGACCAGCACGCCCTTTTCCACGATGACGTAGTCGAGGCCGTGTTGCTTGGCGGCGATCGCGGTGGCCAGCCCGGAGGGGCCGGCGCCGACGATTAACACATCACGAACGGGCATCAGGGGGTTTCACCTGTAATTCAGAATTGAGAATGCAGAATGCAGAAAGGTTCCGAGGTTCGTTGTTTCTGAATTCTGAATTCTGAATTCCGCATTACGCGTTCACTTCGCAGCCACTGCAGCGCGATCGAGACGGAAAGCGCGATGCAGGGCCCGAATTCCCGGGGCGGCATCGGGCTCCGCGACGACCAGCGAGATATTCCGCTCGGACGACCCTTGCGAGATCGCGATGACGTTGATCCCTTCGCTGCCGAGGGCGCCGAACACCGTCGCCGCAATCCCGGGTGTCCCGCGCATGCGATCACCAATCGCCGCCACGACGGCGACTGGCTGCGCCGAGATCTCCTCGACGTGTCCGCGCGTGAGCTCGAACTCGAGCGTTTCACGGAGCGCTTTGACCACCCGCGGCGCATCGCCGGCGGTGATGACGAAGCACATGTTGTTCTCGGAGGACGCTTGCGAAATCATCAGCACGTTCGACTGCTGCTCCGCCACGATGTCGAAGGCCTTGGCGACGATACCCGGGATACCCTGCATTCCGGTGCCGCTGATGGTGATGAGGCTGACACCGCGAATCGAGGTCACCGCCTTGACGCCCGGCACCGAGGAATCACCTTCGATACTGACGCGTGTCCCTGGATGTGTGGGGTTGAAGCTGTTCAGGATCCGGACGGGTATTCGCTTGCGGAACGCCGGCAGGATCGTCTTGTAGTGAAGGACCTTGGCGCCGTAGTACGCGAGTTCCGAGGCTTCGCTATACGAGATCTCAGGCAGGGTCCGCGCGTCGGGAACCTCCGATGGGTTCGCTGACAGCACACCGTCGACATCGGTCCAGATCCAGATCTCGTCAGCATCGAGCGCGGCGCCAACGATCGAGGCCGAATAGTCCGATCCTCCGCGCCCGAGTGTCGTCAAGACGCCATCGACCGTCGCACCGATGAAGCCCGTGAGCACCGGACTCTCGCCGCCTTCGATGAGCGGACGCACACGCGCGTGCATTTTGGTGCGCGTTTCGTCCATGAGCGGTTCGGCACCGCCGAACTGATCGGTCGTCACCACGACGTCGGTGGCGTCGATCGCGGTCGATGGGCGCCCTTGCGCGGCGATGGCCCCGGCCACGAGCGGTGCGGCCAGCATCTCGCCGGTGCCCGAGATGGCGTCGAGCAGCCTTGGCGTCAGCTCGTGGACCATCGAGAGCCCGTAACAAAGCTTCTCGAAGCGATCGAGTCGCCTGTCGATCTGCTCGAGCGCAGCAGCGCGGACGGTTGCGTCCGTGATCACGGCGTCTGCGACGGTCTTGTGCCGCTCGAAGAGGCGTTGACGCAACGTCGCGTCGGGGTTCCCTTTTGAGGCAGCCTGCGCCGCGTCTATCAAACTGTTGGTCACGCCGCTCATCGCCGAGGTCACGGCGGCGACGTGATGTCCTTTGTCTCTCGCGGCCGTGACGAGCGACGCCGCCTGTGCAATGCGTTCCGCGGAACCTACAGAGGTCCCACCGAATTTCATGACGATGAGCATGGGATGAGGGCGATCTCCGGGCTACGGTCTATGCGTAGTGTCCGGCTTCAGCCGGACGAACACCCTTCAGTCTACTGTCATCAGTCGTCGGGCTTCCAGCGGGGAGGCTGGGCAGCGGCCAGTTGTCAGGCTAGGCTGCATCCGGCACCTTGCCGGACAAGCGGGCGAGAATCGCGCGAACGAGCGGAATGCCGAGCAGTCCGGTGCCCGAGACCATCGGCAGCAGCGATTGCACCGACACGTCCTGCGTCAGCAGGAAGAAGATCGCGCCGAGAATCAGGCTGCTGCCGATTAATCGTCCCGAGACGACCCACAGTCCATGTCCCTCCCCACGTTCCCATCGCTGAATCACTTCGTCGCGCTCGATATCGAGAAGGAAGTCGCGGAACGTCCGGTTGAAGATGGCCGGCGTCGGACGCTCGACGATGATGCCCTTTGCAACGAGGGGAGCGACGATGTCCGCGCTCTGGTCGGTGATAAAGCCTTCCTGCGCGAGCTGGATGAGAACGAGCTTTTCGCTTCTTGTGCAGCTCGTCCAAAGCAGCTCGTAGTAAGCGGTCGCGCGCACTCTGATCGTACGCAAGAGCTCCCTGAACGGAACTTCCAAGCGATTTGTCCACGTCGACTCCAGTTCGTCTCGCACTTGCTCCAGAGCAACGAAGCCGTAGGTCTCCGCCTTTAGGGTGTCCGTCCACTTTCTGGGGTCGTATTGAGACCATGAGTCGCCCGCCTCCTGGCAGCGCTCGACGCAATCTTTGCGTGGACTGATGGGCATGTAACATCGCCGGAAAAAACTCAGGATCAACACCGAACGATTGAGGGTGACCTCGGGGACCGGATTGGTGTAGAAGCCCTTGCGCTCTTCCACGAAGATTTCCTCGAAGTGCTCGATCGGGTCGACGGTACTCGTGAGAATGAGGCCGCCCCGCTGACCTGCACCGCATTGAGCAGCCGATCGAGAACCTTGAGAATGCCCGTGCGCGAGTCCTCGTCTACGAGTTGAGTCTCCAGATTCGAGACATGGATCCAGAACGGTTTTGGCAGGGTGCCGGCGTCGACGTGCCGCTCGATCGTCTTCGTAACTCGCACGACTTCCTTGTCCAGGTATTCCTCGTTGACCGTCGTCTTGTCATCGAGGAGGCGGACGCGGTAGATAGGTTCAAAATTCGTCACTTGCTTCACGGCACAACGAGCTTCGCTGTCTTTAGCCGCTCTCGCGGGCCCGATGAGCAGCACGACGATATGCCCCATTTTCCTATCCGGATCGTTCCGTATCGCCTCGTCCGCCTTGCGGATCGTTTCCTCGAGCGACGGCGCAGCCGTCGAACCATACGACCAAAGCTTGCGGCGCACGAAGTACACGCCCGCCAGTGACGAGCCGAAGATGAATCCGCCAATCATGAGGGCTGCCCAAGAAATGCCCTCAGGCCTTTCGTCGCTATTTTCCTGTGGGCTGACCTGAAGGACATGCGATGCGATCGCGCGCTGCATCCCGGCCTTCAGCGGCTCGTCACTCGACGAGAAAACGTTCAAATCGAGCAGCCAGCGCACGATTCCCTGACCAGCCGGCGAGAGGTTACGGGGCTCCTCACGCTCTTCCACTTTGAAGCCGCCTTGAACTTCCAAGTAGTTGTACCGGCCGTCGGCGGCGAACGGCCCCGCCCCGAAGTCATTCTGCAAACGGAGCCTGAGCTCATCGCTATAGTTCGGACCATTGAGGCGCTCGACGACACGGCCCTGCCGCGCGGTCCACTGCTGCTGCACTACTCCCAGCCAGCGTTCCATGTCGCTCGTCTCGCGGGCGACGGTAACGACGCGCGCGAAGCCGATCGCGGGCAAGGCGCCCATGAGGAGCACGAGGAGTCCAAGTTCGACGCGCGCGAGAAACCGGCGGCGCATCTCGGGCACGCGACTCCCAAGATCCGGTGTCGTGCGCGCCAGCGACATCACGACGAGCGAGATGACCGCAATCAATATGAGCGTCGCGTAGATCTGGTCCAGCCGTCCGGCAGCATAGGGTGCGTAGGTCTTAGCGATCTCCCCCAACTCGAGAACGAACAGCACGGGCAAGAGCCACACCCATCCGACGTTCGCCGGAATTCCTGCCAGCATCGTCTGAACGAAATCGCGGGCCCGTTGATGTCTCGGTCGGACGAGGGCAGCGAAGACGAGCGCAAGGCCGGTGAAGATAAGCAGGCTGAGCGCGCCGAGCCGAATCGTCCCGGTCTGCTGAAGAATTTCGCGGGACAGGACCGGGGCCACTTCCTGAAATGTGACGATCAACCATGGACAATCGCGGAACGCTTCGATCGGTTGCAGCCGAAACCGATGTGGTCGTCCGTGATAGTCGCCGCTCCAACGCGCGACTCGGTAGGACCGAGCTTTGTCACGCACCGCTTCGGCATCTCCAACCTCTTCGAAGAAGTTCTCCTGGAGGCTCAGTCCCTCCTCGGAATGAAACAGGACTTTTCCGCTCTCCGCGATGATCGCGAACCCATAGCCAGGCGGGACCAGGGGATCGACGACCGATTGCGGCCGTATGTTGAGCGCAAGGTAGGCGGGCGCCTTCTTCTCGACCACCGGCACCGGCGTAACGAGAACAACGCCGAGCTCGGACGTCGTTGGCGCGCGCAGCGGGTCGATCATGAATGGTCGAGTCAATGCCTCATCGGCGGGCTGCTCCGTCATCTGGGCGAGGGCCCACAACCGGTTCGTCGTAACAGCACGGTAATGTTCGAAGGGGCGGTGCGAGGCCTGGCCGGTCACCTGGCGCTTGGTCGTCCACTTCCTGATCTGTCTGCCGGCCTGATCGAACCAGATGACGACGTCGAGATCGATGGAAGGGCCGACGTTCTCCTCCGGCCCCATCACATGGTCGAGTGCGGGCCATAATTCACAGGCCCTCTTGCCGCTGGGGTCACCTTCGATCGGCAATCCGCTTCCCAGTGCCTTGCACTCCTGGAGTCTTGGCTCAATCGCGTCCCGCTTCGTGAGGATCGTATGCGCCAGTCGCAAGGCTTGCGTGGTTTCAGCCTTCAAGCCTCCGTTGATGACGTTCGACAGCTCTTCGAGGGTTGCATCAGGCGCACTCGCCGGTGCTGACACGAACGGGATCATCGCGCCGAGGCCGGACGCGGCGATCGTCGCGAAGATCATCAGCACGACATCGCTGAAGCGATAGCGCTCTTTCATCGTGAGCGTAGCGAGCTTCACGAAGGGGATCGCGAGAAAAAGCACCACGATCGGTAGCGCAATCAGCACGACCCAGGCTCCGGGGATACGCCGCGCCTGTTGCAGCAGGCCCGCACGCGAGACGACACCTGCGACGTAGAGTCGCGTCCCCTCACCTGCTTTAGTGATGTCGCTGGCTGACAATGTGATGTTTTTCTCAGTCAGTAACACAGCCTGTACCAGCAACAAGGTCGACGTGCCGCCGAGATTTACGGCCTTCAGGACCGCCGACGAACGGAGATTCGCCGGGTCTTTCTTCGCTGGCATCGTGGCCTGCTCGCGCCAACTCAGTGACAACCAACCCGCGCGTTCGCTCGGGGCTGCGAGCAATTCGGACAGGTTGCCGATTCGCGGTGTAGTGATTTCGCGCTGCCACACGACGTCGCCGCGCGCGTCGGCGATGATCAGGTCGTCGAAGTCCCGGCGCGAAGCCGCAGCCGCCTGCGTTGCAACATCAGTCCAGTTCACCGAAGCTGCAACGTCGCACACTATGAACTGGGGGCCCTGCGCCGACGCGGCCGCCGGCAAATGGATTTCAGGCAGAACCAGCGCGACGTAGTCTCGTTCCTCTATCGTCAGTTCAGGGCAGACGGAGTCCCGTTCGGGCGCGAGGGGCTTCGGCACACTGCCTAGCGCGCGGGCGAGATTGTCGATCTTGCTGGCGATCTGGCCGCTCGCCACCGCCAGCGTACGAAAGCGGAGTCCCACGAAGTAGTCAAGTTTCGTGGGCACAAAGACGAAGAAATACCAGGCCATCGCGGCCGAGGCCAGGAGCGCCGCGATCACATAGGGCAGGGTCGTGCGGGCGAACGAACCCTCTTCCTTCTCCTTGTCTCGCGAAGGCTTCGCCGACTCTGAGGTTGAGGGGTCCTGGGCTTTCTCTGCCATCCGCCGCCCGCCTCCGTCATCCCCATAAACGTATGCGGATGAGCGACTGAACAGGGCGACGGACACGGGGGCTAGCCCCCGTGCTACGCAGGAAATCGATATCGCTGTGCTAGTTTTCTTCCGCCGGGGCTGCCGGCCGGTTGGGCACCGGCACTTGAATGGCCCTGCGGGCCCTGACAAGTCCGTTCTTTTTGTCCTCCTCGATCGCCTTGTCTTCGGCCCGCTCGGCACTGAGCGCATTGGGGAGGCCGCGGTTACCCTCGTGGCAGTCGTACGGCAGCAGCATGCCACCATCGAGCGGCGTCAGCGGCATCGACATCGTGAACGGCCGCGCATACGTGACCGGATCGTCCACGGTGAACTGATACTGGAGAATGTCCGCGGCCACGCGCTTGAACCGTTCGGTGATGACCATCTTGTCACTGTGACGCAGCCCATTGCCGTTGCCGCCGATGCTCGTCTTGTCCGTCAGATTCGTCGTCACCACCACGAGCTCGTCGCCTTCCCAGCGGCCGCGTGAATCACCCAGGTACTGCCGGATACCCTGGTTGAGGTGAGGCCGTCCATCCGTGTAGATGACTCGCGTGTCGTGAATCATCTCGTAGCTGAACGCCACCATCCCGGGCGCCTGCACGATCCGGTTCCCGTTGCCGTAGACGACGCGCAGCACTGAACCGACGATGCCGCGCGTGATGCAACGGTCGTAGAGCGTGAAGTCCTCGGTGGTGTTGAAAGGCCCGTCACCGAATGTGCCGCGATCGCGGGTGGCGCGACGCTTCTCGGCCGTTGGCGTGACGGCAGGCATGCTGCCGTCCGGAGGATCGACGATCAGCGAGGTCTGCCTGAACGCCCGGCGCGCGAAGTCGTTGCGAAACGAACCGATGTCGTTTTCACCCCGCTTGACGCCTGCCTCCACCTGCTTGACGCGCGCGGCAAACGCCTCGTCGCTGAGATACAGGTTACTGGCCAGGTCCTTCGGCCGCTCGCGTGGAATGCCGCTGGTGTCGTCGCTGCTCCACACACCCTGAAAATCTGGATCGCCCCACGGTGTCTTGGGCACCGAATAGGAAATCGGTGCGCCCCCGTTGTAGGCGGTGATCACAAGCGGTGGCGCACTCTGTCCCTGCCCGGACACAGACAACGACCCGATCCCGAGACCCGCTATCGCTACGAATGAGAATGAAAGGCCGCGCTTGGTCATGTATGACTCCTTGTTCGTACGGCGCGGCCCGATTATACGGCCTGGTCACTCCACGAGGGCCTTCAAAGCGTCGCGGAAGTCGATATACAGAAACTGCGTCGAACCATCGAATGCAAACCCGTTGAT
>Ga0075421_100006132_pt1 | contig 14617 bp, 9 predicted proteins | sample SoiMetdeltSBSDD5_FD_75292 | JGI IMG/M metagenome (GOLD analysis project Ga0075421, IMG submission 75292) | Bulk soil microbial communities from a Populus tree surrounding site in Tennessee, USA - Soil MetaG P. deltoides SBSDD5 | ecosystem: Environmental > Terrestrial > Soil > Tree plantation...
CGTACGGCCAGGCACTGGACCTGTCCCGAGAGACCGGATCACGTTGGCTCGAAGCAAGCGCACTCGCCAATATCGGCAGCGTGAAAGGAGGGATCAACCGCCGCGCATTGTATGAGCCGGAGGGTGTCTCGTTTGCCGTATCCGGCAGTGACGCCGTGCCCGTCGTGGATGCGCACGAGGCGATCGAATGTTATGAGCAGGCGTTGAGTATCTGGCGCGCGGAGAATTTTTCCAGCGCGGTGGCGGCCACGTTGGCCCATCTGGGCATGTTGCACGATCGACTCGATGACGTGGCGAAGGCGCTTCAGCACTACGAGTTGGCGCTGGCTGGGCGACCAGATCTCGACTCGAGCCTGCAACGCACGGTGCTGATTGCGATGGTTGATCGGCACTCAGAGCGTCAGGAGTACGACAAGGCGCTTGCCTACGCGGAACAGTTGCTGGAGGTGTCTCGGAGTCGCCACGACCTCCGAGCTCAGTTCAGCGCGCTCACGAGGTTTGGAGACGTCAACTCCTATCTCGAAAACCACCAGGCGGCGTTCGACGCTCACACGCAGGCGCTGGCGTTGGCGAGGGAGCTGGGGGACGTGTCAGCGGAGACTTCGCTGCTGAATGTCCTCGGCGGCATTGCTGGCCGGCTCGGAACGCCGGACCGGGCGCTCTCGTACTACGAGCAAGCTGTCGCGGCGAGCCGAACGCTTGACAATCGCGACTGGCGCGCCGAACTGCTGTGCAACCTCGGAAAGGCCTACGACGACGCCGGACGTCATGACGACGGCATCGCGGCTTTCCAGGCAGCGTTGGCGGTGGAGCCAAGTGCGGCGCTCGTCTACACGGCGACGATGGGCCTTGGTGGGGTCTACCTCAGTGCAGACCGATGGAGCGATGCTCGTCGTGAGTATCTTCGTAGCGCACAGCTCGAGCCCTCCCTGTTCGGTCCCCACCTGATGATCGGCCTGACCTATTACTTCCAGAGCCGGTACGACGAAGCCCTCGCAGCGTTTCGGCGGGCGCGCGAACTCGGCGCGGACATGTCCGAGCAGGCGGAGGCCTGCAGCTGGATGGGCCATGCCTTGTTCCTCTGGGGGCGCGACGAGGAAGCACTTGCGGCCTATCAGCAGGCATCCGGACTCGAGCCGGGCAGCGGTGCAGAGGTGGGCCGGATGTACTACGTCCTGGGTCGATTGGATGAGTCGTTGGCCGAGTATCAACGCGCGCACGCGACGAATCCGAGCGACGCGGATGCCGCGCTCGGACTGGCGCGTTTGTATCGGCGCACGGGCGACGTGGCGCGCTTCGAGGAGGCGATCACCGCGTCCCGTCGGGTCATCGAGGACAGCGACGACGATTCTCAGGGGCGTCTTGCGGCGATCGAGGGGCGCGTCGACGAGGCGGTGATGCGACTCGAGGCGGCGCTGGCGTCGAAAGAAACCACGTTGGCGTGGGCGCGCCGCGATCCCGATTTCGATTTCATCCGTGCCGACCCACGATTCCAGGCTGTTGTTGATCGGTGACGGAGAGTGCGCCGTGCGGTCGAGCGGCTACAATCGCACTGCCCGTCCCCCTGGATACGCTGAGGTGATGCGATGAGACACGTGCTTTTCCTCGTTGCCTTCATCGGGGTGAGTTGCGGCGACGACGAGAGTCCGACCTCGCCGTCGGCCTCGTCTCTGAGCTTTTTCGTCACCAGCGTGACGAGCACGACGGGCAATCTGGGAGGGCTCGCCGGCGCGGACGCGACCTGCCAGCGGCTCGCCGCGGCAGCCGGGCAGAGTGGGCGCACCTGGCGCGCGTACCTCAGTGTCGAGCGCGATCCGGCGAACGGGAATCAGCCGGCTCACGCGAGGGATCGGATCGGCACGGGTCCGTGGGTCAACGCGAATCGAGTGGTCGTCGCCAACAACGTCGCCGAACTCCACGCCCGGACCGGTGACGCCAATGTGTTCGTCGACGAGCGCGGGCAGCGCATCAACGGTCAGTGGACCGGCTCGCCGGCGCCGGTCGAACACGACATCCTGACGGGCTCGAATGCGGACGGCACGTTGGCGCCGGGGCTCACCTGCGCGGATTGGACGTCGGCGTCCGCGGACGTGGTCGGGCAAGTCGGTCATTCCGACGGCATGGGTCCCAATCAGAGCACCGCCGGTGCGCTCTCCTCGTGGAACTCGGCGCACGCCAATCAGAACTGCTCGAATACCGCACCACGCGGCGGCGCCGGCCGCTTCTACTGCTTCGCCCGTTAGCCAGCTCGCGCTGCACGCGCAGGTAGCGCCGATGCTTGATTGCCTCCTCGGCATGCCGTAGGCTACCCGCCTCCGCCAACCAGGAGGCGATCGATGCGCACATTGGCCACGGCATCCTTTGTCATAGCCGCACTACTTCTTCTTGCCACACCTGCGTTCTCACAGCCCGCGATCGCCGGCATCGTCAAGGATTCGTCCGGCGCGATCCTGCCCGGCGTCAGCGTCGAAGCGGCGAGTCCGGCGCTCATCGAGAAGTCACGCACCGTCGTGACCGATGGGACCGGCCAGTACCGCATCGTCGATCTGAAGCCGGGCACGTACACCGTGACGTTCACGCTGTCGGGATTCTCGACGTTCAAGCGGGAGGACATCGAACTGACCGGCGCCGGCGTGACGACGATCAACGCCGACCTGCGAGTCGGGGAAGTCGCCGAGACCATCACCGTCTCCGGCGCAACGCCGGTCGTCGACACGCAGACGAGCACGACGCGCCAGGTCGTGCTCACCAACAGCGTGCTCGCCGAGGTCCCTGCGACGCGAACCTACGGCAACGTGCTGGCGATGGTGCCCGGCGTCCAGTCGTTGACGCTCGACGTGAACTCCACGCAGTCGATGACCGGGACGGCCACGAATTTCTTCTTCACCTCGCGCGGTGGCCGCGGCAACGAAGGCACGGTGCAGGTCGACGGCATGAACGTCGGCTCGGCGTTCGGCGGCGGCGGTGTCTCGAGCTTTGCCTACGACTTCGTGAACGCGCAGGAAGTCCAGGTGACCGTTGCCGGTGGCATGGGCGAGAGTGACCGCGGCGGGCCGGCGTTCAACATCATTCCCAAGAGCGGCGGCAACACGTTCAGCGGCACCGCGTTCGGCAGCACCGCGGGAAAGTGGTCGCAGGGCAGCAACCTTGACGATGATCTGCGCCGCGTCGGCATCACGGAGCCTCCGGGGTTGATCAGGAACTGGGACACGAACCTCGCAATCGGCGGTCCGGTCAAGCGCGATCGGCTATGGTTCTTCAACAACCTGCGCAGCTACGGCACGCACCAGGACATTCCAGGTCTCTATGCCAACGCGAACGCGCTCGATGCATCGAGGTGGAACTATGTGAGGGACACGAGTATCAAGGCGCGCTCGGCAGGGGCCAAGAAGATCGAAGCCATCCGCCTCACCAGTCAGCTCACACCGCGGAACAAGGTGGGGTTCTACTGGGAGTACCAGGCGAACTGCACCGGGTCGGCGCTCGTCAACACCGGCGATCAGTGCCGCAAGCGCGGCGATGACTGGATTGCTCTCGGCACGCCGACCACGTCGCCCGAGTCCGCCAACATGTGGCCGGAGCGGGAAAAGATCACGCAGGCGACGTGGACGTCGCCGATGACGAACCGCATCCTGTTCGAGGCTGGCTTCTCGTCGTTCAGCAGCAAGTGGGGCGGATACATCCCGCCCGGGTCGTTGACGAATCTCGTCGCGGTCACCGAGCAGAGCACGGCGGCCGGCGTTCCCGTCCCCAACTTCACGTACCGCGGCTGGTCGTCGGCCGCATCCAACAATCAGCAGCACAACATCTGGCGAGCGTCGATGTCCTACGTGACCGGCGCGCACAGCTTCAAAGTGGGCCTGCAGTCGGCCTACGAGGTGTACCGGCAGGTGCAGAACGTGGACAACCAGTTGGCCTACACGTTCAACAACGGGGTGCCCCTCCAGTTCACGATGCGGATCGGCCCGCACATCCAGAGCAACCGCACGCGCTACGACGGCATCTACGTGCAGGATCAATACACGCGTGGGCGTCTCACGCTGCAGGGGGCGCTGCGCTACGAGCACGCATGGAGCTGGTTCCCCGAGGGTGAGAACGGCATCACCGCCGACAATCGGTTCGGCAGCCGGTTCATCTTCCCGCGGCAGGATGGCGTCACCGGCTTCCACGACCTCACACCGCGCATGGGCGCGGCCTACGACGTGTTCGGAAACGGCAGGACGTCGCTGAAGGTCAACATCAGCAAGTATCTGGAAACGGCGCAGAACGGCGGCCTCTATACGCAGAACAATCCGGCCGTGACGTTCCAGCAGACGACGGCGCGGACATGGAACGACAACGGCAACTTCGTTCCGGACTGCGATCTGATGAATCCGGCCGCGCAGGACAATCGCGCGTCGGGCGGCGACAACTGCGGTGTCTGGAACAATCTCAACTTCGGCATCCCGTTCGGCACCACGCGCGTCAATCCCGAGGTGCAGCACGGATGGGGCGTCCGGAATTACGACTGGCAGTTCGGCGTCGCCGTGCAGCAGGAGATCCTTCCGCGAGTGGCCCTCGACGTCAGCTACAACCGCCGCTGGTGGGGCAACTTCTTCGTCACCGACAACCTCGCGCTGGGCCCGCAGGACTTCGACGAGGTGACGATCACGGCGCCGCAGAACGCCAACCTGCCGAATGGCGGTGGCCATCCCGTGACGTTCCTCACGCGCAACGCGCGAACCGCGCTCGGCGCGACCGACAACTACTTCACCACCATGAGCGATTACGGCGATGTCACCGCCTACTGGCACGGCGTGGACGCGCAGGTGAGCGCCCGGCTGGCGCGTCAGCTGTTCGTGCAGCTCGGGTCGAGCGGCGGCCGCGGTGTGCGCGACTATTGCGCCGTCGCCGTGCAGCTTCCGGAGATTTACACCACCAACCTGGCGCTCCTCAACCAACAGCAAGTGGGGTCGTGCGCAATCAGCGAGGACTGGCTGACCAGCATCCGTGGCCTGGTGTCGTGGACCGTGCCCAAGGTCGACGTCCTGGTGAGCGGATCGTTCCGCTCGACGCCTGGCGTGGCGCCGGCCGGGGGCTCGGTCGCGAGCAATGGCAACTCGCTGTCGGCGAACTACAACGTCTCGAGCGCGTTCCTGCAGGCGCAGACCGGCCGGCCGTTGACGCCAGGGCTGGCGCAACAGACCGTCAATCTCCTGCTGCAGGGGCATACGTTTCCCGACACACTCAACTCGCTCGACGTTCGCTTCGGCAAGAACCTGAGATTCGGCCGGACGCGGACCAACGTTGCGATCGATCTCTACAACGTGTTGAACAGCAACACCGGCACGGCGTACAACCAGACTTACGATCCCGTCACCAATGGCGCGACATGGCTGGCGCCGACGACGGTATTGAACCCCCGGTTTGCGCGATTCAATGTGACCTTCAATTTCTGATCACGACAGGCAGAAGGCGACTCCTCAGCGTCGTTCGAGGAATTGCCTTCTGCCATCCAACCTCTTCGCCGCCTGCTGCGTCTATATTGAGCAACCTCATCAACAAGGAGTCAGCATGCGTCGGAAGCACGGGATCGCGGCACTCGTGTGCGCAGCGATGTGGACCGCCACCGCGGAAGCGCAAGTCGTTTTCAACGTGACCAGTTATGCCGGCCAGGGCACGGCCATCGCCGTTGGCGACGTCAACGAAGATGGATTTCCCGACGTGCTCACCGGCAATCGTTTGAGCGGCCTGGCGGGACAGGTCTATCTCTACGTGAACGACGGGAATGGCGGCCTGCTTCCGCCGGTCAGACCCTCGCAGCAATACGGGTTTCCCGAAGACGTCAAACTCCTGGATATCAATGGCGACGGCCATCTGGACATTGTGGTTGCCGTTGAAGTGTCGTTCCAGTTTCAGTTCGGAGTGGGAGACGGAACGTTCGGACCACTGGACAGCACCAACGTCGAGGGCCACGTCATCGTGCCCAGCACCGACTGTGCGGGACCGTCGCAGCGAGCGGTGCTGGTCGTCAGTCAGAAGCCGTTTCGATGTGCCGTGTGGAACGGAACATCCTTCAACTTTCCCATCATCAGCGCCCAGCCTGAAGGCACGGTGGACGCCGCGGATGCAGGCGACCTCGATGGTGATGGATTCAACGATGTCGTGACGGCGTTTGCCGGCGGCGGGGGCGTGCAGATCTTCAAGAACAACGGTACGGGGATCATGACCCTGCTTCAGAGCTACCTGACCGCCACGTCCGGGCGATCGATTGCGCTCGGCGACCTCAACGGCGATGGCCTCCTCGACATCGCCTCGGGCGGCCGCGAAGGCGTGTTCGTCAAGTTCAACACCGGCGGCGGAACGTTCAACGGTTCACTGCAGGTATTCCCCGCAGGTGGCTACGTCCGCAGCCTCGCGATTCACGACATGAACGGCGACGGCGCGCGCGATGTCGTCGTCGGATTCGAAGATGCACCCGGTGTCAACGTGTTGACCAACGACGGGACGGGTCAGCTCGCCATCAACGGCTCTACGTTCGTGAACTCCGGCGTGACCGTCGTCGGCGTCGGTCTGTTCGATGACGACAACGTGCCCGACGTTGCCACGGTTGGCGTCTTTGGAGACTTCTTCGTCAACGTGCTGCTGCAGCCACCGAGCGGTGAGCCGCCGGTCGCGAACGCCGGCCCGGATCAGGCGATCGTCACGCAGCCGAGTCAGGGTGTCGCGGTGACGCTCGACGGCACTGCATCGACTGGGACGGATCTCACGTACGCGTGGTTTGACGTGACGTGCGCGGCGCCCGTGTCAATCGGCAGTACCGCTCAACTCGCGGTCAACGTCTCCGGGCTTGGCGACCATCGTTTCAGACTGGTGGCGACCAACGAGTTGGGTGAATCGATCGACGAGGTTGTTGTCCGGCTCACACTGGCCAACGGTGTCGTTCCGCCGGGACAGCAACAGCAGTTGTGCGCGCCGTAGCCGGCTAATTGACGACGCCGCGCGGAAGGCCGCGCCAGAAGTCCACGCACTGGTGCAGCGCTCCTGCGACACCTCCGAAGTTCTCTACGACGATGAAGAGATCGCTGCTGTCCGGCATCAGGCAAACGACGTAGACAGGACGGGCTGCCACCGTGACCTGAAGTCCGGCAGCCAGTGCCAGGGCGAGGAGGATGGCCACAAACGAGCGACGATGCATGACGTGTCCTTTGATGGTTTGAATTCGCGAGAGTGTATCGGCAGAACCCGTGCAGCTCGACAGTGAGGCCGGGTGGGCGCTTGGCGTCGCGGGCTGCTTAAGAACGAAGAACTTTAGAAACCAAGAAGGACGCCCGCACGAATCGTCGGTGAGGTAACCACGGGCGTCTTCTCCGTCTGGTTCCCGCCGCCGTTCAGGTTCAGCAGATTGATCGCTTCGGCGACGGCGGCGAGGTCAAGCGTATCGGAGGAGATGAACGCCTTGCGAATACGCAGTTCCGTGTCCCACTGGATGGGCGCGTCCGCGAAGAGAAGCGATGGCTGGCCATGGTCGGCCAACTGAAGATCGCTACCGAGCGGCTGCACCATGGCGAGAGGAAGGCCATAGCCGCGCCGGGCGATCGCGCTGGCGGTGAACTGCACGCCGCCGGGTGCGTCGTAACGGATGCCGACTTTCATCCGCCACGTCGGTCCAAAACTCGTCGTCGTTCTCGCGATGTCGCTCTGGAACACGGCGAGACCCTTGACGTTCCCGAACAGCGGGAACGTGCCTGGCGCGTTGTCGCGTGCTGAATCGGCCGGTCGTTCCAGCTTTGGTTCGGTTGCGATCGACAGACAAGAAGGCCGGAGGGATTCCGCGCAGCCGTTCGCAGGCGCAGCCGGGGCCGCCGGGGCGCTTTGCGCGTGTGCGGTCGCCGCGAAAAGTAGAGTCGTGACGACGAACGCGATCGATGAGGCTCTGTTGTCGACCATGGCCGTGTCGAACCCCCGGCGTTTAGACGCCGCGCCGACTGAACTGGCCTGCTTACGGATGAAACGATCAGAGGCCAGCGAGCTCCGTCGCGAAGAACATCGCCATCCCGCCGCCGCGATCGTCGCGGCCGAGGATCGCGGTGCGGCGCAGGTAGTCGTCGGCCGTCAAGCCGCGCGTGCCGGTGCTTTCGCAGACGTCCACCAGCGCGCCGTCAGCGCCGGTTCGCGTGAGGATCGCCCTCCACGCCTTCTCGACCAGCGGTTCGTACGTCTTGCGATCGATCCATCCGTTGCGGATGCCGCGCAGCATTGCCGTCGCAATCATCGCGGTGGCGGAGTATTCCGGATACGCCCCGGGACGATCGATGACGTTGCGCCACATCCCGTTCTCGTCCTGGAAGCGCGCGAGCGCCGCCATGTGCGCGCGGTACGATGCGAGCAGACGAGGATATTCCGCGTGCTCTTTGGGGAAGTGCGAGAGCGTCAGCGCGACGCCGAGCGCCGGGAACGCGTTGCCGCGTCCCCACGCGGCATCGCTCGACGCCTGGTGGCGATAGAGACCGTCCGGCCTGAGCACGATCTGCTGCATGAATGCGACGTGACGGGCGGCCATGTCGAAGTAGCGCCGCTCGCCGGTCAGCGCGCCGGCCATGGCAAGGATCGGCACGTCCATGAACAGCGAATCGCTCCAGCCGCCGTGCAGCGGCATGAACTCACGAAGCTCGCCGTTCTCGGTGAAGCCGCTGGCGGCGGCGCGCACCACCAGCGCCTTCGCGCGATCGTCGCGCGCTCGGCGCGCGTACTCGAAGAACAGCAGATGCGAGGCGAGTGAGGACTGCGAGGGACGCGCGAAGCTGTCCTGCACGCCATCGAGGTAGGGCGCCAGCAGCGGCGTGACGCCGGCGAGTTCGCCGAGTCGCAGCCGGCTGACCAGCGCCATGGCGGCGATGTAGTTCGGCTGTTTGAACTCGTGTCCGTAGATGCGCGCCAGTTCCTCGGCGAGCGCACGCGGCGATCGCGCCAGCCGGCGCTCGATCTCCTGGTGCGCGCCCGAGAGGGTGACGTCCGCCGCCACTGACTGCAGGATTCGCGTCGAGCCGTCGACTCGGCGTGCCGGGATCCGTCCGACGTCGATGACGAGGTTCTGCGACAAGGCATCGACGAGTCCTGGATCGGGTCCGGCGACCAGGACGAGATCAGGTGCATGTGTCCCCAGCCATCGCCACAGCACGTGCGATTCGATGTGCTCACGGTAGGCAACGCCTGACGGCGGGAACTGCAGCGGCTGCGCGTCCGGGTTCGCGCGCGCGATGGCGATCAGCCGGAACCCCCGCTGCCGCTGCGGGACGTGTTCGAAGTCGATGGCTTCACGAGCAACTGCGTCGCTGGACGGATCCGTTCCTTGCAGCCCGCCGACAAGCAACACGGTGGGGGAGGAGGCCGAGCGCCCTGGGACCACCACCGCGTCGATCGGCGCCGCGGCTGTCGAGAGGCCAATCGTCCACCGCTCTGCAGCGACGGCGGCATCAGGCAGCAGCAGACACGCGAGCACGCAGGCGAGAAGAAGTCGACGGATCACGCGACGGAGTCTAACACCCGTCGTCGGGAAGGATCACCAGAGTCGGACACATCAACTTCAACACTGCAGCGGCCGCAGGGGGCAGCCCGGCAATCTTCACATCGTGCCCGGCTCCCAAGACTTCGGTGAGGACGTTCTTGGTGATGGCAACCCATCCGTCTGGCGTCTGGTAACTGACGACGCATCTCCCCTCTTGGCGATCGCTGTCCGACGATCCGATGTACCGGTCCGCAAGATCCGGAATCAGTGATGTCTTCGCCTCGCCATGCACAGGGTCCTCGGGAAGGACGAAAATGCGCCCGGTCTGAGGACCGGCACTCTCTTCATCGCCTGAAACACGTCTCCGCAGCGCACGCTCGAGCCGATCGAAGATCTCTTCGGCAAACTGTTGCGGGTAGGCGAAGAGCTTTTCGACGTCCGCGGTCAGGTGCGGCAACCTGCGCCAACCGGTCACCCAGCCAAGCTTGCCCGTGTCGCCGTCCTCTCCGGTGAAGACATCCTCCAGACCGAGGTGCGTCACGGCATCCGGCTGCAGGGTTTTGAGCGCCATGTGTTCGACGAGATCGGATGAAAACCCGTACAGGACGCCATAGGGAGAATACGCGCCGGCAACCGGCCTGAAGTGCAGACAATCTTCATGCAGCGGCTTCGCCACGCGACCGATCCGTGCGCCGTATTCGTGGAGCAGCTGGACGTGCCGGGTTCCGATGGACGTATACACGACGTGCCCATCGCGATCGGTGGTGATGAACAGGTGCTCGATCATGCTGTACGCGCCGAGCAACTCGACGCGGTTCAGAAACAACTCCGGGTCGGGAGAAATGCCCTGGCAGATGGCGTCTGCCAATTCGAGCCTCTTCTGATCGTCGTGACTGTGCCACGCGTTTTCATAGGCCTCGAGCAGCGGCACGAGATCGTGAATCAGCAGGGCAAAATCCAGGGCATTGGAGTTGCGGGTGGTCAGAACCACGCTGCTCTCATCGAAAGAGACCGCCTTCTTCGTGGAGTAGTAGCGAATCTGTGAACGTAAGTGTCCGGCAGCCATTCGAGCGCCGGCTTTGTGGATTTCAATCCGGTCCTGTTTCGACAGCGTCTCCGCGATGTTCTTCGCGACGTCGAAATAGGCTCCGAGATCGTCGGTCGCGGGGCTCTGCGCCATCTGAATGAGCCATCGCGCATCCCGAACAAACACCGGCTGATCTCCAGGTGAAAGTGTCCAGAGCTGGTCGAGCACGCCTTGAACCCGCGAGAGCCTATCGCCGGGATTGTTCGAGCCGGCATCCCACAGGCGCATGTTCAACAGCGCAAGGCACCGGATCACATACAAGTTGAACAGCGTGTGCGCGTAGTGGACCCGGCCGTTGCGGCCTGGCCAACGCGTCTGCCGCCACAAATGAAAGCCGCGGATCATCATCTCCGCCGGATCGAACAGGCCGTTGTGCAGTCCCGGAATCTCCCGAGGCTTGAATCCACGTGCCCAATGCGCTTCTTCCAACTGACCTTTCAGCCGCGATTGGCTGCGCGTGACGCCGCCGAGCGTGAAGAAGCAATCCTCGAAATGACGGGACAGGGTGGAACCGTCCTGCAGGTATTCGATCGGCTTTCGCTGGGCGTTCAGCAGCCCTTGTATTCGCTCGACGATGTCGTCGCGATGGGCGAGGAAGAATTGAAGAAGTTCAATGTGTGCCTGAAACGACACCTCGGGGGCGGCCGGGGTCATCGGGTGTGCCTGGCTGCTCATCACCCCGATGATCCCGTGCCGGTCGCATGGTATTCAACCGGGCCGTTCCAGCGGGGCCGCCGTCAGACTTCGGCCAGGCCAGTGCCGGCCGAGAAGCCGATCCCGCTTCCAAACGCGCCTTCGTGCCGGACGAAGTGGTCGATCCGGCTGTCGCGATGTGTCACATCCGAATTGCTCGGCCTGAGGTGGCCTTCGAAAGGATCCCGGTAGTCGACGTCGACGTCGCACGCTCTGTCGGTGGCTTCCCATCGGCGATGGACGCGCCCGAACTGGTCGAGCTCGAGGATCGTGCGCGTACAGATTTGCAGTTTGGGCGCCTTGTCTCGTCGCTGTCGGAAGCTGGCCGGGAAGCCATCGTGAATGCTGTCCTTCGGACCCTGGAGTACCGACCGAAGCACCGGCAGCGACGTCTCGCGAAGATTCAAGAAGAGGCGAAACTGGTTGGTCCCGCTGCCGCTGCCTTCGCCTTTGATGTGCGTCAGACGCTCCACTTCCTGCAGCAGCCCGAGGGTGTGGAGCGCGTGCGTGATCGCCAGGAACGAGGCATGTTGCGTCCGGTCCAACGCCGACCAGATGGGTTCGACCTGCGATCGCGCGAACGCGTCGGCTTCGGCGCGGTTGACGCTCTGCCAGGCATCCCACGCCAGGGATTCCGCCTGCAGCCGCACGATCGGGAGCCCAGGACGCGACTCCCTCAATTCGTTCGCGGCGTCCTCGACCAGCGATTCATGCAGCGGTGCCCAGGCCTGAAGGACGTCCTCCAGGCCGCGGCCGTGCCTCGCGTAGCTCTCGAGAAGGCGCGCTCGTTCCGAGGACAGGGCGCCGTTTGCCAGCGCAAACAGCGTGGCGAATTCGTCGATCACAAAGGTGACGCCGCTTCGAATGAATGTGGCCATATGCAGTACCTATAGGAATAAACGAGCGACCGGGCGACAACTAACTGACGTGTTCAGCGCACCGGGGGCGAAGTATGCACCCTTCCCCCAAGACGCCGCAATGCCGAGCTTGCGGGCGGGTAACAAACGGGTAATACCGCCCCCATACCGTCTGGGTGCGCCGATCTCCGTTCATTGACGACAAGGGAGGATGATCCATGACACGTGCGCTTGGGATAACCGTCCTGGCGGCCGTCATCGCGTCCGGTATGGCGGCGAACGCCCATCACTCGAACGCACTCTATTTCACGACGAACGCGATCACGTTGCAGGGTGAGGTCCTGCGCGTCGAGTGGATCAATCCCCACGTCCTGTTGTTCCTTCAGTCGAAGAGCGAGAACGGCGAGTCGGAGACGTGGATTCTCCATGGCCGGTCGCTCGGCAACGCGTTGCGTGAAATAGGCTCGATGAAGGAGCGGCTGACACCGGGCACGCCGATCTCCGCGCGAGTCTGGCTGCCCCGCAACCCGCTGTATGTGGACGGCACGCAAACGGTGCTGGTGACGAGGCCCGACGATGCCAGAAAATCGTCGCGCATCGTGGGAGCGGGGGAGATCAGGTTCTCCAACGGCGATGTCGTGGCCTTTGGCGGGGGACCGAGGTTCTGAAACGCGTGGCACGAACGACCGAATTCCTCGACTCGCTGCTCCGCGATCTGCTGTACGCCGGTCGCGCCATGCGCCGCAATCCCACCTTCACAGCGGTCGTCGCGTTGACGCTCGCGGTCGGCATTGGCGCCAACACCGCGGTGTTCAGCGTCCTCGACAGCGTCCTGCTCGAGCCGCTGCCGTATCCGCGTTCAGAGGAATTGGTCGCGCTCCGGCAGAACGCGCCCGGCGTGGCGGGGTCGAATTCCTCCAGCGGGCTGAATCTTTCCCCATCGATGTATCTCACCTACGCCGAGCAGAACCGGGTCTTTCAGTCGCTGGGCGTGTGGACCACCACGATTTCGACGGTGACGGGGGTGGCGGAACCGGAACAGGTCCGTGTGGTGCTCATCAGCGATGGCGTCCTCCAGGCGTTCAACGTTCCGCCCGCGGCAGGCCGCTGGCTCTCGGCCGCGGACCAGGTCGGAGCCACACGGCCGCTCCCAAGCATTTTCAAGGTGCCGACCACGATCATGCTCGGCTACGGATACTGGCAGCGTCGTTTCGGAGGAGACCGGGCCGTCATCGGACGCACCATCACTCTCGATACACGGCCGAAGGAAATCGTCGGTGTGATGCCGCCGGGATTCAGGATCGGCAATGCCGAAGCGGATGTGATCTGGCCGGCGGCGTTCGATCGGGGAAGACTCGCGCTGGGCGGTTTCAACTATCAAGGCGTCGCCCGGCTCAAGCCGGGAATCACGATCGCGCAAGCCAACGCCGACGTGGCGCGAATGGTCCCGATGTGGATGAACTCCTGGTCCGATGGACCGGGCACGAGTCCGCGACTCTATGAGACCTGGAAGATCGCACCAGACCTTCGTCCGCTCAAACAGGAAGTCGTCGGCGGCGTGACAGACGTTCTGTGGGTGGTGATGGCCACAATCGGCCTGGTGATGCTCATCGCTTGTGCCAACGTCGCCAATCTGCTTCTGGTTCGCGCCGAGGTGCGGCAAAGAGAGCTGTCACTGCGAGCGGCGCTCGGCGCGGGCCGTGGACGGATGGTCCGGGGTCTTCTGGTCGAAAGCGTGCTGCTGGGTGTCATGGGCGGCGCACTCGGAGTAGGGCTCGCCTATGCCGGCTTGCGCCTGTTGCTGGCGATCGGTCCGGCCAATTTTCCACGATTGAGTGAAATCTCGATGGACGCGCGATCACTCGCGTTCACGGCCGTCCTCTCGGTGTTGTCGAGTGTGCTGCTCGGACTCATCCCGGCGCTGAAATACACGGGGCCGCGGATTTCGGCCGCGCTCAGCAGCTTCGGCCGTACAGCAAGCGTGAGCCGCGAGCGTCATCGCGTCCGGAGCGTGCTGGTCGTGATTCAGGTCGCCCTCGCGCTCGTGCTCCTCGTCAGCGCTGGATTGATGATTCGCACATTTCAGTCCTTGCGCACCGTGGAGCCGGGATTCACGGAACCCGAGCATCTCCAGATGATGCGACTCTTCATCGCCGGGTCGTTCGTTCCGGATGCGCAGCGACTCACACGCATGCAGAACGACATTCAGGACGCGCTGTCGTCGATTCCCGGTGTGGCTGCCGCCGCGTTCGGGAGTGCGATGCCCATGGAAGGGTTCGGCTCCAACCTGGGCGTCGTGAACTTTGGCGTCATCCGCACCGCCGATCGTCCCGAGACAGGTTCGGACAACCCGCCATCGCGCCTGTTCAAGTACGCCTCGCCCGGTTTCTTTCACACCGCGGGCACCAGGTTGGTCGCGGGCCGCGAGATCACGTGGACGGAGGTCTACGATCTGAGACCCGTGGTGATCGTTTCCGAGAATCTTGCCCGTGA
>Ga0075421_100006133_pt1 | contig 14615 bp, 14 predicted proteins | sample SoiMetdeltSBSDD5_FD_75292 | JGI IMG/M metagenome (GOLD analysis project Ga0075421, IMG submission 75292) | Bulk soil microbial communities from a Populus tree surrounding site in Tennessee, USA - Soil MetaG P. deltoides SBSDD5 | ecosystem: Environmental > Terrestrial > Soil > Tree plantation...
AGGGCCTACGTATTTCAGCTATTGCGATGGTAGGCGCACCCTGAATCCCCGGCACTGGAAGCGGCCAGTAGCGACTGAGCCGAGCTTGACCTTGCGAACTGTGAACCTCCGGGCTGCCAGGAATACTAGCGCCAGCGCCTGGATGCTACTGGTTTGGGCAGGCTGGCGAGTCTCTGCTTGACGCCCCTGAAATTCGCCTGTGTTGGTGATCAGATCTCCCAGCCGGGGCAGCAAACCAATTTCGCGGGACACATTAGCAGCGCGTTCCGCAGGATTGGGATGCGTAGAGAAAAAGGTTTCGAGTTTGCTTGGCTGGCTCTTCTGCAGCTCAGCGAGTTTCCTAAAAAACGTCACCATGCCTTGTGGATTGTAGCCTACCTCATAAAGGTTGCGAACTCCCAGTCGGCGGCTTGGCGCTTGTCGTCGCGGCTAAACTTCATGAAGGCCGCGCTGGCGCCGACTTGGCTTCCAATCTGCGCCAGACCTGTTAGAGCCCCACCGCTGCCACCTAAAACCGCTCCCAGCATCGCCAGGCCCACATTGGCCATGCCGGCTTTCTCTATCTGTTTGACACTGTGACGGGCCACCACATGCCCGATCTCGTGGCCTATCACGCCAGCGAGCTGGCTCTCATTTGTCAGCTGCTTCGATCAGCTCGCGGTTGACGTAGACGAAACCTCCTGGCAAAGCGAAGGCGTTAATGTCTGGACTGTCTACCACCGTGAACCGGTAAGGAATATCGTCTCTCTTTGAGCGCCTGGCTAGGCGATGTCCAAGGGCATTGACGTAATGAATAACCTGCTCGTCTCGCAGGATCGGCTGCTCCCTTTCCACCTGTCTGGCAGCCTCGCGTCCCAGCTCCACCTCTTGCGACTCCGACAAGCCAAAGATCTGGGCGTTGGTCGGTGGTGTGACAAGCCAACCGGCTGCGAGCAAGCCGCCGAGAAGTGCCGTTGCCAGCATCCCTGCTTTCCTCGTCACGTCACCCTCCAATCTTGCTTACCTTACTTTTGAGAGTTGCGGCTCCAACCTTAATTCTTCACAGACTCATTGATGTGGACCTGAAACTGGAACCGACCCGAATGCTGGTTTCAAGCGGCGCATCGCTTTTGACGGACGGAAACCAGGTCGCCGGTGTCAACTATGAACTCCTGTCCTCTGTACCGAATGAGCGCGCAATGCTGCATCCTGCAAACCACTTTCACAACCAACCCGAAGTAACCGGCAATGTCTCTGTTTGTCTTTGCGCTCATAAATCACCCCTGGCTGAAAAGGTACGCTGCCTACGTTCATCTAGATGCGTCCCTCTGACCAAAGGAGATCTGGGAGCCAAATTTTCTCAGAGAAAGAGCGAATCTGAGATTGAGTATGGTCCGTTGTGTTCATTCCAATTGCTGCCTTTGATCCTTCCAACCTCGAAATTCTACGAAGGAAATTTGTGATGCTTCGATTATGATGGCGCAGACTTTTGCCGAGAATGATGTGGTCTGCCACTTTGTCCGAGGCAGCGCCATCCTCCGCCGGAAGTGCTCGCGATTCCAGAAATGAAAGAGATCCCGACCAATTTTAGTGAAGATTTGCACAGAGAGATTCGAGGCGAGATTCTTGAGAACGAACCGCTCAAGGAGCGAACGACTTATCGGATCGGCGGCGCGGCTCGCTATCTGGTGTGTCCCCGTGACCTGGACGATCTTAGAAAGCTGAACACGCTGATCCAACGTTACCAGATTCCCGGATTCATTCTCGGCGGTGGCGCGAACGTTCTGGTCAATGATCAGGGTTTCAACGGTGTTGTTGTTCATCTCAAGAACTTCAACCGGCTGGGGCTCAACGCATCAAGAGTGACCGCGGGGGCGGGTCTCGTCCTGGATCAGTTTGTCGTGTCTTGTCTGAAGCAAGAGCTGGCAGGGCTTGAACGGCTGTCAGGAATCCCGGGAACTTTGGGAGGCGCACTGCGTATGAATGCTGGAGCGTTTGATGCCGAAATCTCAGATCATCTCGTGACCGTGGAATTCATGGACTTCGAAGGCAACCACCGTGTCCTGCATAAGTCAGAAGTCGCTTTTGCCTATCGGCAAGCCCCGGCCATCAAAGACACCTACATTCTTGGAGCGACATTCGATTTCCCTCGCGCCGCGGCCGAAGATCTTTTTAGGGTTCGAGAGGAAATCCTGGCGCGCCGTCACGAGAAGCAACCTTGGCAATATCCTTCGGCTGGTAGCGTCTTCAAGCGCCCGCCTGGCTACTACACCGGGAAATTAATTGAGGATCTGGGACTCAAAGGAAAAACGATCGGGAGAGCTCAGATTTCTTCCAAGCACGCAGGAATCATCATCAATCTGGGCGAAGCGACAGCGGACGACGTCCTTCAGTTGATTCGATTGGCCCAGGAAAAAGTGCGCCGGCACTATCGCGTAGAACTGGAGCTAGAGCAGGAGTTAATTGGGTTTGACGAAAGTTGATAAGAAGAGAGCGATGGGTACTAAATGGGCTGCCTACCAGCGAAACCGGCGTCGAGATCGTGCCACCAGGATACTTCTTCTTCGTCTTGCTTCCAGCACAAGAGAACGACCCGGCCTTCTCGCTTGTGGGGAAAATCGCAAAGCCCGAGGTCGAAGTCTTTCACAAGAACGCCCAAGTCCTCGATGTCGCGCAAGGCTTGGTGGAATGCGTCCAGAATTTCAATGTATTGCACGCCCAACGGAGTCCCCCAGTCGTAAATATGCCGCTGCTGAGCCTTTTCCAGTTCTGGCTTCATCTCCATCATCCGTTGCTTCTCGGCCTGAGCCTTCGCGAGTAGTCCGCGTAAGTGGGGAATCAATCCGTTGGCCTCTTTTACAGAAAACAGTTTTTGCATCGTTTCCCTGGTAGCCTAGAAACGATTGGCCACTCTAGGCGAGAGATTACCTGCCGCCTCCTGGCTTGTCAAAAGCATTCTGCGACAAGGCTGACCTCAAGCAGCCTACTTGATTCCCCCAATTTATCAGTCGTTTACATTTCGAAAACCTTGACCTAAGATAAGGCGTCGTGTTGCCGGTCTTGTAACCACCTCGGCATATTTGCCGACGAATCAAGCACTTCCACTATTCCAAGGAGATTTCTTGTCGATGCAGCCTGTACGTCCGGTGCAGATCAGTGGGGTCGGCTGTTATGTACCCGATTGTGTGCTGACCAATCATGACTTGTCGAGAATGGTGGATACCAGCGACGAGTGGATCCTGCAGCGAACCGGAATTTCTGAACGAAGAATCATTGAGAAGGGCAAAGCCACTTCGGACATGGCCGTGCAAGCGGTTCGGCGGCTTTGTACCTCAGTGCAGCTTGACCCGAAGGAAATCGAGTTGTTGATCGTTGCCACGGTCACTCCGGACATGTTCTTCCCTGCCACAGCCTGCCTGGTGCAAGAGAAGCTGGGGATCCCGAGGACCTGGGGATTTGATCTTTCGGCTGCCTGCTGCGGCTTTGTCTATGCCTTATCGGTAGGAGCGGCGTTTGTGGCTTCAGGGAGTCATTCAAAGGTGGTAGTAGTGGGCGCCGACACCATGTCTAGCATCGTCGATTACCAGGATCGCGCGACCTGCGTGATTTTTGGCGATGGCGCCGGAGCGGTACTCTTGGAGCCCGCCCGAAAAACGCGAAACCGTCTTATTGACTTTTATCACGAACTGAGTGGCTCAGGCGGTATGTATCTCAACATGCCTGCCGGTGGCAGCCTTCTGCCAGCGAGTTGTGAGACTGTGAAAAACCGGTTGCACTTCGTCAAGCAGGAAGGTCAACCCGTGTTCAAGTTCGCCACCCGGAAAATGGAAGAAGCGAGCCGAATGATCCTGGAGAGGAATCGCTTTGCTCCGCAGGATGTGCGCTTGCTTCTGCCCCATCAGGCGAATGCGCGGATCATTCGCGGCACTGCAGAACGGCTGGGACTTCGCGACGATCAATTCATCTTGAATCTGAACAAGTACGGTAACACTACCGCAGCAACAATTCCCCTGGCTATGCAGGATGCCTTGACCGATCGCAAATTGAAGGAAGGCGACCTCGTGCTGCTTGCGTCGGTTGGTGCCGGTTTCACTGTCGGGACTGCCCTCTTGCGGTGGGCCTTTTAATGAGGGTGTCCCAAGGAACATTTTCTGGCTCGTACTTCCGCCTCCAGTTCGAAGGGAACGCCGTCCCCCGGCTGGAGCCTGCACCACCCGCTTCCTTGGGCTGTGCCTTTCTCAACGCCCTCTAGGTGATCCCAGCTGGGCGTCAACGAACCACTTGTAGCGCTTGCCGCGCTTGGGTGCGTTGACTCTACCTCTTGATGCCATTAATATTAGCACTTGTATCGGGCCTTCGGACAGAATCTCTGCTTCGGGCCTCAATTCATCAGTCCGTTACCCATTCTGCGTCAATCACTCGACAAAAGGAGGAATGCCATGGCTTACGAATGGAAGTTCAACCCGCGGCCTTACTCGGACGGGGAAGCGAAGGAATTGCTCAAAGACGTGGTGTCTCCGGAAACCACGGATTGGCACTACAATACCCATCACAAGGGCTACGTTACCTTCCTAAACAATATTGAGAAGGAGCTTGAGACCGCCGACCGGTCGAAAGCCAATGGCAACTACAGCCACATTGGAGAGCTGAAACGACGATTTACCTGGAATCATGCGGGAGCCCTCCTACACGACGTGTACTGGGAAGTCATGGGTGGAGATGGGGATGTGTCGAAAGCCCCGGAGTTGTCCAAAGCACTAACGGCTGAGTTTGGTTCGGTCGACAGCTGGAAGGCTGACTTCAAGGCAGGGGCTGTCTCTGCCAAACTGAGCGGATGGGGCTTGCTGGTTCATGACGCCCTTTATTCGCAGCGGTTGCTCAACGTCCTTGTGGATGAGCATCAATACGGCGCCATCTGGGGCGGCATCCCGCTGATTTCCTGCGATGTGTTTGAGCATGCCTACTATCACAAAGATGGTCCTGGCCGTGCCAAATATATTGACAACTTCCTGGCTAAACTGCATTGGGGTCGCGTTGAAGCTCGCTACAAGAAGTATGTGAAGAAGTAATGGGAAGTTTGCTCCGTTAAGTTTCTGAAGGGTCTGTGGGAGTCGGTCTTCAGCCGGAGATTGCCTCCCACTTTGTTTTTTTCTCAGGTAAGATTTTCCGTTTGACGGGAGACCGCGCCGTGGCCATAAACCAAGTGTCGCCCGTCAGGGCAGGTCTGAGCTTGCCGCTACTTTGAATATGGCCAGCGGCGCAAAGACGGCCCTGTCCAGGGCATTTTGAGCAGTTCGCTCAGCTCGCGCGCGGCACACCCACGATGAATCCTTCGTCGTCCTTGTCGTTGTCCTCGGGCTGGCATCGTGGACGGGCACTATGGCGAAGACAATTCTCCGAATGGGTGACCCGATCTTCCCACACGCCGAAGAAGGCCTTTTCTATCGTGATTAAAGCCATCAAAGGTACACGCGATATCCTTCCGCCCGAATCGGCGCTTTGGATCCGAGTTGAGAACACGGCCCGCGAGATCTTCGATCTATACGGATTCTCCGAGATTCGGACTCCAATCTTCGAGAGCACGGAACTGTTCGCTCGCGGCGTCGGTGAGGATACCGATATTGTTTCCAAAGAGATGTATACCTTCGAAGACCGCGACGAGAAATCGCTCACGCTGCGTCCCGAAGGCACGGCCCCTGTCGTACGCGCTTATCTCGAGCATCAGCTACGGCAGGACTCGCAGGTTGTAAAGTTGTACTATCTGGGTCCGATGTTTCGCCGAGAGCGGCCTCAAAAGGGGCGCTATCGCCAGTTTCATCAGATCGGTGCCGAGGTCTTGGGGTCGGACAACCCGGCTATTGAAGCCGAGATTCTCGAAATGCTATTGCTGTTTCTCAGACGGATGGGAATCAACGATCATCAATTGCTGGTTAACTCGATTGGATGCTCTAACTGCAGGCCGCGATTCTTGGAAGAGCTGAAAGCGGCGCTCGCCACTAAGCGCGAGTCGCTCTGTTCGGACTGCCAGCGACGCAGCCAGGTCAACCCCCTTCGGGTGCTGGACTGCAAGGTCGAAGCCTGCCAGCCCATCATTGAGTCACTGCCCAAGATCACCGAGTTTCTCGATGCAGAGTGCCGCGAGCACTTCGACAAGTTTCTGGGATATCTCGCTGACCGGGGGATTGCTTTCCACGTGGTACCACGCCTGGTCCGTGGACTCGACTATTACATGCGCACGACATTCGAAATCACCAGTCAGACCCTGGGTGCGCAGAATACTTTGATTGGTGGCGGAAGGTACGATGGTCTCGCTGAAGCCTTGGGCGGAGATCCTGCCAAAGGCTTTGGGTTTGCTTTAGGCTTGGAACGCATCCTGATGCTCTTGCAGCACATCGAAAGTTCCGGGGGGCCACCAGCACCAGAGGTTTTTCTGGCGCCGCTCGGTGCGGCTGCTTTTGACAAAGCCACCCTGGTTGCCAGAGATCTGCGCCAGCAGGGAGTTCGGTGCGCCTTAGACTTCGAGACGCGTAGCCTCAAGAGTGCCATGCGCCTCGCCAACAGACTGCGGTCCAGATATGTCTTGATATTGGGTGACACCGAATTGCAGACGGGCAAGTATCAGCTGAAACGGCTGAGCGATGGCCATCAGGTCGAGGTTGATGAAGACCAAATCTTAACCAACCTGCGAAACCCTCTGGTGGGGCTAGACCCGTAGGGAGGTCTTGTCAGTCCTGGGCGAAATGCTCGTACTCAAGGAAGGCCGCGTTCGCCCACTAAGAGCTACCAACGTATCTATTCAGTCCTTCAGTCAGACGAGAGCATGCCTGAGAGCGAGTTGTGGGCTGGAAGCCAGGGCTCCCAGGGTGGTCGATGTCACCCTAGTAGCTACGGGTCGCGTGCCCAAGGAGAACCCACTTGGAATTAGATGCACTGAACTCCCTAGAACGCACACACATGTGCGGCGTTCTGGGAGCGGAGCACGCCGGGCAAGATGTCTTGCTGATGGGCTGGGTGGCCCGCCGGCGTGACCTGGGGCATCTCATCTTCGTTGATCTGCGCGATCGTGAGGGAGTCACCCAGATCCTTTTCAACCCAGATCATTCCGCGGAGGCCCACAACAAAGCCAAAGTGCTGCGTTCGGAGTTTGTCATCGCTGTTCGAGGCCAAGTGATCCGCAGAGAACCGAGCACCGTCAATCCCGCAATTTCGACTGGCGAAATCGAGGTGCTAGCCTCAGATTTGTATGTCCTGAACGAGGCCCGGACACCGCCATTCCCCGTTGAGGACGACATCGCTACGGCGGAGGATCTGCGGCTCAAGTATCGTTATCTCGATCTGCGCCGCGGCAGGCTGGCCCGCAACTTCAAGCTTCGTCACCAGATTACCATGGCTGTGCGCCGAGTCATGGACGCCCAAGGCTTCTACGAGATCGAAACTCCGTTTTTGACCCGGTCAACGCCAGAAGGTGCCCGTGACTATCTGGTTCCGTCTCGTCTCTATGCCGGGAGCTTCTACGCGCTGCCTCAGTCGCCCCAAATCTTCAAGCAGTTGCTCATGGTCGCCGGTATGGATAAGTACTTTCAGATCGTCCGCTGCTTTCGCGATGAGGACCTGCGGGCCGACCGCCAGCCGGAGTTTACCCAGGTGGATATCGAAATGTCCTTTGCCCAGCCTGAAACCGTGTTTCGGGTGGTCGAACCGCTCATCGCCGAGATCTTTGCGGTGAAAGGCACGGAGATTGAAACACCGTTTCTTCGCTTGCCTTATAGGGATGCGATGGAGCGCTTCGGATCCGACAAGCCAGACTTGCGCTTCGATCTGGAGTTCATTGATTTCAGTGTGTTGCTTCCCGGTACGGATTTTGTTCCTTTCAAGAAGGCACTGGAAACTGGAGGGCAGATCAAGGGTATTTGCGTACCGGGCCGTGCAAGCTATTCAAGAAAGCAGCTCGACGATTTGACGACGGTGGCCAGGGTTTTCGGGGCAAACACCGTCGCATACATCAAAGTTCTTGAGAATGGGGTCCAGTCGCCGCTGCTGAAGAATCTGGGAGAAGAGAAATGCCTGGCAATAGTCCGGGCTGCCCAGGCGAAGCCGGAGGATCTCGTGCTCATCGTCTCGGGCAGCAGGAAGGTTGTGTCCGAATCGCTCGGTGCCGTGCGGTTGCATGTCGGGAAACAGGAGAAGTTGATCGACCCAAATCGGCTGTCGTTTCTCTGGGTGACGGACTTCCCGATGTTCGAGTATGACGAGACCGAGAAGCGCTATGTTGCCTGCCATCATCCCTTCACTTCTCCAGTGGAGGAGGACATCGAAAAAATCCTTTCCGACCCAGGCTCGGTTCGGGCCAAAGCGTATGACTTGGTCTTGAATGGCATGGAGATTGGAGGAGGTTCAGTCCGAATTCATCGCCAAGACGTGCAGGCCAGAGTATTCAAGGCTCTTGGGCTAAGTGATGAGGAGGCCAGGTTGCGTTTTGGATTCTTTCTCGAAGCCCTCGAGTACGGAACGCCACCGCATGGCGGCATTGCCCTCGGCCTCGATCGAATTGTGATGTTGCTGGCGGCTGAAAACTCGCTCCGAGACGTAATTGCCTTCCCCAAGACCGCCCGTGCCACTGACCTGATGTCGGAGTGTCCCACTCCAGTTGACAAGAAGCAGTTGGATGAGTTGGGAATTCGTTTCTTGGGAAAATAGCGGGAAAGGGCAAAGAGGCAAAACGAAACGGACGGACAACCTCAAATCGACCTAGGCCTTCTAGGATCTGAACCTCAGGGATTTGAGACTGAACCGTCCTTGACGTTCGGTCTCCATGAACCGTTCGCCCTGATCCCTTGATTTTCATCTTCTCATGTCGAAAATCCGGGTCCTTCCCGAAGCCTTAGCCAACAAGATTGCTGCCGGTGAGGTCGTCGAGCGTCCTGCCTCGGTCGTCAAGGAACTTCTCGAGAATTCGCTGGACGCCGGTGCGCTGAGTGTGGACATCGATGTCGAAGCAGGCGGCCGCCGGCTGATCCGGGTTCAAGACGACGGTGAAGGCATGATTGCAGATGACGCATTGCTGGCATTTGAGCGGCATGCTACCAGCAAGTTGCACCGCGCCGACGACCTGATGGAAATTGCCACCCTAGGATTCCGCGGCGAAGCGCTGCCGAGCATCGCCAGCGTCTCCCGCCTACTTCTGGAAACTCGGCACGAAAGCTGCCAAGTGGGCACTTCAGTGGAGATCAACGGTGCCAAGTTGGCGGCGGTGAAAGAGATCGCGCGTCCCCGCGGCACAACTATTACAGTGCGCGATCTCTTTTTCAATGTTCCTGCTCGAAAGAAGTTTCTGAAATCCGACAGCACCGAGCTAAGTCATGTCGTCAACTTTGCCACTCAATACGCACTGGCGCATCCAGAAGGCCGCTTTCTCCTGCGCAGTGCTGGTTCCGAGGTCTTTCATTTGCAGGCCGTCGCAACGCAGCGGGAGCGTGTCTTTCAGGTGTTTGGCGGCGACCTGCTCAATCAGTTGGTGGAGATCAACAGTCAGATTCCAATCTTCTATCAGGACGGAGAGACCGTGGACGGTATTGAAACCCACAAAGATTGGATTCGTGTGCATGGCTTCATTTCGAAGCCTGAAGTCCACAAGTTGAATCGAAATTCGTTGTATTTCTTTGTCAACCGCCGCATGGTGCGGGACAAGATCATCTTGCATGCGCTGAATGAGGCGTACCGAAATATCCTTCCTGCTGGCATCTTTCCAGCCGTGCTGCTGTTTATTGAGATTCCATACCGTGAAGTGGATGTCAACGTCCATCCTTCGAAGACCGAAGTCCGTTTCCGCCATCAGTCGTTGCTGCACGATTTTTTGCGCGATACCATGCGAAAAGCCTTGATGGAGGCACGGCCGCAAACGCCGTTCCCGGCGGCCCGGCACGCGCCAACGAGCCACATGACTGAAAGTCCTTTTGATGGTTCGGCCGTTGAGGAACTCGGGCTGGAACCTGCTGGGTTCGCAGGCTCGGGAACTGGACGTTCCGCTCCCGGCGCAGTCAATCCGACGAGCGACTCGATGCCGGCTCCTTTTCTGGTTTTGTCGCCGCCGCTCTCAACTCCCGTGAACGCGGTGCTGCCATTTCGAACCGATCAAAGTCTGTCGGTTTCAGAGGATTTGACGCCAGATACAGACTCACCGAGTTCCGGAGAATCTTCGGCTCAATCAGAAGAATCAACCTTGAGGACGGGTGGCAACCCTCAACCGCTGAAAACGGAGGCTCTGGGAGGTTCGTCTCAATCGGCCGCGCCGGTGCTCAGCGCCCAGTCTCAGTTCGGCATCGTGCCTCTGGGTCAGATCGACAACAGCTTCATCGTGGCCGCAGACGGGGGAGCTCTGCTCATTATCGACCAGCACGTGGCTCATGAGCGAGTTCTGTTCGAAAAGGTACTGCGGCAGCGAGGTGAGGGAAAAGTGGAAAGCCAGCGGTTGTTGCTGCCGCTGATTATCGAGATTACAGCTCGGCAGCAGGTCATTCTCGAAAGCATCCTGCCTGAACTCACCGCCTGTGGCTTTGAAGTGGAGCCCTTTGGCAGGAAGACCATTGCCATCAAGGCTGCCCCCGCCGACCTGTCTGGCAGCGATGTCCAGCAGCTCTTAAGCGAATTACTGGAAGGACTGGAGCGAGAAACGCAGGCAGTCAGTCTGAGCCGGCTGCGCGAGAAGATTGCGGCCTCGGTAGCTTGTCACGCAGCCATTAAGGTCAACATGCACCTGGAGCAGTCCAAGATGATCTGGCTAGTTGACGAACTACAGAAGACTCAATATCCAATGAGCTGTCCGCACGGTCGGCCTATTGTGCTGCGCTACGAGAAGAACGAGATCTTGAAGGCGTTCAAGCGCATCTAGAGAGGAGTCTTTTTCCTCCAATCATACGGAGACTCAGAGAAACGCGGAATGCAATTCCATCGAATGCTTCCTAGATGGAGTCGGTTCTTTCGCTTTGTGCGCTCGCGCTCAGGCATCCCTGCACCTCCCTCCACGTGCCTCTTCTCTCTATCGCTTGCTTGCCATAAGGGTCTATAACCTCTCCAATTCCGGTAGCGTGAAGTCGCTGATCACATTCCCCGTATTCAGCGTTGAGGCGGGCTCGAACAGGAGTACGTGCGCTTCCTCATCGGCCACCGGCCGGTGCTCGACTCCGTGCGGCACGATTAGAAACTCGCCTTCCTCCAGCCAGACCTGCCGGTCTCGGAACTCCATTCGGAACCTTCCTTTAGCGACCAGAAAGAGTTCGTCTTCCTGTTCGTGATGATGCCAAACGAACGCTCCCTGGAACTTCACGAGTTTCACGTGCTGCCCATTCAATTCACCCACTATCTTAGGTTGCCAAGGCTCGTGAAATCGAGTCAGCCGTTCCGCAATATTTACCTTATTCATGTTCGCTCCTTGAGACCAAACTCCGATTGTTCCTTAACCAAGAATCTGACGAAGGTGATGCTTCAGGTGAACCAGGTAATCCTTCATCAAGAACTCAAGGGTGACGGGCTGATTGCTTCCGATAACACAGCGGCTGCCTAGCTTCTCGGTCGGGACGCAGGCCATGACATTCAAGAGATGACGATTGTAACTCTGCCATAGCTCCAGCAGCTGGCTCCAGGACTCCAGCTGGTAACCTTGTGCCCTGACCCAGCTTTCCTGCTCATAGGCCGGAAAAACCAGATCCTCGCTGAGCTGTGCTCTGACAAAGCGCTGATGGTTGTTAGAAGCGGAGTCGATCAGGTGCCCCAGAATTTGCTTTCTAGACCACTTTCCTGCCTCTGGGATCCGGCTGCCTTCCGATTCTGAGATTCTCTTCAGTTGCTCGCAGGCGCTGCTGAGAGTTGATCTAAAGTCCTGTATGATGGCTTGCATTGAACACTTCTGAGAATCGTCTTTGTTCCTGGACTCTATGCCGAACGTAAGCGAGAACGACGAATGATTTTCATTATTTTGGTGAAACCTCAAGAGCGAGTCACCTTCATCCGACGTGGCGACGCTGTTTTGTTCGCCAGTTCCGTTGCTTCCCGTCCCAAAATAAAGAGAGCTTCCTCGATTCGATCTGACCAGCGCACCCCGCAGTTCACACGGATGAAATTGCGATAGCCCTGGCTGGCGGAGAACACCGGCCCAGGCGCCACGCTGATGTTCTTTTCCAGAGCCTTCTGGTAGAGCTCGAGAGCATCGACTTGGGCGGGCATTTCCACCCACAACACAATGCCGCCTCCGGGTCGCGTGACCTTGGTCCCTTCCGGGAAGTACTTCCCGATAGCCCGCGAAGTGACCTGCACCTGCTGCCCGAAGGCTTTTCGGATCCCACGCAGGTAGTGGTCATATCCGCCGGTCTGGAGGAATTCTGCAACCATCATCTGGGGCAAGAGGGCGTTGCCTGCGGTGCTTATGTTCTTCAGCCGCTCCACCTGAGCACGGAATCGCCCAGGAGCCGTCCATCCGACGCGGTGCCCGGGAGCCAGGGTCTTTGAAAAGGAAGAACACAATAGAACGATTCCCTTTTTGTCAAAAGCTTTGGCGACTCTAGGTCGGGATGTGCCGTGATACAGGTCGCCGTAGATGTCGTCTTCGATCAGCGGAATACCTCGCTGAGTGAGAATTTCAACCAACTTCTTCTTTTTTTCGTCCGGCATGCAACTGCCCAGCGGGTTGTGAAAGTTAGTCATGAACAGGCAGGCCTTCACCTTTCTCCGGTCCAGAGCGATTTGAAGCTCATCCAGGCAAACACCCTCGCGCGGATAGGTTGGGACCTCCAGAGCTTTCATTTGCAGCGCTTCCAGGATCGTCAGCAGCACAAAGTAGCTCGGCGACTCCACGGCGATCACGTCGCCAGGCCCAGCCACGGCCCGTAGACAGAGATTGAGCGCGTCAGTGCAGCCGGCGGTCACCACCACGTCATCTGCCGAGAGACTGCATCCCCAATCCAGCGAACGGCGCGCGATCTGATACCGAAGCTCCGGGTACCCGGGAGCGAAATCGTACCGGTTCGCTTGGATGCCGGCTCGGCGTGCGACCGAAGCCAGAATGCGGTGGAGCTTGGTGGTGGGGAGCAGCTCGGGGCTGATCGCCGCAACGCCCAGCGGAACGATATCGGGATTGCGCGCGGCTTTCAAAATATTCGAGACCAGGTCTCCGAGGCCCACTTCGGTGGCGGCATGGGGCGGATAAATGATCTGTGGCTCTGGAGGAAGTCTTCGGCTCTGCAGCCGCACATAGAAGCCCGATTGTGGCCGAGCTTCGATCAAGCCACGATCTTCCAACAGAAAATAGGCCTGCAACGCCGTTGAGATACTCACCCCCTCCTGGCGGCTGATGCGGCGGACCGATGGAATGCGCTCTCCCGGCCGCAATGTCCCAAGATGGATCAACTGCGTAATTCTTTCCGCAACCTGTTCGTACCGATACTCGACTGCACTGGATGACTTCATGGACGTAACAGTAGAGAAAAGCTTCTCCCTTAAGAATACACAGTTACCTCAAAACGAAGCATAACAGTTTTTGAGAAGGAGCAACTGTTATGGTCGAGTTTTCTATCCTCTGAATCTGTACTGGCTTGAGGACCCAGGATAAACTTCAGCCTGGTAGTTCCGTATGCGTAAAACTAATTCAGGCCCGAAGGCGAGGGGAAGAGGCCGGCCGCAGGCTTCGGATGGATAGATCAAGGAGCGGCGCGTGCGCAGCGAGCGCGAGCCTTCCGGCACCTTAACTGACCTCATTCCCTTCGCGGCTTCCCCCGTTGCTAAGGGGATTCTGAGGAGGAAACTCCGACATATGTTAAGCACCGAAAGGCCATCCTATTACGACAGACTCAGACAATTCGAAACGGAGCTGATCAGTGAAGCCCTCCGGCAAGCTCGGGGCAATCAGGCGCAGGCGGCGCGGATGCTCGGGCTGGCACCGACGACTTTATCATCTCAACTCCGCAGGCTGGGCATCCAGGCAACGACTTTTAAGTGCGCGACTCGATGACGTTGCCTGACGCTTTTCAGAGGCTGTTGCTCCAGAAATCGAACGTCGAGAAACCCTCGCTTTTGAAGGATGCAGCGCTCGTGTCTCGGCCTGCCGGTGCAGAAACACCAGGTTTGGTCCGGCGAACCAACTGCTGCTGACAGCCGCCGACGGGTTCCCCGCACGGCCGCGGGCCTCGATCTTCTTAATTAACCACCAGACAGTGTCGCGTTTCCCGCTTTCCACTTCCATCCGGTGTCCCAACCTGCGTACAATCCCCATAGCTTTCAACGGATGCTTTGCCGGATCGACGGAGCCGTCAGATGACGACCGGCTATCATGTAGCACTATTACGTGGGATTAACGTCGGGCGAGCGAAACGAGTGGCGATGGCGGATCTCCGGGCTTTGGTCGAGAGCCTCGGCTACCGTGATGTGCGTACGTTGCTCAACAGTGGCAACGTCGTCTTTACTGCGCCTCGAACGGTCAAGGGTGACGCCGCTTCCCGCATCGAGAATCTGCTGGCCAAGCAGCTCGGAGTCTCCGCCCGAGTGATCGTGCTCCCGGCTGCCGAGCTTGCCACCATCGTGGAAGACAACCCTTTACTTGAAATCGTCAGTGATCCGTCACGGCTGCTGGTCGCTGTTCTCAATGACCG
>Ga0075421_100006134_pt1 | contig 14612 bp, 16 predicted proteins | sample SoiMetdeltSBSDD5_FD_75292 | JGI IMG/M metagenome (GOLD analysis project Ga0075421, IMG submission 75292) | Bulk soil microbial communities from a Populus tree surrounding site in Tennessee, USA - Soil MetaG P. deltoides SBSDD5 | ecosystem: Environmental > Terrestrial > Soil > Tree plantation...
GGGCAGCGTGGCGCGCTCCGCCTCCATCAACGCCACCGGGCGGCGGATGCCCATCCTCCTTCGCAGCCGCTCCACCACCGCCAGCGCCGCCGGCTCCGTCACCGCCGACGCGCGCCGCGCCAGGAGCCGGACGCCGATCCGCCCGGCCAGGATCTTGAGGAGCGCCAGCGCGAAGCCGGCGGCCCACAGCACCGCCAGCCAGGTGCCGGCGGGGACGTCCCACGCGCGGGCGGCCGAGGGCGGCGCCTCCACGGCGGGGAGCGGGAGCAGGACGCGCTCGTGCGCCGGCACCAGCGGCGCGCGCAGCGCCCGGGAGGGGACCAGCTCGGAGCGGAAGGGAGCCGGCCTGGGCGCCTTGCGCAGCGGCGCGGGCGGAGGCGGGGCTTCGAGCAGGCGAAGGTCTGCGTCCAGGAGCTCCACCCGCGGCCGGGGCATGCGCCGCTCCAGCACCGCGGGCGCGACGTCGAGGTCCGCGGGCGCCTCGAGCAGCGCGGGGGCCGCGAGCGCCGGCGGCTGGGGCGCCGCCTCCTCCGGGGGCAACATCGCCACCCGCCACGACGGCAGCAGCGCCGCCAGGATCGGCAGCGCCAGGGTGCCGGCGGCGGCCAGGCTCCACACGAAGTGGCGCGCCGCTGCCGAGGCGCGGCGCACCAGCAGCGTCGCCAGCGCGGCGGCCAGCAACAGCGCCGTCGCCTTCACCGTGGCGTCGACCACCACGCCCAGCAGCGGGGGGCCGCTCTCCAGCGCGGCGCGGAGGTGCTGAAACGTCCAGGTCATGAACACTAGCGACCCTCCTTCTTCGCTTTCTCGATCAGCTCGCTCAGCGCGTCCAGCTCACCTTTGGACAGCTTCCCGTCCGGCATCTCCAGCAGCGCGGTGATCGCCTCGCGCGAGGAGCCGTCGAAGAACGTCGACACCAGCGACCTGAGCGCCGTCTTGCGCGCGCGCTCGCGGGCCACCGTGGGCAGGTAGACGTACTTGGGGCCTTCCTGCTCGTGCGTGAGGTGCCCCTTGGTCTCCAGGATCCCCATCATGGCCCGCACCGCCGAGTAGCTGGGCGGATCCGGGATGTTCTCCATCACCTCGGTGACGCTGGCGCGCCCCAGGCGATAGATGGCGTCCATGATCTGCCGCTCCCGGCGGCTCAGATTCGTCTGCGCTTCGTCGGACATGCTACATTTATAGCAGTCTGCTAGCAGATTAGCAACTACGGCCCGGCCTGGGGTCAGGACTACGTCCTGGGACAGGGCCGATTGCGTGGTGTTGCAGCCCGGGGCTTCAGGCCTTCAGGCCGGATCGGCCGGGGGAGGCGACGCGCCGCTCCCGTCGGCGGCGGCGTCGGGCTTCTTGCGGAAGGAGCCGCCCAGGAGGAGGACGGCGGCGCCGGCCATGATGGCCACGTCCGCGACGTTGAAGACGCCGGTGCGCACCGGACCCACACCGAGGTTCATGAAGTCCACCACGGTGCCGCCGCGCATCACGCGGTCGATCCAGTTGCCCAGCCCGCCGCCCACCACCAGGGCGTAGGCGGTCGCCTGGGAGCGGTCCACCTTCTGTCCCAGCAGCGCGTGGAACAGCAGCGCCACCAGCACCAGGGCCACGCCCACGTTGAGCACCCAGAAGCGGGCGGCCTCCGGGAGCGCGGCGCCCAGCGAGAGGAACGCGCCCGGGTTCTCCGCGTAGGTGAGCCGGAAGGTGTCGCCCAGGAAGGACTGGGTGGGGGTGCCCGGGAGCGAGCTCTTCGCGAGGTGCTTGGTGGCCTGATCGCAGCCGATGGTCGTCGTGAGCAGCACCGCCACCAGGAGCAGCCGTTGCCGTCCAGTCATCGCGGGCGATTGTACGCGGAATCATCCAGGCGTCAGATCGCTCTCTTTGCCGTGGGTCGGTACGCCTACCTGCCTGCCCGCATGTCCATGACAAGGGGGCACCCTGCTCGCCGGGCGGCAGGAGCCGGGCCCCGGCCCGCAAGCCTGGCCGGCAGGAGCGGCGACGGTTGTCGCCTTCCTCGCAGATGGCCACCTCGAGCGGCGACGAGAGGAGGTCTTGCATGCGTGCAATGCTCCTCGCCGCCGCGGTAGCCGGCCTTGCCGGCTGCGCGACGTCGCGAGTGCCTTTGATGAGGTTGGCCGACGCGCGCGGAGAGATCCGCGCGGCCGAGCAACTTCAAGCCGATCGATACCCCACCGCCTCCAGCTACCTGGACCTCGCCCGCAAGGAGGAGGACCACGGCCGGCGGCTCTTGAACCTGGGGCAGCAGCGGCGCGCCGGGTACGTGCTCGAGCGCGCCCAGGCGGACGCCGAGCTCGCCCGGGCGCTGGCCACCGAGGCCCCGGCCAGGGAGGAGGCCCAGCGGACGCTGGACCGGGTACAGAAGCTCCAGTCGCAGAACCCGGAGGTGAGCCCATGAAACGCCTGACACTCGCAGCGCTGGCCGCGGCGATGGGCCTCCTCCTCGCCTGCCTGGCCCCCGTGCCACCCGAGCTGATCGACGCGCGGCTGACCTACGACCGCGCCCGCTCCTCGCAGACCGCGGACCTGGCGCCGGACGAGCTGGCCCGCGCCCAGCGCGCGCTCCGGCGCGCCGAGTCCGAGTACCAGCGGGCGCCGTGGTCGCAGAACGCGCGCGACCTGGCGTACGTCGCGCGCCGGCGGGTCCAGATCGCCGAGAGCCGCGCGCGGCTGGAGCTGGTGAAGCGCAACGAGCTGAAGGCGGAGCAGCAGCTCTCCGCCAGCCAGGCGCAGACCGCCTCGGAGCTCTCCCAGGCCCGGGCGCAGCTCCAGGCCCAGGAGGGCGCGCGCCTCAAGCAGGAGGAGGAGCGGAAGCGGCTGCAGGCGGAGCAGGCTGACCGCGCCCGCCAGGAGGAGGCGGCGCGGATCGACCGGGAGCGGCAGTCCCAGCAGGAGCGGCTGGCCAGCGCCCAGCGGCAGCTCGACGAGCAGCAGCGGCAGCTCCAGGCCCGGCAGCAGGAGCTGGAGCAGGCCCGCCGCGAGCGCGCCGACGCCGAGGCGGCCCAGCGCGAGGCGCTGCAGCAGCTGGAGCGCTTCGCCCAGGTGCAGGAGGAGCAGCGCGGCACCGTGATCACCCTCCCCGGTGGCCTCCTCTTCGCCCCGGGGCGATCCGATCTCTCTCCGGACGCCCAGCGGGCCCTGGAGAAGGTGGCCCAGGCGCTGAAGAAGCTGCCGGAGCAGCGCCTGGTGGTGGAGGGGCACACCGACGCCAAGGGCGCCGAGGACGTCAACTACGACCTGTCCGTCCTCCGGGCCAACGCCGTGAAGGACTTCCTCACTTCACGCGGAGTGGAGCGCAACCGCGTCGAGTCGATCGGGTTCGGCGAGTCGCGGCCGATCGCGTCGAACACCTCCGCCGAGGGCCGGGCCAGCAACCGCCGCGTGGAGATCGTGGTCCAGCGCGGCGTGGGCGGCTCCGGCACCCAGTAGGGGGGCGGGTCCCTCCCGGGAGGGTCCTCCAGCACCCGCCGGACATGGTTGACCCGGCTGTGCGGGAGGACCCTCCGAGAGGGAGCAGGCTGGCACCGCGGTTGCTCATTCCCGGCGCTGCACGCAAGCCGGGAGAGACCAGCCAGTGAGCTACATCCGCCAAACGGGACGACCGTCCGCATTCCTGGCCGAGATCGCCAGCTACCTCAACGACGTCCGGCAGCACAGCCTGCTCTCGCGGGACGCCGAACAGCGGCTCGCCCGGCGCGCGCGCGCCGGGGACGAGGAGGCCGCCCGGACGCTGGTCTCGGCGAACCTGCGCTTCGTGGTGAAGATCTGCTGCGGTTACCGCCGCTACGGCCTGCCGGTCGAAGACCTGGTCCAGGAGGGCAACATCGGCCTCATCCACGCGGTGGCCAAGTTCGAGCCGGAGCGCGGGATCCGCCTGGTGACGTACGCGGTGTGGTGGATCCGCGCCGCCATCCACCGCCACATCCTGGAGAACTGGTCGCTGGTGAAGCTGGGGACCACCCAGGCGCACCGCAAGCTCTTCTTCGCCCTGGCGCGGGCGCGCGCGGAGATCGCCAAGCACCACCCGGAGCTGAGCCGGGCCGAGGAGATGGAGGCGGTGGCGGAACGGCTGGACGTCCTCCCGCACCAGGTGGAGGAGGTGGAGCAGCGGCTGCTGGGCGACGCGTCCCTGGACGCGCCGGCGGGCGAGGGGGACGCCACCCTGGCGGAGCAGCTCCAGTCGCCCACGCCCAGCCCGGAGGCCGAGGTGGGGGAGGAGGAGGAGCGGGCGCTGCTGGTCTCCCGCGTGCGCGCCGCGGTGGCCGGCCTGGAGCCGCGCCAGCGCTACATCGTGGAGCAGCGGCTGATGACGGAGGAACCGCTCACCCTGGTCGAGCTGGGCCAGCACCTGGGCTTCTCGCGTGAACGCGCGCGCCAGCTGGAGGGGCGCGCCCGCTCCACGCTCACTCCGGCCCTCCAGGACCTGCAGAACGTGCTGGACGAGCGCCTGGCGGCCTGAGGGCTCGGGCCCACGGGCGCCTGTTCGCCCCCCGCCATCCCGGCTCGCGGCCATCTCCACCGGCCGCCGCGGATGAGGTTTGATCGGGCGCGGTGAGCTGGACCTCGCGCGCGCCTGCCCTGGGCATCGCCCTCGCCGCCGCGGCGGCGCTGGCGGGGTGCGCCCGGGTCCCCTCCGGGCCTCCTCCCCGCGAGGGGATGCTCGCCGAGGGGACGGCGTCGTACTACGCGGCCGCGCTGCACGGCCGCCCCACCGCCAACGGCGAGCGCTACGACCGGGGCGACCTCACCGCCGCGCACCGCAGGCTGCCCTTCGGCACCTGCGTGACGGTGGTGAACTCCGAGAACGGGCGGTCGGTGCGGGTGCGCGTGAACGACCGCGGCCCGTACGCGCGCGGCCGGCTGATCGACGTCTCGGAGGCGGCGGCCCGCGAGCTGGGGATGATGAGCCGCGGCGTGGTGCGGGTCCGCCTCTACCGCTGCTCCTGAGCGGCGGGGCTCACCACACCGAGCACGCCTTGCCCGGGTTCATCGGCGTCCCCGGCTTGCAGGAGAAGGCGGCGCCGAAGGCGGGCTGGTCGACGATCACCCCGATCACCCGGTACTTCGGCGGGGAGTGCGGGTTGGTGTGGGCCAGCAACTCCAGAAACTCGGGCCGGAGCTTGGCGCACCAGGACTGCCCGTAGGCGAGGAAGTAGAGCTGGTCGTCCGTGAGCCCCTCCACCGTGGCCGGCGGCGGCGGCTTCTGCTTCGCGCGGTACGCCTTGTACGCCTCGAACCCCAGCTTCACGCCGCCGATGTCGGCGATGTTCTCCCCCGCGGTGAGCTTGCCGTTGAGGCGCACGCCCGGCACCGCCTCGTATTTCTCGTACTGCTCCACCACGCACGCGGTCGCCGCGGCGAACGCCTTCCCGGTGGCCTCGCTCCACCAGTTCTTGAGGTTGCCGTCGGCGTCGAACTGGCTGCCCTCGTCGTCGAAGCCGTGCGTCATCTCGTGGCCGATGGTGCCGCCCCCGGTGGAGCCGAAGTTCACCGCCGGGTGGAAGGTGGCGCCGAAGAACGGGGGCTGGAGCTGGCCGGCGGGGAGCGCCAGCTGGTTCATGGTGGGGTCGTAGTAGGCGTTCACCGTGGGCGGCGTCATGTACCAGTCGGCGCGGTCCACCGGCTTGCCGATCTTGGCCCGCTGGCGCCGCAGCTCGAAGCGCGAGGCGCCGATCGCGTTGGCCGCGTAGCTGGTCCGGCCCACCTCGAAGTCGTAGGTCCGCCACTGCGCCGGGTAGCCCACCAGGTACCCCATCTTCTCGAGCTTGGTCCTGGCCGCCTTGCGCGTGGGTTCGTCCATCCACGAGAGCCCGTCCAGCCCCACGCTCATCGCCGCCAGCACCGTTTTGGTCAGGTCCACCGCGCGCTGCTTGGAGTCGCCCGCGAAGCGCGCGGCCACGTACGGCTGCGCCAGCAGGTGCCCCAGGTCGCGGTCCGCCCGCTCCACGCACCGCCGCCAGCGCGGCGGGAGCTCCTTGATGCCGGTGAGCGCCTGCTGGAGCTTGAAGTCCTCGTCCACGAAGGACCGGCTGAGCTCCTCGGCGAGGGTGTGGAGCAGCATCCAGGTGAGGTAGCTGCGCAGCGCGGCCGCGTTCTCCTTCGCGATCAGCCTGGTGACGCCCGGGTAGTAGGCCGGGTCGTGGACGCTGATCGCCGTCACCTGGCCGATGCCCAGGGCCGCCAGGTAGTCGCCCCAGGGGAAGTCCGGCGCCGCCTGCTCCAGGCCCTTGCGGTCGATGCGGTGGTAGACGTTGTGCGGGTCGCGCCGGAAGACGTCGTCCTGCTGCATCGTCGCCAGCGCGGTCTCGATGCGCATCACGTCCGCCGTGGCGCGCTCGGCGTCCGCCGCCGGCCACCCCAGCAGCGCGAACATCCGGCCCAGGTGCTCGGTGTAGGCCTTCCGGACGGACTTCATGTTGCCCTTGTCCTCCAGGTAGTACTTCCGGTTCGACAGCCCCAGGCCCGCCTGGTCGATCCCGGCGATGACCTGGGTGGCGTCCGCGAAGTCCTGCTGCTGGCCCAGGGAGAAGAAGGGGAAGATCCCGTCCGCGTGCAGGGCCAGCACGGCGCGCTGCGCGCTCCTGGCGTCCTTCACCTGGTTGATGGCGTCCAGGTACGGCTTCAGCGGCGCCGCGCCCGCCTTCTCGATGCCCGGCTCGTCCATGCAGGCCGCCCAGTAGTCGCCCAGCTTCTTCCTCACCGGGTCGTTCCCCGGGTCCTGGGCGGCCTTCTCCAGGATCTCGCGCAGGAACTGCTCCGTCTCGTGCTGCACCACCGTGCTCGCGGACCAGGCGCGCCGGTCGGGCGGGATCTCGTACCTGGCGTAGAAGCCGCCGCAGGCGTACTCGAAGAAGTCCTGGCAGGGGTCGGCCTGGCGGTTCATCCAGTCGGGGACGATGCCGGCCTGGGCCAGGGTCATGGGCGCGGGCGCGTCCGGTTGCGGACGTTCGTTGGAATTGCAACGGCAGGCAGCGGCGGTGGCGACGAGGACGGTCAGCAGCGGGACGAGAGCGTGGCGGTGCATGCGGCCGCGCGTGTTAGCAGAACCGGGGCACCCCGCGCGCGGATCAGGCAGCCGGCCGCTGCCGCGGCGGTCAGCCCACGACCTGCGCGAAGAGCAGCACCTGCGTGGGGAGGTGGGTCGGAGAGCCGGCCTTCTCCTCCAGCGAGATCGCGACCAGCCCGCGCACCCCGCGGGTGAGCACCCGGCCCAGCACCTCCGCGTCCACCTCGCCCACGGCGAACGCCCCCGCCCGCGTCTCCATCATCTTCGCTTCCTGCGGGTGCTGGAGATCGCGCATCACCCACATCTCCAGCCCCTTGTCCGGGACGGGCCTGGAGGCCACGGCCACGATGAAGGCCCGCTTCTCCCGCGGGTTATAGATGATGTTGGCGGTGTAGCCGGTGGTGTCGCCGAACGGCTTCATCGGGATGTGCTGCGTGCCCGGCTTGTTCGCCAGCGCGATGGCGTCCTGCGTGCGCTGGTCGCTGCCGCCCAGGATGGAGTTCACCTGGTCCAGGGACTCCTGGCACCGGCGCGCCGCCTCCTGCTGGGTGTTCGCCCTGACCTCGGCCTCCTGGATCTGGCCGCGGGCCTGCTGGACCTGGGTGTGCGCCAGCTGGATCTGGGTCTGCGCCTGCCGGCGGTCCAGCCAGATGTAGATCAGCGCGATGGTGGCGGCGATGGCCACCGCCCAGCCGGCCGCGGCCGCCAGGCGCCGGGGCCGGGAGGTGCGGCTCTCCCCGTCCAGCGCCGCCTCGACGCCGGCCCAGACGCTGGCGCCCGGCTTCACCGGTGTCAGCGAGGTGGCCAGCTTCCCGGCGGTCACCAGCGCGCGCGCGTAGGCCTCGTGGCAGCCCTGGTGGACGGGGGTCACCTCCAGGTGCTCGGCGCAGGCGGCCTCCTCGGACGGTTCGAGCGCGCCCAGCGCCAGCGCCCCCACGGACTCCTTGAACTCGGCGCAGTTCACGCGACCTCCCCGTCACCCTGGGGGCCGCACAGCACCACCGCCAGCTTCTCCATCGCCAGCCGGACGCGGGTCTTCACCGTGCCCAGCGGCTGGCCCAGCTTCTCCGCGATCTCGCGCTGGGTCAGCCCGTCGAAATACGCCAGCTCGATGGCGAGGCGCTGCTCGGCGGGGAGGGTGCCCAGCGCGGCGTTGACGCGCTCGCGCTGCTGCCGCTCCACCGCCAGCTCCAGCGGCGCCACCGACGGGGTCTCCGGCTGCGCGGCCGCCTTCTCCTTGGCGGCGGCGAGCCGGGCGTCGGCGCGCAGCCGGTCCAGCGCGCGGGTGCGGGAGATGGTGGCGATCCAGGCGGAGACGGTGCCGCGGGCCGCGTCGTACTCGCGGGCGCGGCGCCAGACCTCCAGGAAGGTGTCCTGGACGACCTCCTCCGCCATCGGGCGGTTCTTCAGCATCCGCAGGGCGATGGCCATCGCGGAGGGGGAGTAGAGGTCGTACAGCCTGCGCAGCGCCGTCCGGTCGCCCCGGGCCGCGCGGCCCACCAGCTCGCGCCCGCGGTCCTGCAGGTCCGGGTTCGGAGCGGCGACGGCGGCGAGCGCCGCGGTCAACGCGACGACGATGAGGAGGGTAACCAGCACCTGCCGGAGACCATAGTGTTGGCCTGGATCCAGTTCCAGGACTCTGAGCAGGAGCCGTCTCATCAACCGTGTCCGGAAGCGCTACGCCGCGGGGAAGGCGCCGGATTCACGAGTCGGTCTGCAACGACCGTATACAGACGCCGACGACCGCCTCCGCGCAGCCCCAGCAGAGGGTCACCCCCGCCCCGCCATGCCCGTAGTTGTGGATGATGGTGAGTGAGCCGCGCCGTTCCGCCTCCAGGCGAATGGCGGGACGGCCGGGCCGCAGCCCCACCTTGATTTCCAGGACCCGAGCGGACGCGACCGCCGGTTCCAGGTCGGCGCAGCGACGGAGGATGGCGGCGGTGGTGGCGGGGTCCTCGTCCGTGGAGGTCGCGCCGTCCTCGGCCGTGCCCCCGAGGATGACGTCGTCGAAGCGCGGGATGATGTAGGCCATCCCGCCGGGGTGGTCGTCCGCGATCTGGAAGCGGTCCAGGCCGGGGTTGGAGATCCGGACGACCTGGCCGCGGATGGGGTGGAGGGAGGGGTCCGGGGCCAGCTCCCGGGCGCCCAGGCCCGAGCAGTTCACCAGGAGGTCGCCGCCGGCGGTCCCGGCGGCGGACTCCAGGGTGGCGAAGGAGGCGATCTCGGGGGTGATGCCCCGGTCCTGGAGCCGGCGGAGGAGGAAGGGCAGGAAGCGGCCGGTGTCCACCACGGGCGCCTCGAAGAGCCAGCCTCCGGCGGCGCCGGCGTGCACCTCGCGCGGCTCGGCGCGGCGGAAGGAGTGGACCGCGGTCCTCCACCAGGGGTCGGGCCTGGGGACCCCCCAGAACAGCTCCAGCCCCGGGCGGAGGATGACGCCGGAGTCCGGGACCTGGGCGAGCCCGTCGAACACCTCGCGCGAGCGCCGGGACCAGCCGAGGACGAGCTCCTCCGGGTAGGCCCGGTACGGGTACCAGACCGCGGCGGCGACGGCGGAGACGGTGCGGGGTGGGGGCTGGGCCGCCAGGACGCGGACGCGCGCGCCCGCCTCCGCGAGGCGGAGCGCGCAGGTCAACCCGCTCACGCCCGCGCCGATGACCGCGACGCGCGCCCCGGAGAGCTCCTGGCTCACCGCGCCGTTTTGCCACGGCACCGTCCAGGAGCGCGACGGCGATCTCACGGGGTGGACGGTCGGCGCTGGACGCTTCGCCCTGACGCGCGGATGGCAAGCCGCCTGCATTGGGCCCTGCCGGGGGAGGGACAGGCGCGATGTCCAAGCGATGGAGGATTCCGCCGGCGTGGCCGCTGCTCGCGGCGGCGGTGGCGTGTACGCCGGCGCTGGTGCGCGGGCCGGAAGGGCCGCCGGGGCCGGCCGGGCTGGAGGGTCCCATGGGCGTGCGCGGGCCGGCCGGGTCGGCGGGACCGGCCGGTGAGGCTGGCGTCCGGGGGCCTGGGGGTGACGCGGGTGCTCCGGGACCGCGGGGTGACGCCGGCGCCGCGGGACTGGCCGGGCCCCGGGGCGATGCGGGCTGGATCGGGATCACCGAGGTGCAGTGGGTCGTGGGCGGGGGCTTCGGCGTGGGGGGAACCCGCACCGCCATCGCGGAGTGCGCCTCCGTGGGCCCGGGCTTCGTGGCGGTGGGCGGGGGCGCCGTCACCTACGGTCCGAACGGCGACGCCACGAGCGGCAACTGCCACCTCGTCTGGTCCGGACCGGTGGACGGAGGGACGCAGTGGAGAGCGGAGGGCCACTGCGACACCGGGGGCTCGACCGCCTGGGAGCTGTACGCGTGCGCGCTCTGCGGGAGGGTCAGCCCGTGACGCGCGCCGCGCTGGCCGTCGCGCTGGGCGCCGTGCTGGGGACCGGCTGCATGCAGGAGGTCGTCGGTCCGCCCGGGCCTCCGGGCCCGCTCGGGCCGGCCGGGGAGCAGGGATATCAAGGTCTGTCCGGGTCGGCTGGACCCGCCGGGCCGAAGGGCGAGGCCGGTGTGCCGGGCCTCCCGGGGCGCACCGGGCTCCAGGGGCTCCAGGGTCGGGAAGGTCCGCAGGGTCCGCCGGGCCTGCCGGGGACGGCGAACATCTCCGGGCACACCTGGAGCGCTCAGGCCACCAGCACGCTCCCGCCGTCCGCGCCCTGGGGAAGCGCGCTGGTGCTGTGCAACGGCGGGAGGCCGCTGACGGGCGGCGGCATCACCACCACGACCGGGACGGTCAGGCCGGTGATCAACAACTCGTATCCGACGTCGAACGGCTGGTTCGTCGAGGCGGGATGGCCGGTGACGCCGACCGCGAGCTGGACGCTGACGGCCACGGTGATCTGCGCCGCCATCAATTCCTGAGGCACGCCATGAGCCGACTTCTCGTCATCACCGCGGTGCTGGCCCTCGCCGGGTGCAGCGTGCCCGCCGCGCCGGCAGGTCCTCCGGGCCCGCCCGGCCCACGGGGGCCCCGGGGGCCGGATGGAATGCAGGGGTCGCCGGGTGGAGCTGGCCCGCAGGGGCCAGTCGGGCCTCAGGGTGAATCGGGTCCGGACGGTCCGCCCGGTGACCCTGGGCCAGCAGGGGCTGCAGGTCCCGCCGGGCCAATGGGGGTCATCCCGCCCTCCGGCTACACCATCCAGGTCGCGTACTCGGAGGGCGGGACCGCCGGCGGGATGCGCGAGGTGAAGGCCACCTGTCCTGCCGGGACCATCGCCATCGGCGGTGGGCATCGGCTGTTCATCGGCGGAACCCAGATCGCCGACGGCACCCTGAAGGTCCAGTGGGCATCGCCGGACGACAGCCTCAGCGCCTACGAGGTACACGCCTACCACGCGCCGGTCAGCTCCGGCTGGCACCTTGAAGCGACCGCTATCTGTCTAAACGCATTGAAGAAAGGACTTGCACATGCTAAGTATGATAGATAATATGATCATATTGAGAGGTGCCATGGCCAGCGAACGCGTCACCGTCACCCTTCCAGCTGAGGTCGTCCAGGAGATCGATCGCCTGGAGAGCAACCGGAGCAGGTTCGTCCTGGATGCCGTTCGCCACGAACTGCAGCGGCGCCGCCGGGCTGCGCTCAGGCGGTCTCTGCGGGCTCCTCACCCGGAGGGCAAACAGCTCGCCGAGGCGGGGTTCGACGAATGGGCCAGCAGCTTGCCGGCGGACGACGTGGATGGCCTGGTGGATGTGGGGGCGGGCATGCCGGTTCGCTGGGTCCCGGGTGAAGGCTGGGTGGAGGGGGAGAAATGAATCTCGATCGCGGAACGATCGTCCTGCTCAATCTCGATCCGACGGTGGGCCACGAGCAACGAGGCGCCAGGCCCTGCGTCGTCGTCAGCGATCCCGAGGTCGTCGCCGACCAGCGGTTCCCCGTGCTCTGCATCGTCCCGGTGACGGGGACACCGGGAGAGGGCGCGCTGTACCCGGAGCTGGCGCCCGGCCCGAGTGGCCTGACCAAGACGTCCTACGCCCTCGTCGACCACCTGCGCTCCGTCGACAAGCGCCGGGTGCACCGCGTCTTCGGGCGGCTCTCTCCCGGCGAGATGAATTCGCTGGATGACGGGCTGGCGCTGTTCCTCGGCCTGGGCGAAAGGTCGCAGCCTTCGCCCGAGGCCGGGACGACCTGACGGCGGCCGCCCACCCCGCCCACGTCACCCTGCAAGCTGGAGCCAGGCGAACACCGCCGCCGGGACCACCAGGTTGTCCGTCGCCCGCGGCGAGAGCGCCTCCGCGGCGCCGGCGATCGCCCCCGCGCCGAGGACGGCCAGCGGGCCCGCCGGAGCGCCGTACCACCGCAGCGCGATCCACACCCCGGCCGCGGCGAAGGCGGTGACCGCCAGCGCGCCCTCCCAGCTCTTCGGCTTGCCGAACGGGACGCGGAGCCGGTGCCGGCCGAACCGCCGTCCCACGGCGCCGCCGATCCCGTCCCCCAGCGCCAGCGCCAGCAGGGCCCCCGCCGCGGCAGGGGCCGACCCGCGCCAGGTCATCGCCACCGCGGTGAGCGCCGCCGCCGAGACGGCGTACAGCGCCACCCCGGTGAACCGCTCCTCCCCACCGGAGATCGCGTCCCGCACTCCACGCGCGGCGCGCCACCTCGGCGCCAGGGCGGGGACGGCCAGCAGCGCCAGCGCCCCGGCCGCGGCGATGGCGCACGGCCCCGCGGCCCCGTTCCAGCTCGACCACCCCAGCGGCCACAGCCCGGCGCCCACGTGGAGCAGGTCCCGCACGTAGGTCATGGGCACTCCGGCCCGCCTCAGCCCGACGCACGCCGCCACGCCGGCGACCAGCACGCCGGCCCAGGCGAGGGCCAGCCATCCATCCGTCATCACGCGGCCGCGGACCTTACGCGGCCACGAACTGCCGCTCCACCAGCCGCTTGTACAGCCCCTCCTGCGACATCAGCCCGCTGTGGCTGCCGATCTGCACCACCTGGCCGCCGTCCAGCACCGCCACCCGGTCCGCGCCGATCACCGTCGACAGGCGGTGGGCGATGATCAGCGTGGTGCGGCCGAGCATCAGCCGCTCCAGCGCCTCCTGGACCAGGTGCTCGCTCTCCGCGTCCAGCGCGGAGGTCGCCTCGTCCAGGATCAGGATCCGCGGGTCCTTGAGCACGGCGCGGGCGATGGCCACCCGCTGCTTCTGCCCGCCGGAGAGCTGCACCCCGCGCTCGCCCACCTGGGTGAGGTAGCCGTCCGGGAAGGCCGAGATGAACTGGTGCGCGTTGGCGGCGCGCGCCGCCTGCTCCACCTCCTCGTCGGAGGCGCCGGGCCGGCCGTAGCGGATGTTCTCCGCGATGGAGGTGGAGAACAGGAGCGGCTCCTGCGCCACCACGCCGATCTGCCGCCGCAGCCAGGCCGGGTCCAGCGACCTCAGGTCCCGCCCGTCCAGGAGCACCCGCCCGCCGTCCGGGTCGTACAGCCGGCCGAGCAGCGCGGCGATGGTGGACTTCCCCGCGCCCGAAGGCCCCACGATGGCCACCGACTCGCCGGGGCGGATCTCCAGGCTCACCGACGACAGCACCCCCACGTCCGGCCGGGTGGGGTAGCGGAACGAGACCTCCTCCATCGCCACCCGCCCGGCCACCGCCGGGAGCTGTTCCCCGCCGGCGGCCTCGATGGCCGGCTGCCGGTCCAGCAGCTCGAACACCCGCTGCGCGGCCCCGCTGGCGCGCATGAAGTCCGCCCACAGCTCGCTGAGCGCGCCCAGCGAGAAGGCCACGGTCATGGTGTAGAAGAAGAAGGAGACCAGGTCTCCCTGGGTGAGGGCCTTGTCGATCACCATCCGCCCGCCGCGCCAGAGCACCAGCGCGATGGAGCTGTACGCGGCGGTGGAGGCCACGGACATGAACGACGCGGCCAGGCGGGCACGCCTGCGCGCCAGGTCGAACGACCTGTCCACCGCGGCGTGGTACCGCTGGACCTCCAGCTCCTCGGCGGCGAACGAGCGGACGGTGCGGATCCCGGACAGCGACTCCTCCGCCACCTCGCTGGCCTTGGCCAGCGCGTCCTGCACCTCCCGCGACAGCCGCCGCACCCGCCGCCCGTACGCCACCGCCCCCAGCGCCACCGGCGGGACCACCGCCAGCATGGTCAGGGTCAGGCTGGGCGAGGTGTAGAACAGCATCGCCAGCGCGCCCAGCACCTGGACGGCGTTGCGCATCACCATCGACACGTTGGCGGAGACCGTGCTCTGCAGCACCGTGGTGTCCGAGGCCAGGCGCGACGTCAGCTCGCCGGTCTTCCGCGCGTCGAAGAACGCCACCTCCTGCCGCATCAGGCTCCGGTACACCGCGTCGCGCAGCCGGGCGACGATCCGCTCGCCGGAGGTGGAGAACAGGTAGTACCGCACCGCGACCGCCACGCCCTGGATCACGAACAGCACCACCAGCACCTTCACCGCCCAGTCGATCTTCTCCGGGAGCTGCTTGGCGAGCGCCTCGTCCACGATGAACTTCAGCCCCTGGGGGTAGAAGAGGGTGCTGATGCTCCCCACGAACAGGGCCACCATCCCCACCGCCAGCCGCCCGGCCTCGGGCCGCGCCAGGGCCAGGAGCCGCC
>Ga0075421_100006135_pt1 | contig 14612 bp, 10 predicted proteins | sample SoiMetdeltSBSDD5_FD_75292 | JGI IMG/M metagenome (GOLD analysis project Ga0075421, IMG submission 75292) | Bulk soil microbial communities from a Populus tree surrounding site in Tennessee, USA - Soil MetaG P. deltoides SBSDD5 | ecosystem: Environmental > Terrestrial > Soil > Tree plantation...
CCCAGCCAGCGCATGCCGTCGACGATGCCGGTGACCATGTCCCAGGAGGAACGCTCGGTGTCGGTGTCCTCGACGCGCAGCACGAACGTGCCGCCCTGGCGCCGGGCGTGGAGCCAGTTGAAGAGGGCCGTCCGTGCGCCGCCGATGTGCAGGTAGCCAGTTGGCGAGGGAGCAAAGCGCACGCGCATCGGTCGATCTTATCCGAGGGGCTTTGCCCCTCGGACTCCCCTACACGCGCTCTCGCGCGCCGCTTCGTCGGCGCGCTCCGATCGCGTGGCTCGCTCGCTGCGCTCGCTCGCGTCGTGGAAGAGCGGCAGGCGCGTTTATTCCTCGACCAGCTCCACCCGCAGGCGCGCGTCGCCGAGCACGATCTCATCGCCGGCGGCGAGCCGGACGCCGCGCGCGCCGCGCGGCACGGAAACGGTCCGGCCGTTGCGCACGATGCTCGTACCTCGCTCGCTGCCATCGTCATGGAGGCGGAACGCGTGAGTGGCAGCGTCGTAGGCCAGATGCGCGTGCCGCCGCGACACGGTCTGATTGACGTCGCCGCCACCCTCGACGAACGCGACGTGATTGGTGCGAATGAGCCGGTGGCGATCGTCGCGAACCTCGATACAGCGGCCGAGATCGATCCGTGCTGACGGCTCGAAGCGGTAGGAGCCCCGCTCGGCGGCGCCGTTGACAATCGTCAGCTCGAGGCGGAGCGGTTTGGGCGACGGCTTCGGCGCGGGGGCGCCGGGCCTGATATCGCGCGCGAACTCGAGGTGGAAATCCGGGTGTGTCCAGCCGCGCTTCGGCTTGGCCTCGAACTGCACCGTGACCTCGAGGTCGTCGACCTGGCAGCCGGCCGATCGCAGACTGGCGGCGATGCGGTCGCGCAGCGGCGGGCCGTCGGCAACCACCGCCTCGAACCGTGCGCGTGCATCGCGCGCCGTCGCCACGATCGCGACCGCGATCGTGTTGAAGGGAAAGACGCGACGGCCGCGTCCGCTGGACTGAATCTGCTCCTGGACCGCCGCGACGATCGCATGCACGACCTCGAGGGGCTCGCGCGCGCCGGATTGCATGAACTCCCCGACGCTGTGATCGAGCTTCCCGGTGATCCGGGCCTCCAGCTCACGGGCCTTGTCAAGAAGACTCATTTTGCTCACTTCCCGATCAGCCCGGCGGCCGCCGCGGCGCTGACGATCTCGCCGGCTGCCGGCGCCGCGGTAATCCCGCCGTAGCCCGCATGTTCAATCACGATTGCGAACGCGATTCGCTTCTTCGCCGATCCCGACGGCGCAAAGCCGACGAACCAGCCGTGAGACGGACGGCCGGCGATCTCGGCGGTTCCTGTCTTGCCCGCAATCTGCGAGGAATGGCCGCGCAGGCTCTGGCCCGTTCCATTCACGACCGCGTCGCGCATGTCGGTAGCGAGCAGTCGTGCCGCCGGTGGATCGAGGATGGTCTCGGGCCGTGACACGCCGGGCTTCGGCGCCTGCGCCATGTCCATATAGGGCTGGTGCAACGCGCCATCGTCGGCGATCGCGGCGGCGACGGCAGCCATGCGCAGTGGCGACGCGATGACCTGCGCCTGGCCGTAACCCACCTGCGGCAGCGTGCCGCGAACGCCGCCGACGCGATCGCTGTCGGCCGTCAGCGTGATGCGCAGCCGGTTGGCGAGATCGATCAGCGGTTCGGGGCCCAGTCGAACCGCAAGTTGCGCGAAGTAGGCGTTGCACGAGTGCACCAGGCCGTCGTGCATGTCGATGGTGCCGTGAGGGCGCGAGTCGCGCACGTCGTCGCGAACCGGACGCGACCAGCCGTCGATGCGCGCGCCGACACGCCCATCGGGCAGTCGCACGCACGTGTAACGACCGCCGCTCGCTCCCTGGCGGAGCGCGGCGGCGGCGACCACCAACTTGAAGGTCGAGCCGGGAGGATACGCACCGTAGCGCGCGCGATCCAACAAGCTGTCCGGTTCGTACTCGACCGCGGTGCCTTCAAGGGACGGCCAGGGATAGCTCGCGGATGCGAGGATCGCGCCGGAATCGGCGTCGAGCACGACCGCGGCCGCCTTCCCCTGGGCCTTGCGCGCATAGCTCGCGACAATCGCCGACACGCGGATCTGGAGGTCGGCGTCGAGCGTCAGCTGCACGTCGCGCGGCCGGGTCCGAAGGGCGGCAACCGCGGCGTGCGTGGGCTCGTAACGATGGCGGAGCACCGGCAGCAGCTCGCGGTAGTCGCGATGAACGGTGTACATCGCCTGGCCGGAGCGATCGTAGGTCTTGACCGTGGCCGCGTGGTCGTCGAAGCCGCGGAGCCGATCGTCGGCGTCGCGCTCGACGTACGAGGTATTGGTCGCGCTCCAGTTCTTCGCCGATCGCGCGTCGCCCAGGATGTGGAAGGTTCTGCCGCCGAGCGGATAGCAGCGCTGGTCCGCGTCGGGGCAGGTCACATTCACCGCCACGCCGAGCCGCTCATAGCGCTGGCGCGCTTCGTCGAGCGCCTTGCGATCGTCGGTGGCGAGCGGCAGGCCGCGGCGGTCGACGATCGTGCCGCGTGGAATGACGCGAATCAGATCGAGGACGCGGGGGTTGTATTCGAAGCGGCGCCCACCGTCGGCGTGAACGCCAAGATGCGGCTGAATCGCGAGCGTATCCGCCTCGACGATCTGAACGCGCAGCGCAACGGCGACGAGCACGAGCGCGCAGACACCGAGTACGCCGGCCAGGTAGCGCATCGGCACGCGGAACGGCTCGAAGTCGTTGGCGGGTCGGCGGTCGGCGTGAATCGCGGACAGCAAGCCCAGCGCGGCGAAGTTGGCGAGCATGGCCGATCCGCCGTAGCTCAGAAATGGCGTGACGACGCCGGTCAGCGGCGTCACGCCCATGACGCCGGACGCCATGATCAACACCGGAAGGATCAGGAACAGCGTCAGAGCGGTGGCGAGAAAGAAGCCGTAATCGCTGGCGGCAAGACGCGCCGTCCGCAGGCCGCGCCAGGCGACGATGGCAAACAACATCGCGACGGCGAGCAGGCCGACGGCGCCAAGCTCTTCGCCAATCGCCGCCAGGATCAGATCGGTGTGCCCCGCGGGCAGATATCGCGAGTCGCCGAGTCCGAGTCCGGTGCCAAACGTGCCGCCGGTCGCCATCGCCCAGATTGCATGCGTGATCTGGTTGCCACCGGGCACGCCGTTGTCCCATGGCGACTGCCACATGCGCACGCGATCGGCAAGCGTTGCCGAGACGTTGAGCCGATAGCCCGCGTAGAAGCCGAGCGTGAGCAGTGTCAGCCCGGCCACCGCCATCGCCACCCGGCCGCGCGCGACGGCGTAGACGGCGAGAAACACGCAGCAGAGGAACAGCGCCGGGCCGAGATCCTTCTGGAAGAAGAAGAACAGCAATGCCGCGCCTACGCCGATGACGACCGGCACGACGTACTCGACGCGCGGCGCGTCGAGCCACGCCGGCAACCGCAGATCGCGAATTGCCGTGCCGCGCACTTCGCGAAGCAGTTCCCATCGCCGCGCGAAGTAGCCGGCCAGGAACAACGCCAGCAGCAGCCGGATGCCCTCGATCGGCTGCACCGGTCCGAGGTTGACCTTGGCCGAGCTCGATCCGGGACCGGTGCCGAACAGAATCAACAGCACCGACAACGACAACGCCGCGAGCAGCGGCAGGTAGCTCAGCGCCGCGAACCCGAGCGCCGCGATGTCGACCAGCGACAGCACCGCCATGATCGCGAGCCCGAGCGCGATGGTCTCGGCGTAGCGCACGAACAGCAGCGAATCGCGCAGCGGATCCGGACGGCTGACCAGCACCGCAAAGCCAATCGCCGTCAACACGTGGACCGCGGCCAGCAGCACGCGGTCGCCGCGTACCCGCCGCTTCGACCACAACAGCGCCACGGCATGAAAGGCCACGAGGTAGAGCGCGGCAAAGATCCAGACCTGACGCTGGAACTCTGTCCGCGTGCGCACCACGACCGACGGCTTCAACTTCGCCAGGTCGGCCACCGTGAACAGCGGCACCGCAGCGGACGATCCCGCGGCTGTCCGTTGGGCAAATACGTCGAGCCCCTTGGTGCGGCGAATCGCATCGGCGCCGACCGTGAGCCGCGTGATTGCGCCGACGTTGGGCAAGACGCGCCGGTTGTCCCCGTCGGCGCCGAGCGATCGAAACAGCTCGTCGGCGGCAAATCGGCGATCGATGGGATTGGTGAAGGCGGACGCCAGCGCAGGCTCGAGGGCCGCCGCGTCACGGGCACCGTTCAGATTGACGACGGCGGCGCCGCGTTCGGCAGCGTCGAGCACGAGCAGCCGGCCGCTGCAGGCGAGAGCAATCGCCAAGGCGGCAACGCACGAGGCCGCCATCAGCAGCGGCTCCGGCAATGCCAGCCAGCCGGCACGTTGAGAGCGGCGGCGATCCCGCTCGGCCGCGGTGGTGTAGGTGACGCTCATGCGGCAGGGCGGTCTTGCCCTTCTTGTCCTTCAGGGGCGGTCAGCTTCTGGATCCGTTCCTGCACCTCGGCGAGCCGGCGGCGTGCCTCGCGCAGGCGCTGCGCGACGTTGCCGAAGCCGGTGGCCTTCGTCAGGTTCTCGATCGCCTGCGTGTAGGCATCGGCGGCGCGGGTGAGTGGCTCGAGCTCGTCGCTCGCGGCGAGCTTGGCGCCGCGCGCCAGGTAGCCTTCGCCGAGCAATGCCCAGTCGCGGCCACCGGCGGTATAGCCGAAGCGCTCCGCCTGGGCGAGCGCGTCGGCGCTGCGCTCGATGTCGTCCATACCGATGAACGTCCGCATCAAGCCGAGGAAGGGATCGGGCCACTCCGGCCGCGTCTCCGCCGCCTCGCGAAACGCCGTCACCGCGACGCCGAGTTCCTGCATGGCCGACTCGGTCTGCCTCGCTTTCATCCGGGCTTCGCCGTCGATGCGGCGCAGGTGCCCGTCGCAGTAGCGGACCGCGGCCTTCAACTGCCGGCTCGATGGCTTCGCGAGCGTCGCGAGGACCAGCGCGTCGCGGGTCTGCCGCCACTCCTTCTCGAAGATCGTCCCGTTGCCGCTGCGATAGCGGGCAAACGTGCGATCCGCCAATGCCGCGGTTTGCCGCAGCAGCGCGTGCTCGAGCGGAATCGCGCCCAGATTCAGGCTCGACGATCCGTTCAACCGGGCGAACTGATCCCACATCTGAATCAATCCGCTCGCCTCTTGTGGCACGTTCGGAGCCAATGCCCCGGCGATCACATACACGCGAATCTCGTTGAGCACGGTCAGCAGCGCGAATGCGAGCAGCGCCTTGCGCAGGAATCTTCGAAAGCGCTTGCGCTTCGGCGGCGCGGGAACCGGACGCTCGGCCGCGGCAACGCGGGCGGCTGCCGCCGCCGCCACCGCCGCGGGCGCCGGCATCGCCGGCGCGGTGGCAGCGGCCGCGACCGGCGAGGCGGCCACGGGGACAGCGGGCGGTGGCGCCGCGTCACGAATCGTCCGACGCGTGACTTCGTCGACTTCGGCGAGCGTTGGCGGACGGCGCGTGCGCCGTGTCGCCTCGTCGCGCACGCCATCGGGCCATCCTTCGCGCTGCGCGACAACCTCGCCGCCGTCCGTGAACCGCTGCAAGTCGTCACGAATCGACGAGGCGGTGTTGTAGCGATCGGCGACCTCTGGCGCGAGGAGCTTGGCGATAATCGCTTTCAGCCCGATCGGACAGCCATCGGCGAGCGGCGCCGGCTGCTGCCGCGAGCGGATCCGCTGTTCCAGGCGCCGCGTGTCCGGCGCGCGGAACGGCTGCACGCCGCCGACCATTTCGTACAGCAGCACGCCCACCGCCCACAGCTCGGCCTGCGCGTCGATCTCTCCCGTTTCGAGACGCTCCGGCGACAAATAGGCGATGCTGCCGAAGTCGTTGCGCGTCACCTTGCGGCTGAGCGACAACGCCTTGGCGATGCCGAAGTCGAACACCTTGACCTCGTCGCCGTCCAGGACGCGAATGTTCCGCGGCTTGAGATCGCCATGCAGCAGCAGGTTGAAGTGGCGGCCATCGAGCGTGCCCTCGAAGGCGGCGGCGTCCTCGAGGAACTCACACAGCTGCATCGCCACCCGGACCGCGCGCGCGGCCGGCAGCGGACCTTCGCCGATCACTTCCGACAGGTTTCGGCCCGGCAAGAACTCCATCGCGATGTAGAAGTACTTGCCGTGCGTGCCATGCTCGAAGACGGCCGGCACGTAGCGGCTCGCGCGGCAGAACTCTTCTTGCAGCTTGGCGCCCCAGCGCTCGGCTTCGAGCACCTGCTGGCCATCGGGGTCGGTCTCGATCGACACCAGCTTGAGCGCCACTTGGCGATTCGACTCGGTGTCGGTGGCGCGGAACACCGCCGCCATCCCGCCTCGTCCGATCTCCTCGTGGATCTCGTAGCGGCCAACGCTGTGAAAGACGGTTGACATCATCGCTGCTCAACGTCCTCGTCCCGGGTGCGGCGCCGACGCCGGCCGGGGATCGAAAAAGTTGTCGCGCTCGAACGCCGCGCGCGCCTCACGTGAACCGGAGAACACGCCCGGCCCGCTGCCGATGAAGACGTTCGACGTGAAGGTTGGCGAACTGCCCGGCTCGATCACCAGCGTCTTCTGGCCGTCGCCGGTGGCGTTGCGCGAGAACTCCGAATGCATGACCACCGCCGTGGCGCCTTTGCGGATCGCGAGCGCCGCGCCGTGATTGTCATGAATGTCGCCGGCGACGATTCTGACCGACGATCCCCGGCCGACGTCGATGGCCGCCCGCGCCGCGCCGACGATCTCGAGGTCGGAAATCGTGACCCCGGAGTCGATCGCAGAGATGCCGATGCCGAGCGGCGTCGCCGCGTCACCGACCACCTTGAATCCCGCGACCGACGCGCCGGTCACGCTGGCGGCGACGATGGCTGCGGCCCGCTCGGACGCGCCGCCCGGCAGCCGGATGGTCGCCGCGCGCGCCTCGCGGCTGACGAGATGCACCCCGCTTCTCAACACCACTGTCTCCCGATACTCACCCGGCTCGACGACGATCGTCGTGCCCGCCTGCGCGCTCACCAGCGCGTCGGCGATCGACTGACCTGGCGAGACCGTGATCCGCTCCGTCGACGCCGGCAACGGACCGGCCTCCCGCAGCGCGGCCGGCGTGACGACCCGATCCGATCGCACGAACGTGAGCAGGATCACGACGGTGATCAGTACGATGTTCGCCAACCGGACGGCGCGGCGCCGCACCGGCGGCGCCGATGCGGGCGTCAGGCGTCGGGTGATTTCGGACGTCGATCCGGGCAACTCCCCGCCCGCCGGCGCGAACTGCTCCCCCTCGACATAGACGACCGTAATGTTGTCCTTGCCGCCGGCGGCGTTGGCCGCGTCGATGAGCGCATCGACCACCATCTGCGGCCGCCCCGCCCAGCGCCGCACGATGTCGTTGATCGACGAGGAGTCCACGAGATCGGTCAGGCCGTCGCTGCACAACAGCAGCGCGGCGTCGGCCTCGAACGCGACGTCCTGGATGTCGATGAAGTCCGGATCGGCGGGCTCGTGCGGCTCCGACCCGACGTCGCGGTAGACCTCGTTGCGGCGTGGGTGCTGCATCGCCTCGCGCTCCGACAGCTCGCGGGCATCCTCGCGCTCGCCGACCGGTGAATGATCGCGCGTGACCTTCTCGATCGCGCCGCGACGCAGCTTGTAGAGCCGGGTGTCGCCGACATGGCCGACGATGGCGTGCGCGCCGCGGACGATCACCGCGGTCAGCACACAGGCCATGCCGTGCCACTCGGGGCGCAATCCGGCCAGCCGGTGGATTTCGTTGTTCGCGACCGTTATCGCTTCGCGCAGCCGTGAGACCACCGGCCCGGTCTCGCGCTCGAGCCGCGCGCGCAGCATACCGGCGGCCGTGTCCGCCGCCTTGCCGCCGGCCGCCTGACCGCCGACGCCGTCGATGACGACGAACAGGCCGCGGGCCACGTCGACGTGGAAGCGATCCTCGTTGACCTCGCGCTGCCGGCCCGGATCGCTCGCCCCCGCGACACGCAGCACGCCGGCGGTATCGACGGATCCGCGGATCATGCGGTCTCCGACCCTGGTTTGGCGCCGCGATCGCGGTACGCGCTCCACAGACAGGCGCCGGCCAGCGCCAGGAGCAGCGCGCCAAAGATCGGGCGAATCCACAGGAGCATGTTCATGACGATCGCAGCGCCGTGAATTCGAGCACGACCGTGTCGGCGAGACCGATGCGGGCCTTGTCGGGCAGCGGCGTTTCCGCACCGTTCTCCCGCTTCGCGCCCTCGACCTCGTCGTAGCCCTTCGGGACGTGACGCCCGTTCAGCGTCGTGCCGAGCGAGCTCAGATCGATCAGGAAAAACCGCCCGCTCGCCGCGTCGCGCCGCAGCCGCGCGTGCTCCCGCGAGACATCCGGCGACGAGACGATGCGAATGTCGACCGGATACGCGACACCGCCGCGGCCGACCGCGATCGAATCCTTCTCCACCGCATACACATGGTGGCCCGCATCATCGTCGTACTCGATGCGCGCCAGCGGTGCGGCGGGGGCCGGATCGCGCTGCAGCGTCTGCTCGCGCGTCGCGGTACGCTGACCGGCGTGCACGGTCGTGATCCGGCGCGTCCGCTCGCCAACGCCGAGATCCGGCATCGCGGGAAGAATCAGCTCGGAATCGATCAGCAGATCCCCCTCGTTCATGTCGCCGTCGGGATCGGCCAGGAACTCCACCTGCCATTGCGGTCCGGCGTTCTGGATTTCCGTGGCCGGACTCCGCCAGCGGTCCAGCAGCCTGGCGATTGGTTCCGGACCGCTCAACCACGTCGGTACGCGCGACTTCCGGTTCAGCTTCCGCAACTCGTCGGTCAGCGCCCGGGTCGTCTGATCCTGCAGGATCGGAATGATGCCTTCGAGGCGCGAGAATTCGGTGGCGTGGAGGTAGACCGTGTAGCGGCTCGGCGCCAGCGTCGAGTACTTGAGCACCTCGAGGTTCTTCCGCATGTTGTCGACGACCGCGTCGATGATGTCGCGCGCCGGACGGCGGGCCGGCGGCGGCGCGGTGGAGCTGGACCGGGACTCCGGTTGTGACCTGATGTCAGACATGGATGCGCGCGCGGTGTCCTGCAAAAGCATTAAGACTTGAACCCGGGGCGCTCTGTTCCGCAAATTTGCGCCCGAAACCGGGGTAGGATCTGTGCCTTGCCCAGGTCTACGGCACTATCGCCGAGCGGGCGGGGCGAAGTCCCAGGGAAACCCCAAGGAAATCCCAGTTTCAGGCGCAAAACGCCGCAGACGACCCGTGAGAGTGCGATTCGGTCCGTTCACCGTCGACACGGAAACCCGCCAGCTGCTTCGAGAGCGTTCGGAGCTGCACCTCTCGACCAAGGCGTTCGACCTGCTCGCCGCGCTCGTCGAGCACCGGCCCAAAGTCCTCGACAAGTCCGACTTGCAGGCTCGCCTGTGGCCCGACACCTACGTGGTCGACAGCAATCTCAACGTGCTCGTCGCCGAAATCCGCCGGGTGCTGGCAGACGATGCGCGGGACCCGAGGTTCATTCGGACGGTGCACGGGGTCGGCTACGCGTTCTGTGGATCGCCGGCGGAGGCCGACGCGTCGGACAACGCCAAACGGCCCGGGCGAGCGATTCCCTGCTGGCTGGATATCGACGGCCGGATCGTTCGTCTCTCCGAGGGCGAGTCCGAGGTCGGCCGCGATCCTGACTGCGAGGTGTGGATCGATGCGCCGAGCGTGTCGCGGCGCCACGCGCGCATCGCGATCGACGCGGGCGATCGACGGATGTGGCTCGAGGATTTGAACAGCAAGAACGGGACGCTGAAGGGCGATGCGGCGGTGCGGGCGCGCGTCGAGCTGGTGGACGGAGACGTCGTCACCTTCGGGGAAGTCGACGCCACGGTGCATTCGTGGACCGCCACCGCCGGCGCCGAAACCAAACGGATCACCCGCAAGCGATAGGACGAGTGATGCGTCGCGGCGCCACGGACAAGAACACGGTCGCACCCGAGTCGGTGAAATCGACGTTCACGGCCGCGCTCGACGCGCTGATCGAAGGCGTCAAGGCCGATCGGTCGATTCTCGCCGCCATCCTGTGCGGGAGCCTGTCGCACGACACGGTGTGGGCCAAGTCCGATATCGATCTCGCGTTGATTACCGTCGACGACAAGAAGCTCGACACCTCGGACATGGCGCTCTACGCCGACGGCGTCAACGTGCACGCGTTCCTGATGCCGCGCACGGCATTCCGACACATGGTCGAACGCGCCACGAACAACTCGTTCATCCATTCGATGCTGGCCAAGGGCCGGCTGCTCTACACCCACGACGACACCATCGCCGACATGTGCGCGCGGCTGCGCGAGATCGGCGCGCGCGACATCGAGGTGCAGCTGCTCAACGCCGCCACCAGCGCGTTGGGGTCGATCTACAAGGCGCACAAGTGGTCGATTACCCGCGGCGATCTCGACTACACCGCGCTCTGGATCCTGTATGCCGCGACCTCGCTGGCGCAGATCGAAGTGCTGCAGGCGCGCTTGATCGTCGATCGCGAGGTGATCCCGCAGGCGTTGAAGTTGAACCCGGCCTTCTTCGAGGTCGTCTACACGCAGCTCCTGAACACCAAGAAGACCCGCGCGACCGTCGATGCGGCGCTCGCCACCGTGGACGCGTACATCGACAGCCGGGCGCGGACGTTGTTCCGGCCGGTGATCGACCACCTCCGCGAGGTCGGCGAGGCGCGTTCCTGCACCGAGATCGAGGCCCACTTCTCGCGGCACTTCGGCCTCACCGGTGCCACCACCGCGTGTGAATACCTGGCCGACCGCGGGCTCATCGGCAAGGTATCGGTGGCATCACGCTTGACGAAGCGGAGCAACGTGGACGTGCAGGAGCTGGCGTTCGTCTACATTGGCACGGGCGAGTAGCGTCAATGCAGGGACTGAACTGGACCTGGATCGGCCTGGAGATCGCGCTGCTCCCGTTGATGGCGATGCTCGTGGCCTATCCGTTCTGGCGCAACGCGTCGTTCATTTTCGGCAACATCGCCGGGTCGATGCTGATCTGCTCGGCGGCGATCGGGCTCATCCTCCGCGAATACGTGGAGGTCGACAAAGTCGTACAGGCGTGCATCGACGAAGGGCGCGTGTGCTGGCCACACCCCAGCGCCGAGACCCGATTCGCCATCTACGCGTGCCTCGGCCTCTTCGAGGTGATCGTGTTGTTTGCGATCAGCTTGTCGGTCGAACGGCGGATGCGCAACCGCGAATACGCCGTCGAGTGGCGGCGGTGATGGACCAGACCAAATCCACAGCGCGGACGACGATCGGCGTTCAGGGCGCGCGCGTCCACAACCTCAAGAACGTCTCGCTGGAGATTCCGCGCGACAGCTTGGTCGTGGTGACCGGGCTGTCCGGCTCGGGCAAGTCGAGCCTGGCCTTCGACACCATCTATGCCGAAGGGCAGCGGCGGTACATGGAGTCGCTGTCGAGCTATGCCAAGCGCTTCGTCGCCCAGGTCGCCAAACCGGACGTCGACTTCGTGTTCGGCCTCTCGCCGGTGATCTCGATCGAGCAGAAGACCGTCGCCAACAATCCGCGCTCGACGGTCGGCACGATGACCGATATCGCGAGCTATCTGAACCTCCTGTTCGCGACGGTCGGCGACCCGCACTGTCCGCGCACCGGTGAACCGACGCCGTCCCGCTCCGCCAGCCAGATTCTCGAAGCGATTCTGTCGCTGCCGGAAGACACCGAGATCGAGCTGCGCGCGCCGGTCTTCAAGATCTACGGCGAGGATCTCGACGTGGTGTTCACCGAGGTCCGGAAGAAAGGCTGCCGGCGGCTGATTGTCGACGGCACCTTCGTCGACATCTCGGACTTGTCCGCCCAAGCCTTGACGAAGGCGGACCGCGTCGACAGCGAGGCCGGCGACGAGCGGGGGATGCCGCACGATGCCGATCACGTCAAGCACATCGATGCGATCGTCGATCGATTCATCGTCGGCCGTAAGCACGAGAAGGCGATCAAGGCTGGCATCGCGGCGACGCTGCTCGTCGGCGACGGCCTGATGCAGCTGCACGTCGCCTCAACTGGGGGCAAAGGGGCCACCAGGCCGCAGGCAGACCGTTTCTACCGCAGCGCGTGCAGCGCCACGCACCATTTCGTCTACGGCGAGATCGCGCCCGAGTTCTTCGTCTTCAACAATCCCGAGAGCGCGTGCCGCACGTGCGGCGGGTTGGGTGTGGACAAGCTGACGCATCCCGAGCTGCTGGTGCCGGATCCAAAGCGCAGCATCCTCGGCGGCTGCTTCCTGCGCGAGGCGTTCAAGTACAACCCCGACACGTGGGACGGGCGGATCATGTATTCGCTCTCGGTCGCGCTCGGCTTTCCGCTCGACGCACCGTGGAAGAGTCTGCCCGAGAAGATCCGCAACGCGATCCTCTACGGCCTCGATCAGAAGAAGCTGAAGATCGCCACGCCGCCCGACGCCAGGGTGCGGCGCGACGATCAGGAAGGGCGCGAGGTCGGGTTCGGCGGCATCGCCCGGCGGATCGAGCGCTACTATCGCCGCTACCGTCAACGCGGCGAGGTCAACTCGCGCATGGAGGCGTGGCTCGACAAAGTGATGGTCGAGCACACCTGCCCCGACTGCAACGGGGCGCGCGTCCGCGCCACGCGGCTGCTGTTCACCGTCGCCGGCAAATCGATCTACGACGTCGGCCAGATGAACTTCGACGAACTGCACGCGTTTCTCGGCACCATCAAACCGTCGGGATCGATCGCCGACGCCGGCCGCCAGGTGTTGAAGGAGATTCGCGGCCGGCTGCAGCTGCTGCTCGGAATCGGTCTCGACTATCTGAACCTCAACCGGCGCTCCGGGACGCTGTCGGGGGGCGAATCGCAGCGCATCCGCCTCTCGACGCAGATCGGATCGGGGCTGATGGGGATGCTCTACGTGCTCGACGAGCCGAGCATCGGCCTGCACCCGAAGGACAACGTCAAGATGATCGCCACGCTCGAGAGCCTGCGCGATATCGGCAACACGCTGATCGTCGTCGAGCACGATGAGGCGACCATTCGCGCGGCCGATCACCTCGTCGAGATGGGGCCCGGCCCCGGCGTGCACGGCGGCAAGGTGGTGGCCCAGGGGACGCTCGCCAATCTGCTGCGATGCAAGGCGTCACCAACCGGTCAGTTTCTCTCTGGCAAACGCGCGATTGCCATCCCCGCGCGCCGCCGATCCGGCAACGGCAAGGTGCTGACCGTTCGCGGCGCCCGCGAGAACAATCTCAAATCGATCGATGTCTCGATTCCGCTCGGCCTGCTGGTCGCGATCACCGGCGCGTCGGGCTCCGGCAAGAGCACCCTGATCAACGAGATCGTCTACAAGGCGCTGTGGAAGCGCCTGATCGACACCCGCACGCTGCCCGGCGATCACGATCGCCTCGACGGCGCGGAGCATGTGCACAAGGTGGTGAGCATCGACCAGTCTCCGATCGGCCGGAACAGCCGATCCAACCCGGCCACCTACACCGGCTTCTACGACACCATCCGCGATCTCTTCACCCGCGCGCCGCTGGCGATCGAGCGCGATTACAAGCCCGGGCGCTTCAGCTTCAACGTCAAGGGCGGGCGCTGCGAGGAGTGCCAGGGCGAGGGAGTGATCACCACCCAGCTCTATTTCATGCCCGACGTCGAGGTCACGTGCGGCGCGTGCAAGGGCGCGCGCTTCAATGCCGAGACGCTCGAGGTCACGCTCCGCGGCAAGACCATCGACGATGTGCTGAACATGTCGGTCGAGGAAGGGGTGACGTTCTTCGCCGACGAACCGTCGGTGCAGCGCAAGATCGCGGTGCTGAACGAACTCGGACTCGGCTATCTGACGCTCGGGCAATCGTCGACGACGCTGTCAGGGGGCGAGGCGCAGCGGGTCAAGATCGCGACCGAGCTGAGCGCGCTGCAACGGTCGAAACACACCATCTACATCCTCGACGAGCCGACCACCGGGTTGCACCTTGCCGACGTCGAGCGGCTGCTCTCGGCGCTGAACCGGCTGGTCGATGCCGGGCACACCGCGATTCTGATCGAACACCACATGGACGTGATCAAGACCGCGGATCACGTCATCGATCTCGGGCCGGAGGGCGGCCACGCCGGCGGAACGGTCGTGGTGACCGGAACGCCCGAGGCGGTCGCCGCCTGCAAGGCGTCGCACACCGGGCGTTTTTTGAAGGCGCACCTTGGCAATGGAGCGAAGGCCCGGAGATGAAGGTGCTCTGAGCCGTGTCGCTCACGGACGAACGCGGATGATCGTCTTCCCCTTGATCCGCGCGGTCGGGTTGAATGCGGCGACGGCGTCGTCGAGAGTCGAGACCTTGCCGATGTTCGTCCGCAGTCGTCCGTCCCGCACCCGCTGGACGATCTCATTCAGCTGGGCACGATCGGACTCGACAACGAAGTCGACCGCCAGGCCGTCGGCGGGCCGCGCCTCGGGCGGCCCGACGATGGACACCAGTGTTCCTCCGGCTCGAATCAGGCCTGCGGACCGCTTCCCGATGTCGCCGCCGATGACATCGAACACCAGATCGACTCCGCCGACGTCTTCGAGGAC
>Ga0075421_100006136_pt1 | contig 14612 bp, 11 predicted proteins | sample SoiMetdeltSBSDD5_FD_75292 | JGI IMG/M metagenome (GOLD analysis project Ga0075421, IMG submission 75292) | Bulk soil microbial communities from a Populus tree surrounding site in Tennessee, USA - Soil MetaG P. deltoides SBSDD5 | ecosystem: Environmental > Terrestrial > Soil > Tree plantation...
CCAGGCATGACTCACCTCTTGAGGGTGTTTTAGCAGATGAGTAACGCTATCACAGTCTATCAAGCCAGACAAATCATTTGTTGCAGAATTTAGTTTACAAACCACTAGCTGATCCCCGCGATGGGGGAGGGTTCAGGAGGGGGCTCATCTGTTGATTCACTCCCTGAGTTTCTCAAATAAACGCGGTTGGGCTATACTTGCCTCAAAATAAGGAACCCCCATTTTATTTAAGCTGGAGAGTAAAATCTATACGGTCGAGTCTAAGGTCATTTTAAATAAATGGATTCACAACATGACGCCTGATTTTTATAACCCTGAATATGAAAATAGCTGGGCTTTGCTTATCGGAATAAATAAATATCAGGAAGTATCGCCTCTTCGGTTCGCTCGTAATGATGCCGAAGCAATTGCCCAACTCCTAATAGAGCGCTTTGATTTCCCACAATCCAATATTACTTTGCTACTCGACGAAAGCGCCACTAAAGAAAAAATCTTGCGTGGTTATTTGGAGTTTACTCAGGAAAAAGTTGGCCCAAACGATCGGGTTTTGGTACTCTTCGCTGGTCATGGATATACACAAGCTGGACATCGTGGCGAAGTTGGCTTCTTGATCCCATATGATGGCAACCCAAACAACTTAGCCTCATTATTGAGATGGGATGATTTAACTCGAAACTCCGAGTTTATTCGTGCCAAGCACATGCTCTTTATCATGGACGCTTGTTACGGGGGCCTCGCACTAAGCCGTGCTCTTCTTCCCGGAAGTATGCGCTTCCTAAAGAACATGTTGAAACGCTATTCTCGGCAAGTTCTAACGGCTGGAAAAGGGAACGAGCCTGTTTTAGATGCAGGTGGGCCATTGCCCGATCACTCAGTATTTACAGGTCATTTTATTCAAGCTCTCGAAGGAAAAGCTGCAACCAATGATGGCATCATTACTGCCAACGGGGTGATGGCTTATGTGTATGAGCGAGTTGCCAAGGATTATCAATCACGGCAAACACCTCACTATGGTTTTCTAGATGGCGATGGGGATTTTGTATTTAGCGCCCCCATGCTTGGCAAGCTTCTTCAAGAATCGCAACCCCAAACAGATATAGATTATCTCATCACACTTCCGACACCCATGAACGACACCCCATTACCTGAAGATCAAGCTAGCCTTGCAAACAAGGCAAAGGAGTATGTCGCTGACATTCGATACCGAATTAAACTTCATGACCTTGCCACACAGAAATGTCGAGAGGTTACCTCCCTTATCTCCGATGAGCATTTTCCAGTTGAGAACAGAAATGTAACAGCAGATGAGTTTGCGGACCGACTGAAGAGGTATGAGTTGATTATGCAGGACTTGCAAACCATCTACACTATCTTAGGACATTGGGGATTACCAGAGCACAATTCCATCATTTCAAAGATCACCTCCCGTATAACAGAACAAGATGGAAATCGAAATGGCTTGGTCGCCTGGCTTAGTCTTCGATATTATCCTTCAGCACTTCTATTGTACTCAGGCGGAATCGGGGCAATTGCATCAGGAAACTATGAAAACTTGGCTACTATTCTTACAACGAAGGTTGGCTCTTCCTATACAAATGATCATAGTCAAGCAGCCGTACTAGAAGTAGGTTATGCCTTCTCCGAGCTCGAACAAACAAAAATTTTCAAGCTTCTGCCTGATCATAAGAAGCATTACGTGCCAAGAAGCGAGTATCTTTTCAAGCTTCTCCAACCAAAACTAGATGATTTGCTATTCCTTGGCAGAAGCTATGAAAGTATATTTGATCGGTTTGAGGTTATGTTAGCACTCGTTCACGCTGATCTTGCTAAATATTTTTGGGGTCCTCTAGGTAGATTTGCTTGGAAACACAGAAACAGGGATAAAGCCCCTTACACCACTATTGTCCAAGAGGCACAAGCGCAAAAAGACGCTTGGCCGCCCTTACGAGCGGGGCTATTTGGAGGTTCATTCCAAAGATTTGATGAGGTTGCAAAGCAGTACGAGGGAACAATTAATCAACTCGGATGGTTTTAGTCAATACCCCTCTTTTCCAAGATCAAATATGGGAACTAAGCACTCTCTCCGAAGCAGCCTGATAATGCCTAAAGGTATACAGACTCTGCCAATTCTAACCGCCGCCTTCACCATCCTCGCTTGCCAGCTTTTTTCGGCACCAACTTCACCCGGGCCTCCGACGGAAATGCGGTTTCGCTTGCCCACAGAAACACCTGCTCAAACACCGAGCGAAACTCCAACCGCAAACGCCGGCTCGAGTCTCTCTGCACGGCAAAATGCGGATCAGCCCGATGAGCAATCCGGCTATCAAGTTCATGTGATGTATGTCCTGCCGAGCAATGGAGTTGATCGAGAGCTAGATACGAACGGAACTCTGGCAAATTCGGTTGGGTCTTTCCAGAACTGGCTAACACAGCAGACGGGCGAGGCCCAACTGCGTTTTGATACGTTTGAAGGCCGGCTCGACATCAGCTTCTACCGGCTGGCGCGCTCGGATGCAACGATCGCCAGTTTCCGGGAATATGTTCGGGATCAAGTCCAAAATGACTTACAGGCCGCCGGTTTCAATCAGCCGAACAAGTTATATGCGGTTTATTATGATGGAACCAGCACGTGGGCGTGCGGCGGCGGCGCGTGGCCTCCGGCCCTGATTGGCAACGCGGCGATGCTCTATCTGCAAGGTCTACCGGACAGCTCCTTCCCTTGCAACGCGAATGTGTTCGCTGACTCCCCCACCGCCCCGCCCGGTTACCTGGAGTTTGCCATGCTGCACGAAATCTTCCACACCTTGGGCGCTGTCGCCGAGTGTGCGCCTCATCATATTCTCTCGGGGCATGTTTCGGACGGCAACACCGATTTGATGTATGCCGGATCAGAATCCTGGTATCCCGCCGAGTTGGATATTGGGCGCGACGATTATTGGGGCCACAACGCCACATGTGTGGATTTGAGTGACAGTATTTTTATGGAGCCGATGCCTACGACGGCAGTTATGCCGCCGGGGTGGAAGTAAAAAATCGAGTCAAGAAAGGAATGACGCTCATGGATACCATCCGAAAGTCCCCGTGGATTACGTTTTTGCTCTGGCTGTTGATCGGTGTTTATCTGATTGCGAATTTGCTACCAGAGACATTTAACCTATTGTATCCCTTGGTCGCCGCATTCCTTTTTGGGCTAATCCACGGGGCCAGGCGGTATGGCGTCAAGGGTATTCTTATTTTTACCGCGCTTTGTTTGGGAATCAGTTTCACCATGGAAAATATCGGCGTCGCGACCGGATTTCCATTCGGAAATTACGACTACCCCATGGGTGCCCTGCCTGGGCCACGGATTGGCCTCGTCCCGCTAATCATCGGGTTGGGCTATTTCGGGACGGGCTATGTCTCCTGGGTTTTGGCAAACCTGCTGCTCGACCGGCCGGACCGGCAGCCTGACAACCCGTATGCGAAGTTTGCTCTCCCCGTGATTGCCTCGTTTGTGATGGTGACCTGGGACCTGGTGATGGACCCAAGTAGCTCCACGCTCGGACAGTTCTGGATCTGGCACGATGGCGGCGGTTTTTTTGGGGTCCCGCTTTCGAACTACCTGGGTTGGTATTTGACCGTTTGGCTGTTCTATCAGGCCTTCGCTCTTTACCTGGGTCTGAAACAGAACCCGGTGTTTACCAACCCCTCTAAAATTTTTTGGTACCAGGCCATCGTCATGTACCTAAGCATCGGCTTCGTTGCGACTATTTTCCCAAGCTTCACCAACGTGACCGATCGCGCCGGCAGAGTTTGGTGGACGGGCGATATGGCAGAAACCACCGTTATTTTCTTTCTGTTCTCGATGGTTTTTATTTGCGCCTTCTCGCTGATCAAGGTGTTTCAGATCAATGACCCGCCAGGACAAAGTTGATACGCCCCCTAAAGCACACTACTTCAGGACACCACCCGCGTGCGACTCGCGGGCGAGTAAATCTTGGCAACGGATTTGGTAACGGATGTAGCGGATAACAAGTCATCCGCTACATCCGCTACGCGAAGCGATCCGCTGCTAACACCCCTCACTCCCCCGCAGCGGCCTCTCGCACTCCGGCTAGCACACCCTCAGTATCCGCCACCGCCAGCGCATCAAACAAACGCAGGACGCGCGCCACATTCCCGGCGTCTTTGTTGATCGCCCGCGCGGCGCGGTAGGCCTCACGCGCAAGACCTGTTAGGTCTGAACTGCCAACCACAGCCAACCCACACAGCGCCAGCCCTTTGGAATCGAGCGCATAAAAAAATTGTGGAGTTTGCGCCAGCAGCCCGTCTGCCTGCGCGACAGCCGCCGTAAAAGCTTCCTCCGCCGCCGCGTGCTCCCCCTGCCGCAAAGCGATTATGCCCAGCAACGCCAGAACGTAGTGATTATTTCGCGGCTCGTCATACCTCCGCGCGGATTCGGCGGCAGTGCGGGCGGCAGGCAAGTTGCCAGCATAGAGATGGGCTAGGGTAAGATAACCATTACTGAAATTACCAAGACCGGGGTTATTGATTTCATCTCCAATCTTCATGCTCTCCAGCGCACGCAGGACAGCTTCAGCGTAAAGTCCTTCATCAATCAACGCTTCTGCCAAGTTAGCGATATGCCTACTCTCCCCATTCCGATCTCCAATCTCGCGAGCAATCGCTAATGCCTGCTCGTGATACTCAATCGCACGGACGGTCTGCCCCAACGCAAAGTAGCAGCCGCCCAGGTTGCCAAGACCAACCCCCTCCCCGCGCCGATTTCCGATCTCACGGTCAATGATTAAGGCCTGCTTGTGATACTCAATCGCGCGGGCGGTCTGTCCCAACGCAAAGTAGCAGTTGCCCAGGTTGCCAAGATCAGCCTCTTCCCCCTGCTGATCACCAATCTCGCGGGCAATCGCTAAAGCCTGTTCGTGATACTCAATCGCACGGGCAGTCTGCCCCAACGCAAAGTAGCAGTTGCCCAAGTTGCCGAGGTGTGCGCCCTCGTTTCTATAGTCTTTCCTCTCGTGGGCAATCACCAATGCCTGTTCGAAAGAGCTGATAGCTTTTTGCACTTGCCCAATGTATTCATAGGCTAACCCCAAACTGTTCAGGCTGAACATCTTCAACAACGTGTCACCAATCTTACCCTGCAACCGCTCGTGTAGTTCAACCATCAGCCGATAAAAGCCCCATAGCAACAGGTGGTCAAAGTCAATATCCGTCAGCACATCCGCTGCTGTGTCGTACTCTTGCGCGGCGCAGCGCAGATCAAACTCTGCCAGTTGCGGGGCCAAGTCGTCAAACGTCTTCCACTCCGCGCGCGGCTTGCGGGCTTGTTTGAAATATTCCGCGCCGCGATGGAGGAGGCGGAGGTGAGTCCATGCGACCCTCTCCCCCGCCCCCTCTCCCTGAAAGGGAGAGGGGAGTCCTTCTTTGGGTATGCGATCAAACGCATAAGCGCGGTCTACGGGGTGGAGGTAATAGCGCCCGGCTTCCTTGCGCGCGAAGTGCATGTGTACCAGCCGATTGAGCACGGGCGCACTGTTGACGCTGGGGAGGTAAGGTTGCAGGAGGTAGTCCACGGCGGCGGGCGTGACCGGGCGCGCGTAGACGGCTAATGCCTGCATCACTTTTTCCGCAGTTGGGTCAAGCCGGCTGAAGGCTTCGCCCACCAATGCCTCAACCACGTTTTCGGGCGGCGGGCTGTCCAGCACTTCGCGCAGCGAGGTGTAGCGGTCGGCGGAGAGAATACCGAAGAGCGCCTCCAAGGCTTTGGGATAACCACGCGTGTACTCGCGGGCTTCGGACAGCAACTCCGCCGGAGCGGTTTTCAGCCCCACCTTCCCGTCCACGTCCATCGCGCGCAGGATATTCTCGGCGTGCGGCGACTCCAGCCCCAAGTCCAATTCCAGCCGCGCCTGCCGCCCCGGCTGCACGAGCGCCAACTCACGCGGCGCGATGCGTGTGGTGACGATCACTTTGACCGCGTGCGGCGGCGCATTCAACAGCGCGCACAGCGCCTCGTCCAGTTCAGCGTCTTTCACCGCCAGCGTCTCCGAGTCAATCATATCTTCAAAGTTATCAAGCAACACCACAAAGACTCCCTCTCCCGGAGGGAGAGGGCCGGGGTGAGGGTGAAACTCCGCCAACAACTTCTTCATCTTCGCTTCCGTGCTGGCCTGCGGATTCTTGAAGAGCGCGTCGAGTTCGTGAGCAGTTGTATCAGGCAAGAGTTGGCACAGGTCGACGTACAGATTGGGTGTGGTCACGCGGCGCGTACCGATCGCGCTCAAGTAAACGATGCCGCCCACACGCAGCGGGCCGCCGTCTTCCGGCAGTTCGCCGCTCTCCAGCGACTTGAGCAGGAGGCAGACCATCGCCGTCTTGCCAATCCCGCCGCGCCCCACGACTGTCATCAATCGCTGCGACTCGTCTTTTAGAAAATCGCCGATCAATCCAAGCTCGATGTGGCGATTCTGAAAATAAGTCGGGGCGACGCCCGGCGGTGGATTGATGAACTTGCTGCGGCTCTCGCCGCTCACCGGCTTCTCCGGCTTGCGCTCACGCTCCAGCCCGCGCTCAATGCTCTCTTCAACGCGCTTCGCCGCCCCCTGCGGGTCATTCACCACCTGCTGCTGCTCATTGATTTGCGTCAGCAGCAGATCAATCTCACTCTGAATACGCGCCTGCTCTTGAGCATCATCGGCGCGGCGCAGGTCATGGCGGGCGCCGCCCAGCCGATCCTTAAGTAAATGCAGGCTGCCCTCGGGAGTTTTCAGCCAGCTTAGGTGATCGAGCAATTTCTTCAAGGCCGGTTCGAATGCGCCGGTGAAGTCAATGTGATGGCGCGGCTCAAGCCGGAACGGCATCTCGACGTTGGCCTGAAGCAGGATGGGGATGATGGGCTTCTTATATTTGAGCGCGCGCGTCCACTCCCGTTTGCAAGTTGAGTTGACATCCACGCTGTCCGGCGTCATCACAAAGATCAAGCTCTCACAGGCGCGGATGGCTTCGGCCAGTTGCTCATCCCAATCCAAACCCGGCTTCATATCGCGCTGATCCACCCACGTCCGCAACGATGAGGGCTTGGCTTCCATCGCCTGCATCAGCCTCAGCGCGAAATCGCCGGTATCAACCAAAGAATAGCTGATAAAGTGATGGCCCAAGACTGAGATGGCTGGCCGTTCATTTGATTTTTCAGGCATGGAATGTCCCCATGAGATGGTTTCTGCGGAAGGTGCGCCGCACTTCAGAAAGTGCGGCGCACCTTCCGCAGAAGGCCGGTTGTTACCCCACCCCCGCAAAGAAACGAATAAACGTCTCAATCCCGCGATAGTACGTGGGGAGATGCTGCTTCTCATTGGGCGCGTGCAGGTTGTCGTCCGGTAGGCCGAAGCCCAAAAGAATCGAGTCCACGCCGAGCTTGGTCTGCACCATGCTCACGACCGGCACACTCCCGCCTTCAAGTTTAAAGACCGGCTTAATGCCAAAGGTGGCTTCGAGCGCGGCTTGGGCCGCGCGCACACCTTCTGTATCGCGCCGAACTAAGACGGCCGGTGAACTCACCAGATTCTTCACCTCCCACGTCACCGTCGGCGGCGCGTTCTTCTGCATGTATTCCTTTAATTGCGCCTCAACCGCTTCATCATCCTGCTCCGGAATCAAGCGCGTGGAAATTTTAGCCATCGCCTTGGCCGGCAGCACGGTCTTGGAACCTTCGCCGATGAAACCGGAGTAGAGACCGTTCACCTCGAGCGTCGGGCGTGCGCCTAAACGTTCAGTCGTTGTAAAACCTTTTTCCCCATAAAGCTGCGGCGCGCCGGTCGTCGTGCGCCACTCCTCATCCGTTCGCGGCACGCGCGCCAACTCCGCCCGTTCCTCATCCGATAGCTTCCGCACTTTGTCGTAGAAGCCCGGCAGTGTGATGCGCCCATCTTTATCGTGCATCCCGGCGATCAATTCACACAGCGCTTGCGCGGGATTATGAATCGAGCCGCCAAAGATACCGGAGTGCAGGTCGTGCGCCGGGCCATACACCCAAATCTCAAAGTAAGCCAACCCGCGCAGGCCATAGACGATGGAAGGCAAGTCCGGCCCCAAGATGGACGAATCGGCATTCAAGGCGACATCACATTTGAGCTTGGCCTGGTGTTTGTCCATGAACACCCCCAAGTGGAGGGAGCCGACCTCCTCCTCACCCTCGACGAGGACTTTGACGTTGACGGCGAGTTCGCCATTTTTGAGCAGCGCCTCGAGCGCCTTGAGAAAGGCATGCACCTGCCCCTTCATATCTGACGCGCCGCGCGCGTAGATATTCTCACCGCGCACCGTCGGCTCGAAGGGGGGCGAGACCCACTCATTGAGCGGGTCCACCGGTTGCACATCATAGTGACCATAGACCAGGACGGTCGGCTTGCCCGGCGCGTCCAGCCATTCGCCGTAGACTGCCGGATGCCCAGCGGTGGGCATGACTTCCACATTTTTAAGTCCCATGCCGGTCATTTGTCGAGAGACCCATTCTGCGGCGCGTTGAATATCCGGCTTGTGCTCGCTGAGGGTGGAGATGCTGGGGATGGAAAGAAATTCCTTATACTCGGCCAAATAGCGGTCGTGATTACTTTTAGCGAAGGCGAGCGCTTGAGTTGGTTCAGTCATAGTGAAAACCTCCAATGAGAGTGGATGGGCGGGATTGTAGCACAACGAAGAGAGTGCTGTACACGGATTGCACTGATAAACCCGGATGACACTGAAAATCAATTAAAGGAAAATCCGTGACATCCAGCTTCTGTCCGTGCCATCCGTGTACTCCCAATTGACCAACCCCTAAACTTCAGGTAAGATTTCGCCGCTCGGCCCCAAAGACTTGGGTTGGTACATTCTCGCGCGAAGAGCGCCGAGCCTCGAGCGACTGAGTGGAGCGAAGGTAACCTGCGCGGCGGGTGAGAGGCGCTCCGGGAGAAACCATGATGGATGCCATAGCTTTAAATGCGACGAAGCGCACGGTGACCGGGAAACAAGTGGGGCAACTGCGCCAACAGGGAAAACTGCCCGCGGTGCTGTATGGGCCGGGAGTTGAGCCAGCGGCGATCCAACTGGACGCCCGCGAAGCCACGCGCGCGATTCGGCATCTGGTGGGGACGCAGCTAATTGACTTAAACATAGACGGCCAAACAAAAAAGGTTCTGCTGCGCGAGCTGCAACGCGATGCAATGAAGGGCCACTACCTGCACGTTGATTTCTACGCCGTGGACATGAACCGGGAAATCCGGGTGAAGATCCCCATCAACTTAGTGGGAACTTCCTACGCGGTGGTCTCGCTCTCGGGCGTGCTGGTCCACGGTCTGACGGAAATAGAGATCGAGTGTTTGCCGGGTGACCTGATCCCGAGCGTGGACACTGACTTGGGGGAACTTAAAGAGATCGGCATGGCGATCCATGTCAAGGACCTGTACCTTCCCAAGACGATCAAAGTCCTGACGGAGCCTACGGAGTTGGTCGCGCGCGTGACCTACCAGGCGAAGGAAGAGGACTTGTCCACTCCGGTGACAGCCACGACGGCGGAAGTGGAAGTGATCGAGAAGGGCAAGATTGAGGAAGAGGGTGAGGAAGGCGAAGAAGGAGCCGCCGGTAAAGCAGCGCCGGCTGCCAAGCCCGCTGCTGGAGCAAAGAAGTAAATCAGTCTTAGAAACAGTCACGGGCTGTCGAGGCAACCGGCCGGTTGCCTCGACAGCCCGTATTATTTTTAACGACTCCCCTTCTTCTCGAGAAACCTAGTTTCTCCTGTTGCCCAAGAGCAAACGCTTATCCTAAGAGCGGTTTGGCTACCTCGAGGAAATTGACGAGCATCCGCGCCGTCGCTCCCCAAATGGTGTAGTCCCGATAATAGAAATGGTAGACGGGAATCTGCGGACCATGCAGCGGGTGATCAACGAATTTAACTTCCAGATGGGCCGGGTCGGCCAGCCATTTGAGCGGGACCCCAAAGACTTCCGAGAGCTCCGCGGTGGAGAGGGTAAAAACGTAGGGCCACAGAAAAGCGCCAACCACCGGCGTGACGCGATAGTGCGTGACGGTCAACAATTCGTCCAGTTCCCCCAGAACCGTCACATCCCCGCGCTTTAAACCGATTTCTTCTTCCGCTTCCCGGAGCGCGGTCTCGACCCGCCGCGCATCCTGCGGATCGGCCCGGCCACCGGGAAAAGAGACCTGCCCTTTATGGTCGGCGACCGTGTGCGTGCGCTGCGTCAACAGCACCTGCCATTCCGCTTCCACCTGATAAAGCGGAATGAGCACAGCCGCCGGTTTGGCCTCCCATTCGGTTTTGGTCTGAGGTGGGCGCGCGGCGAGCTGCGCTCGGACGGAGTCAAGAAAGTGATTCATTTACCCGGCGCCGCGAATGGCTCCGGCCTGAATGCCTTCGACAAAACGGCGCTGGAAGATGATGAAGATAATCAAGAGGGGGAGGACGCTGATCACGGAAGCGGCCATCTGGACGTTATAGATGGTGCGCCCCGCGGGACCGGTGAGGGAATTGATGGTGAGCGGCAGGGTGAAATTTTCCGGCGACTTCAAGATGATGAGCGGCCACAAGTAACTGTTCCACGATCCCATGAACGAGAGCAGGCCCAGGCTGGTAAGGCCGGGCGCAATAATCGGCAGAATGATGCGCCAGTAAATGGCAAATTCGTTGGCGCCATCCATCCGCGCGGCGTCCAGCAACTCATCTGAGATGCTCAAAATATACTGGCGGAAGAAGAAGATGCCAAAGGCGTTCGCCGCCCAGGGAATGATCAACGCCCAGTAGGTGTCAATCCAGTGCAGATTCCGCATAATAATGAAGAGCGGAACCATGGTGACGGTGAAGGGGATAATCATGGTGGCGAGCAAAAAGCTGAATAACGCCCCCTGTCCGGGGAACCTAAACTTGGCAAAGCCGTAGCCTCCCAGCGAACAAAAGATTAACTGGAGCGCGGTGGACGAAGCCGCAATAAAAAACGTGTTCAGGAGAATCCGGAAGATAGCGTAGTTTTGGATCAGAAAGATATAGGATTCAAAAGATGAGCGGAGGGAGATCAACTTGGGCGGGAAGCCAAAAATCTCGTCGGCGGGCTTGAGCGAGGTGCTCAACATCCAAACGAAAGGCAGCATCATAAACGCTGAGACGGCAATCAAGATGCCATAGAGCAGCACATCCGAACCGAGACGAACCAGCCGAGTTCTAAGCGTCATACCGTTTTCCTTGTGTTTGATTAAGCCTCGCGCCGCCCACCGAGGCGCACCTGGATCAAGGTCAGCACAAAAATAATTGCAAAGTAGACGTAGGACAACGCCGAGGCGTACCCGAACCGGAAATTGCTAAACGCCTGGCCAAAGATCGCCATGATGGGGGTGGTCGTGGCGCGCATGGGGCCGCCATTCGTAAGCACCAGCGGCTCGGTAAACAGGCTGAAGGTTCCCATCGTCGAGAGCACTAAGGCAAACAGAATGACCTGGCGCATCAGGGGAACGGTCACAAAGAAGAAAGCTTGAGAATGGCTCGCCCCATCAATGAGCGCCGCTTCGGTTAACTCGCCGGGGATCGTTTGGAGGCCGGCGAGCATGATGACCATATTCCAGCCGAGCCAGGCCCAGATGATGAGCAGACCCAACGAGATCCGCGCCGCCCAAACATTTTCCAGCCAGGGGACCGGCGGGATGCCGACCATGCCCAAGAGGATATTGAAGAGGCCATTCTCTTGATTCATCAAGAGCCTGAAGGTAATCCCGGCGGCGACCATGTTGGTGATGTTGGGGATGAAGATGAGTGTGCGAAAAAGTTGAAACCCTCGCACCCGCTTGGAATTCAAAACTACCGCCAAGACGAGCGCGAGAAGCGTTTGCAGCGGCACATAGATAAAAAACAACATGACTCCGTTGACCATGGAGTCCCAAAAGACGCTATCTTTAAACAGGAGACTGTAATTCTTTAGCCCGACAAATTTGATCGGCCCCAAGCCCTTCCATTCCGTGAAACTCAGGTAAATTGAGAAAAGGACCGGATAGAGTGAAAAGATGGCGAAGAGGATGTAGAAAGGGGAAATGAAAAAATAAGGCCAGCGAGACTTGACGATCTCACGCCAGAGCGTCCGGCGCGGCTTTTCCGTGACCGGCAGAGATTGAGCGATTGTAGTCGTTCCAGTCATAATCAATCTCCTCACAAAAAAAGTGGGGGGAGAAAAATCTCCCCCCACTCACCCTCACTACCTAGCTACTGATTTGATCGGATGCCATCGGCCGCTTCTTTCAGCGCATCCTCGGCGGACATTTCTCCGGTGGCGAACTTTTGGATCGCCGTGCTGACAAACTTGTTCATGTCCGCATAGCGCGGGCCATAAATGTGGGCGGTTGGGATTTCCTTGACCACATCCACATAGACCTTGCGTGTGACCTGCCCGCCAAAGAACGAGTCGGGTTCAATGTACAGGGGATCGTCGTAGGCTGTTTCCAGGGCCGGGAAGAAGTCGCCGTAAGCAAACATCTTATTTTGGCTATTCTTGCGCATCGAGACAAATTCCCCAAAGGCCCAGGCGGCTTCCTTGTTTTGACTCTGATCCGGGATCACGAAGCCGGAGCCGCCGTCATTTGCAGCGCGCACCTGCCCATCCTTCATGGCCGGCATTAGGGCGACGCCCCATTTGCCGGCCGTCCCCGGCGCAATCCAGGTCTTGTAGAAGACGCCCATCCAGGCGGCCTCCACAAACGACGCGACGGGTTTTTCTAGAGTGGAAAAATCGGCGTACCAGCCATCCGTCCATGACTGCTGATCGGAAACGAGATCCGCTTCCCAGAACTCGCCTAACTTCTGGAGGGTGGCTACATTCTCCGGGCTGTCCACCGTAATGTCGCCGTTATCGGCGTAATAGCCCAGGCCTTGTTGCCAAAGCGCCATCTCGTACAGCCGGCCATCATTGTTGGCTTTATTGTTGGGGAAGCAGTTGCTGCCCGTCTTCTCTTTAATGGTCTGGCAGGTCTCCAGGTATTTATCCCAGGTGGCCACGGCAGCGCTCACGCTATCTGGATCATCCGGCAGTTCTGCCGCCTTGAACACATCCCGGCGGTAATAGGTGACGACCGGGCCACTGTCCCAGGGCACAGAATAATATTTGCCGTCCTTCTGGCCGGCGATCCATTTATAGGAGTTCATCTGATCCACGTAGGGCTGGACACGATCCGAGAGATCGGTGAGGCCGCCCAGGTCAACGAACTGCGCCAGGTGGCTGTCTTCCACACACGACACATCCGGTGCTCCGGTGCCGGCCGTTAGGGCGAGGGGCAGCTTCTGGTAGATATCGCCTGGGTTATAGGTCACAAATTCGACTTGAATATCGGGATACTCGGCGTTGAAGTCGGCGACGACTCCGGGGTTCACAATGGTGTCCTGGGCGGCTTTCCAACACCAGACGGTAATTTTGCCCGAGGGTTTGGGCGCGGTGGTGGCTTCCGGCTCAGGCGTGGCGGTCACAACCTGAGAGACGACTTGAGTCTGGACAATGACCTGAGGGGTGGCGGCTGGGCCGCAAGCGGCCAGCACAATAACGCTCAAAATCAGCACCGAGGTCAATTGTCTAAGCGTGTGTATGCGAAACATCTTGTCTCCTCCTTCTCGTTCTCGTTGGTTAATAGATGTTGCCGATCAACACGGATCTTAGACTAAAACAGCGAGAAGCAATGGGTGGGGTGATATCACCTCCTTCATTCAGGCTCAGGTAGGGTGGAGTTCTAATTCTTCAAACCCCTTTAATACTTTCGGCGTTTATCTCTGAAGAGTGCTGGGATAGTAGCACAAAAACAAATGAGGGTCAATTTTACCCAAGCAATTTATGGCTGACTTAATAAAGAAAGCTCGCAATGGAATACTCTTCATTGCGAGCTTATGAGAATAGGTAGCCAATTGTATTGACAGGCGGACCCGACGAGATTCGAACTCGCGATCTCGGCCTTGACAGGGCCGCATGTTTGGCCGCTACACCACGGGTCCATGAACGCGGCGGGAATATACCATAGCGAATCAGGAGCGTCAATCCCAAAGCACGTTCTGAAGCCAAAACTACGGCATCGGCGGCATGGGTGTGCCGTGAGTCACGCCATTGAAGAAGGCGACCAAGCCGCCAACGAGCATAGCGGCCAAGACGGTGTAGGCGATGAGTAAATAAACAAAACCCGCACAACCCAGCCCGGCCCCCCAACCCGCTCGCCACGCCCCGGCGCTATCCCTCACGCGCAGGCTGTGACGCAAACTGACCGCACCGACCACAATGGCATAGCCGGCAAAAGGCAGACCTAAGGGCGTTGTCATGGGAACCGGCATGATAGCCAGCACGATCCATAACAAGCCAGCAATAAGACTGGAGGTCGCCCACCCTCGACGGTAAAGGGGTCTAGGGGTTTCGATCATTCTGCAAGTGTTTAAGTGTCAAGTGCTTAAGTGTCAGGTGTTCACGTGGCCCTTAAGCACTTAACACTTTAACTCACCTTACGCAGTTTCGAGTAAACTTGGCGCATGAAAAACGGCAAACTTCTTGACTTGTACAGTGACTATCTGATTAGCGCCTTTGGGCCAACAACGGCGACGGGCCTCGCTT
>Ga0075421_100006137_pt1 | contig 14612 bp, 8 predicted proteins | sample SoiMetdeltSBSDD5_FD_75292 | JGI IMG/M metagenome (GOLD analysis project Ga0075421, IMG submission 75292) | Bulk soil microbial communities from a Populus tree surrounding site in Tennessee, USA - Soil MetaG P. deltoides SBSDD5 | ecosystem: Environmental > Terrestrial > Soil > Tree plantation...
AGGGAACGGGGGAGACGGAGGACACGGGACAAGATCTCACCACGGAGACGCGGAGACACGGAGTTTTTGATGATTTCTTGAATTCTGTGCCTTCGTGTCTCCGTGTCTCCGTGTTAAAGCTTGTTCCGCGTTCTCCGTTTCCTCCGCGACCCCACAAGGAGCCCGACCTCGATGAGCAATTCAATCATCACCCGCCGTGAGTTGTTCCGCCGTGGCGGAGCACTCGGCAGTCTGCTCGCATTTCCTGCGGTGTTGAAAGGTGCGGTGCAGTCACCACCCGCCGCGGCGTCGGCAATCGCGGGGCCGACGGGGGCGAACGCGCTGAAGCTCGGCGCCGACATCTATCAGTCGATCGGCGTCAGGCCGCTGATCAACGCCCGCGGCACGTTCACCATCATCAGCGGTTCGACGATGCTGCCGGAGGTCCGCGGGGCGATGGACCAGGCGGCGCAAAAATACGTTCACCTCGATGAACTGTCGGAAGCGGTTGGTGCAAGGCTGGCGAAGCTGACCGGTGCCGAGTGGGGATTGGTTTCGAATGGATGCTCCGCGGGACTGACGCTCGCGACTGCCGCATGCGTTGCCGGTGGCAATCCGGATCTTCATGTTCGCTTGCCGAACCTGAGCGGGTTCCCGAGGGATGAGGCAATCATCCCAACTCATTCTCGGAACGTCTACGATGCCGCACTCCGCTCCGTCGGCGTCCGTGTCGTCGAGGTCTCGACGATAGCGGAGTTCGAAGCGTCATTGGGCCCGCGCACGGCGTTGATCTACATCCTGGCAGGCCCGAATGCCGACAACAGCCCGCTCAACGTGAAGGCGATCGCGCCAATCGCCAAGGCGAAGGGCATTCCGATCCTCGTCGACGCGGCGGCGGAGATCCTGACGATTCCGAACGTCCACCTTCAGAACGGCGCAACGCTGGTCGCCTACAGCGGTGGGAAATGCATACGGGGGCCGCAGACCGCGGGCCTGCTGCTCGGGCGCAAAGATCTCGTGAAGGCTGCATGGGTCCACAGCGCGCCGCACCACGGTATCACCCGGTCGCTGAAGGTGGGGAAGGAAGATGCGATCGGGATGCTGATGGCGGTCGAGATGTGGGTGAAGAGGGATCACGAAGCCGAGTGGAAACGCTGGACTGGCTGGCTCGATCACATCAGCCAGCGCGTATCCACAATCGCCGGTGTGACAACAAACGTCAATCAGCCGAACGGCCTGTCGAATCGCACGCCGTCGCTCACGATCCTGTGGGATCGGCAGAAGATCGGCATCAGTGGCGACACGGTTGCGCGGGTGTTGCTCGACGGCGATCCACGAATCACGCTGGATGCCGCACGCGGTGGAGCGCAAGGCACGCAGACGGGAGTCCGCGTGACGCCGTACATGCTCGCCGCCGGCGACGAGAAGATCATCGCCGATCGTCTCGTCGCAGTGCTGTCGAAACCGCCAGGGCAGACCGACACGAATGCGCCTTCCGCGCCAACAGTGGATGTGACCGGGCAATGGAACGTGAAGATCCAGTACGCGGCGACGACCTCAGCGCACACCTTGCACTTGACGCAGAAAGGCAACGACCTCGGCGGGTTCCACCAGGGAGAGTTCATGACCCGCGAGATTAGCGGCACGATCGACGGCGACAGCGTCCGGATACGAAGCGCATACGGTGAGCAGCACGGCGACTCCGTCAATCTGACGTTTGTCGGGAAGGTCAGCGGCGATCAGATGAGCGGTCCGCTGGACATGGGCGAGTATCTGGCGGCAACGTGGACCGCCACGCGCCGCACCGGAGCGCGGAGGAGCTAAGTCAATGGCTGGAGTCCCGAAACGTTGGCTGCTCGTTTTCCCTTTTGCCTTTTCCCTTTTGCCTTTTCCCTTGACCGGCGGCGCGAGCGGCCAAACACCGAGCGCTCCCAAGTACGATCTCCTGCTCCGGGGCGGCCACGTCATTGACGCAAAAAACAAGATCAGCGCCGTGCGCGATGTCGCGATCGCAAACGGCAAGGTGGCCGCAGTTGATGCGAAGCTCAATCCCGCAGATGCGTTGAAGACCGTCGACGTCACCGGGTTGTATGTGACGCCTGGTCTTGTCGACATTCACACCCATAACTACACCGGTACCGGCGAACGCAATTCGTACGCGGGCGACAACAGTGTCCCTCCCGACGGCTTCACGTTTCGCGTCGGTGTGACGACGGTGGCCGATGCCGGATGCGCTGGGTGGCGGAACTTCGAAGACTTCAAGCAGCGCATCATCGACCGATCGAAAACACGAATCCTCGCCTTCATCAACATCGTCGGCAACGGCATGCGCGGCGGCACCTACGAGAATGATCTCAACGACATGGAGGCGAAACCGACCGCCGACATGGCGCTCAAGTATCCCGGCTTGATCATCGGCGTCAAATCGGCGCATTACTCGGGGCCCGAATGGGCGCCGGTTGAACGTGCCGTCGAAGCGGGAACGATCGCGAATATTCCTGTGATGGTGGACTTCGGCGCGAACAAGCCCGAGCGTCCGCTCGCTGAACTGGTCACGAAAAAGCTTCGGCCGGGCGACATCTACACGCACATGTATTCGGGTCTGCGTGGAGAGCTGGATCCATCAGGCCATGTGAATCCCGGCATGGTTGAAGGGCGCAAGCGCGGCGTCATCTTCGATGTCGGTCACGGTGGCGGCAGCTTCCTGTGGCGCATCGCGATGCCGCTGATGAAGGATGGCTTTGTTCCCGACTCGATCTCGACCGATCTGCACATTGGCAGCATGAATGCCGGCATGAAAGACATGCTGAACGTCATGGACAAGTTCCTCGCCATGGGCATATCGCTCGACAGCGTGGTCGCGCAATCGACCTGGAATCCCGCGCGCGAGATCAAACAGGACGCGCTCGGTCATCTATCCGTGGGAGCCACCGCCGACGTTGCCGTTCTGAGACTCGAGAAAGGCCGTTTCGGTCTCACCGACATGAATGGCGCTCGCATGGACTCGACCCAGCGGCTCATGTGCGAGCTGACGGTGAAGGACGGGCGGATCGTGTACGACCTCAACGGAATTTCACGTCCAGAGTGGCGCACGCTGCCGCCGGGATACGGGCCGATCGGCGATGGACGATGGGACGGGCTCAATCCAGCACGGGGAACAACCCCGGGACAGCGCGGCCGCGGCGGCGTTCGCCCGGATGCGCGCCAATGAGGAGGAAGATAATGCCCAGATCGAATCGAAGAGCATTCTTGAAGAAGGCGCCTGCCGTCGCGGCGGCGGCCGTAGTAGCCGTACCCGCGGTCGCACAGGCACAAGGAACCGCGGATAAGCCGGTGAAGAAAATATTCCGCGCCGCCGGCGCCAAGCCGCCGGATCCGGCGAAACCGCCGCTCTTCAATGGCACTGTCCTCTATGGCAACCTCGTGTTCATTTCAGGCATCGGCTATCACGAACCGGGAGACATCACAGTGCACACCACGAAGGTGCTCGAGCAGATGAAGACCCAGCTCGAAGCGTGTGGTTCGTCGATGGAGAAGGTGCTGAAAGTGAATGTCTACCTGAACGACCTGAAGGACTACGACGCGATGAACGCGGTCTTCCGCGGCAAGTTCGGCCCTGAGCCTGGTGTGCGCACGACGATCGCGGCAGCTGGTGGTATTCCGGGTAACTCGCTGGTGGAGATCGACTGTATCGCGTGTCTATGAGGTGAGTTAGTGGAGGTGACGGAGGGAAGGAGTTCACACGAAGAAACGAAGTGAACGGAGACGAACGAAGTTTTGTTAGGAATTTATCCGAGTCTTCTTCGTTCGTCTTCGCTTTCTCCGTTCCTCCGTTGTGAACTCCGTTCCCTCCGTCACCTCCGTGAGCGCGAGACGCGATCGAGAAAAAATCCAGCCGCCAACGCCATCAGCCCGGTGACGATCACCGCAACCGCCCACCCCGGCCGTTCGAACCATTCACGGTGCACGGCGATGAGATACAACGCGATTCCCAGATTCAGCATGCCCGCGTAGTAGAAGCTGCGCCGCTGACGGCGCTGGCTCAACAGCATGATCAGGATGGCGCAGGCGGCGTACAACCAGTCGACACGCGGCGAGTATTCGGCGGTCCGAACCAGGTAGCCGAGCGGATGGATCAGCGCGAACGGTGAAATCGCGAACAGGAGGTGCGCCGCGGACTGGGACTGCGGCGATCCATATCGCGCGAGCGCGTCGGCAACGGCATAGAACAGCGCTCCATTTATCGTCATCACCGCAACGGTATCGAGCAAGACTGGATTGGTCACTCTGGCGGACTGCCAGGGAGCGAGCGAGAACCCGCCGAGTTGTCTCAACGCCCGTCCGTCGAGCGCGTAGAGTTCGAGGACCACGACAAAGAGTGCCGCGCTTCCGACGTAGAGCGGCCGGCTGAACCACGGTCGTTCACTTCTTTCTGCCGCGGCTCCCGCAAGCGCGTACGCCGCGACCAACGGAAAGAGACGAAGGGCCAACTGGTCCCACCGGCGATCTTCGATCGCAGCGCGGAGCCCGAAATCAGAAATCACCGCGATGGTGAAGACGAACGCGAGGACGGTAAACACAGTACTGAGGGCAGCCGTCCGTGTGCGTAGCGCGAGCCACCCGCACCAGAGACACGCGACAAACGACGTGACTTGAAGCTGGCGGTTGGAGACAACCTCGCCGTCGAAGAGCTGCCCCGATGCACCGGGCGCAGCAGTCAGTAGCTGCGTCTCATCGAAGAGGATCAGCAGGAACAGCGGGAGCAGTACGACAGCGGCAAGATAAAACGCGACCGCGACAGCCTTCTGATCGCGGCGGTAGAGATGATGCGCGGCGACGTTCAAGCCGATGAACGGCAGCCCGAGCACGATAAACGGGCGCAACACTCCCTGGACGTGGTCGTACCAGCGCGCCGCGACAAAGTAGAACAGGCTGCCGCACAACAAAAGAAACGCGCCGAGATAAAGCGCGATCTGCGTGTACGACAGCGCCCGGCTCTCGACGATCCAATCCTCCTCGCGAGCGTCGAGCGCGCCGTAGGCGGAACGAAGACGCTCGGCTTCGTGCGGATAGAGAAGCCGCAATCGGAGCCATTCTCCGATCTCGTCAAGGTGCGGACGAATGCGGGAGCCGAGGGTGGTCGCGTAAATCGTCGGGCGCCCGCTGACAGGAAGCCCGGCGAGAAAGCGTTTGAGGTCGGCCGCCATGTCCTGGGCACTGTGGTAACGCCGCTGCGGATCGCGTTCCATTGCGGTCAACGCAATCGCCTGCAGCGGTTCAGGAATCGAGGACGACATCTCCACCGGCAGTCGCGGAACGCCGGCACGGATCGCATCCACCACCGTGCGATCGTCGCCGGTGTACGGCGGTCGGCCGCACAAAAGCTCATAGAGCATCACGCCGAGCGCATAGACGTCCGTTCTGGCATCGATCGGCTGCGTGGGATCGAGTTGCTCGGGCGCGACGTACGGGAGCGTGCCGACATAGTGGCCGCGGGTCGGATCGCCGGCGCTGAGACCGAAATCGAGGATCCGCGGCGAGAGCCGGGCATCGAGCATGATGTTGGACGGTTTCAGGTCGCGATGCTGCAGTCCCAGCGTGTGCGCGTGATGAATCGCCTCGCAGATCTCGACGAGAATTTTTGCTCGCTGGGCGTACTCGAGCGACGGCCCGAGACGTCCGAGCTCGAAGCCGTCGACGAATTCCATGATGATGACTGGAGGGTCGCTGTCGAGCCGGCACTCATAGATCTGGACGATCCGCCGATCGCTGAACAGCGCGAGCGCTTTCGCCTCGTTCAGAAATGAACTGATTCGCGTATTCCATCCGTCTCGCCGCAGAACTTTTGCGGCAACCACACGATCGAGCTTGATATCGCGAAGCTTGAAGACTTCGCCCATGCCGCCACTGCCGATGCGTTCGATCGTCTGAAAGCCGTCGAATGATGGAAGCCGTGCCGCGCTCACTCCGATCGGCGTCGGCTCGTCGGCGGCATCGAGCGACACAGTGAGCGACAGGTAGCGATCGATGAGTGTGCGAAGCGGTTCGACGAGATCCGGGCGATCGCGGCAGAGATCGGCCGGGTCGAGTTGTTCGCCTTTCACCACGTGGTGCTCGACGAACAGGCCGAGCCTCGTCTCGAGCTCTGCCGACGTCGTCGTCATTGCGAAATCTCGGACATTTTCAGCGTCAACGCAGTCATGGCTCGCGCCAGCAGCATGCGGCACGCGTCCTCGCTTTTGCCGAGGCGCTGGCCGATTTCCGCGAACGACAATTCTTCGAACTTCCGTAGCAGGATGACGTCGCGGTGCGACGGAGTCAGCGACTCGATCGCGTCTTCGAGCCTCGCGGCCCGCTCGTCGAGGAGGACTCGCGAGAGGGCTGACCGCGTCAACGCCGGTAGCGGGGCGTCGTCGGCCAGCGCCGTCTCGCGCCCCCGATCGCGTCGCTGGCGGTGATGGAAGTCGGCGCAGTCGCGGATCTCGTGCTCGGCAATTCGCGCCAGCCACGCCATCAGCGATCGTGTCTCGTCAGCCTTGAGTTCGTGAATCCGTTCGAACGACTTGAGCAGCGTCGCCTGGAGAATGTCGCGCGATTCCAGCCGAGAGCGAAGGTCGCGTCCCAGTCGAAGACGAATGAACGCGAGCACCCGGCCGGCGCACTGCTCGTAGAGCCGGTTGAGCGCGTCAGGAGAACCGGCCTTCGCCTGGTTCAGGAGTTCGCGGGTGCTCGTTGCCGACATCCATCCGGGAACTTATCACGACCCCAGTCGGGCCAAATCCGACCGCGTTCGGTTTCCGTTGCCGATGCCGTCTACAAGGATAGGGAGGCTTGGATGCTGAAACGATTGACTGTATTGATGCTGACCACAGGGACTCTTTTAACCGCTGGTTGTCTCCAAAAGGAGACGTCACACACCCTCTACCTGGCGCCTGATGGCTCGGTTGAATGGGTGATATCAGAAGCCAACGTCCGCTCAACCGAGACGGACGGCGCTAAGCAGATCGCCGAGGAGCACGGCTACATCGGAGGAGTCTGGGTTCAGACGCACGGTGTGGCTCGGGGACTCGCCGCGCTGGGCTCGGTGGGTGTCGTGCAAACAACGGTCGTTCGTGACCGGCGGCCGTTCCACGTGGTCACGAGCGCGAATTTCACGGCTGTCGATCGCGTGTTCGCGCGTCTGTTTCGCGAAATGGGAATCTACACGTCGGCATCCCTCGAGCACGGCACTGGTGAGAACACACTTCGCGTCCGCCTGGACTTCAGCCGTCAGCTCGACGAGCACGAGACGCCAGTCTCACAGCTCGGCGACAACATCGAGCACCTGCGAATCGTGCTGTCCGATGGACGGTTTGGGACTGTTTCTGGTTTCGACGTTGCCGACGGAACATCAGCCACACTATCCGCCGAGTGGCTCGATCAAGTAGAGAAGGCGTACGAGCGCAAGGAAGCGATCGAATTCACACTCTCGTGGAGTGTGCAGTGAATCACGATCCAATCTTCGGCACCTTCCCATTCATCAACTTGTTGAACGCCGGGATCGTCGATGAGATCAGGTTGTCGAACGCAGCCGCCGCGGCGGCGAGATCCTTCTCGATCACATCGAGTACTTTCATTTGCGTGTCGGTCGGACGGTAATCGATGCTGCCGGCTTCATCACTTGCACCCATGCCGACGCCGCCGCTCAACCAGATCAGATTCATGTAGACCTTGTACGCTTCTGGAAAATATTTGTCGTCGCTCAACATTTCCGACCGCGAGACGAGCTTCAACTCGACGTCCAGAATCTTCTTGTTCAGATCGGTGAGCGCCCTGACGACCTCAGCCTTCGAAGCATTGGCCTTCGCCTGATCCTCGATCTGCTTTCGCCAGATCTCCATCTGATTCACCATCGTCGAGGTAGTCGTAATGTCGTCGCGAATCCGGACCTGCGTCTCGGTCGATGTTGTGAGATCTTCAAACGACGTCGCGATCGCCGGATCCTTCAACACCTCGAACGGCTGTGTGAGTGTCTTGCCGTCGATCGTGAGCCGTACCTGGTATTTGCCCGGCGACGCCATGGGTATGCCGGTTTGAGGGGTGATCCCCCAGTGCGTGATCGTGCGTGTGTCGCGATTCTGGAATCGCGGTTCCTCCCAGATGTACGGATTCTCAGGAGGTGTGGTCTTCAATGCGACGAGCGTCGGCGCATCGTAGCGAAGATCCCAATCGATCCCGTTCCATCCCTGGTGCGCGACGAGCTGTTGCTTTCGAATCGTCTTTCCGCCACTGGTGACAATTTCGAGGTTCATCGGGATGGTCGGCGCCGACGGCAGGAACAATGTGAAATGCGGCCGCCCGGTCTGTGAAAACACGCTCCGCGCCTGGCGGAAGATAGGCGGCGGCTCTAGCAGCCGTGCTTCGGTGATTTGCGGTGTCGTGCTGCCGGTCTGTTCCAACACGGCGATGTTCGGCAAGATGAACAAGCCGCGACCGTAAGTCGAGACCACGACATCATGGAATCGCGGCTCGACGCTGATCCAGCTGACGGGCGCCGGCGGCAACCCATCCTTGAACCGCGTCCACGTCGATCCATCGTCGAGCGAGTAGTAGAAGGCTCGGCCCGTGCCGGCGAAAAGCATGCCCTTCTTGTTCGGATTACCAGCGAACGAAAGTATGTAGTCGAGCGGATGCCCGGATGGAATGTTTCCGGTGATCTTTGTCCACGTCGTTCCGAAGTCAGTCGATTTGTAGATGTACGGCTTGCGATCGTCCATCAGATGAAACGAGACGGACGTATACACCGTGCCCGCGTCGAAGGTCGACGGCCAGATCTGCGTGAACGTGCCCCATGGCGGCAGATCCTTGAAATTCTTCGTGACGTCGACCCAGTTCGCGCCGCCATCCTTGGTGTACCAAAGCTTGCCGTCGTTAGTACCGGCCCAGATCAGACCGCGCTGAATCTTGGAATACTCGATGGCCCACAACACCTCGCCCGCGTACTGTCCCAGGTTGTCGCCGACGATGCCGCCGTTCGAGACAATGCGTGCGGGATCCTTCGTCGAAAGGTCCGGACTGAGTTCCGTCCACGACTGACCGCCGTCGGTGGTCTTCAGAATGAGCTGGCAGCCGTAAAGGACCGTCTTCGTATCGAATGGATCGATAGCCATCGGGGCTGTCCAGTGGCAGCGATACTTCGATTCGTTCGGCGGCGAGTCGAGCGTAATCATCCACGGCTCGATCGATCGTGCCGTCCCGGTGCGCGCATCCCAGCGTGTCACCTTATTTCCGTAGCACGACGCGTAGACGATGTTGGCGTCGGTTGGATCGGGAATCGTGAAACCTGACTCACAGCCGCCGATATCGGGTTGCCATTGCAGCTGATTGCCGCCGCCCCGGCCACCGCCGCCCCCGCCTCCCGCGCCGCCCCGTCCGCCACGACCGAGCGCAGGCTGCGGCATCGTGCTTCCGGCTGGCAGCCGGCCGTTACCGGTTTGTTCCGACACCGTCATCGGCCCGCGCATGGTGCCGTCGTCCTGGCGATTGCTATAGATCCAGTAGGGCACGCGGTTGTCGACATGCACGTGATACATCTGCCCGTTCGGCAGTGTGATGCGAACGGGACCATCCTTCTTATTGATGCTCCCACCGGCATCATCCACGAGGATGTATCTGGTCGGATCCTTTGGGTCAATCCAGATGTCATGACAGTCGCCACAACTTGCCTGTCCCTGAAACGGGTTTACCCCTCCGTTGCCACTGAACGTTGCACCGCCATCGGTCGACCGATGAAAGCTGCTGTTCGCGATGAACACGTCATCTGCGTTCTGCGGATTGACCATCAGCTTGATGTAGTAACCCGCGCGGCCGATGAGCGACCGATCCCAGCTGACCACCTTCCAGGTCGCACCGGCATCCTCCGAACGCCAGAGCGATCCCTGATCGGCTGTCTGAATGAGCGCGTAGACCCGCTTCGTGTTTGAAGGGGCAAAGGCGACGTCAATTTTCCCGAGCGGTGACTTCGGAAGACCAGCAGCCGCCTTCGTCCACTTTGCGCCACCGTCGTGCGTGACGTAGACGCCGCTGCCAGGGCCGCCGCTCAACTGCGCCCAGGTGTGCTGCTCAACCTGCCACGTTCCCGCAATCAGCGTGTTGGGATCCGACTTGTCGATATCGAGTCCCGAGCAGCCGGTATTGCGATCGACGAACAAGACACGCTGCCAGTTTGCACCGGCATCGGTCGACTTGAACACGCCGCGCTCCTCCTGCGGACCGGTGAGCCGTCCTTGGGCGCAGACGTAAATGATGTTGGGATTGCTCGGATGAATGAGCACGCGAGAAATTCGACCGGTCTCGACCAGACCCATGTGCTGCCAGGTTTTGCCGGCGTCGAGCGACTTGTACACGCCATCACCCATGACGTCGCTGTACCGAATCACCCACGGCTCGCCAGTCGCGACCCACACGATGTTGGGATCCGAGTCTGCGACCGCGATCGATCCGATCGCCGCGACATTCTGGTCGTCGAAGATGGGCACGAACGTCTGCCCAGCGTCTGTCGACTTCCATACGCCTCCGGATGCGGAGCCCAGGTAATAGGTATTCGCATCGCCGGGAACGCCTGACACAGAGGCGATTCGTCCAGCCGGCGCCGGACCCATGTAACGGAACTTGACCGGTTCGGGCGTGCTCGTCTGCGGCGGGCCGGCGGGAGCCGCGCCGCGCTGCGCTGCTGCGGTTCCGGGCAAAAGCGAGGTAACGAGTGCAACAAGCATTAATGTGCGTGTCATGGCATTCCTTATTGCTCGCGGGGCCCAACCCCGCTCGCGCTCGCTCGGCGGCTTCGCGCCTCGCTCGGGCCGCAGGCGCTTTTAGAGCGCTAACTATAGACCAAGGCGTTGCCGCCAACCTGGCGCCCTTATATGATTTCGGCGCACATAAGGAGATCTATGGCGCGAAAGCTCGGAGTCGTGATCGTTCTGGCGATCTGCGCGTTCGCGGCGGTGTTCGCGCAGACACTGCCCAGTGGCGTCGTCAAGAAGGCATCAATGGGAGGCGTCACTGAATACGGCTTCCCAAACGGGTTACGAGTGCTGCTCTATCCCGACCAGGCAGACCCGAAAATCACGGTCAATGTGACCTACCTGGTTGGGTCGCGCCATGAAGGGTACGGCGAAACCGGGATGGCGCACCTGCTGGAGCACATGAACTTCATCGAGACGACCAGCGGGCGGCGCATCAAGGATGAACTCGTGTCGCGTGGCGCGAGCTGGAACGGAACGACCAGCGACGATCGCACCAATTATTACGAGACGTTCACGGCGACCGACGACAACCTGCGCTGGGCTCTCGGACTCGAGACTGACCGGATGGTGAACGTGAAGTTCACCAAAGAGATCCTCGACACCGAGATGACCGTCGTCCGCAACGAGTTCGAGCGCGGCGAAAACAGTCCGACGGCAATTCTCAACGAACGCGTCGCATCGACCGCATACCTCTGGCACAACTACGGCAAGTCGACGATCGGATCGAAGGACGATCTCGAAAAGGTTCCGGTCAATCGCCTCGCCGACTTCTACAAGAAGTTCTACCAGCCCGACAATGCCGTGCTCGTGATCACCGGCCGCCTCGACGAGTCGAAGACGCTGCAAGCTGTCGGCGAGTCGATGGGCAAGCTGCCAAAGCCGGCTCGCGTGCTCGATCAGACCTACACCGTCGAGCCTCCGCAAGATGGCGAGCGGTTCGTGGCACTCCGACGTGTCGGTCAGGGTCAAAGCGTGATGATCGCCTACCACGCGGTTGCTGCTGGCCATCCGGACTCGGCAGTGCTGCAGGTCCTGTCGGGTGTGATGAACGGCGGAGGGCGCGGCGGCCGCGGCGGCGGCGGAACCCAGGGAGGGCGACTGGCGAAAGCTCTGGTCGATACGAAACTCGCCCAGGCGGCCAGCATGAATTTCCAGCTTCAGCACGATCCCGGCCTGGTCATCGTGTCGGCGAGCTTGAACCAGGATCAGTCGCTCGACGCTGTCCGCGACGCGATCTACAAGGCGTTGGACGATGTGGTGAAGAATCCGCCGACGCGTGAAGAGGTCGATCGCGTGACCAGTCAGCTCGCTCGCGGGCTGGAGAACAGTCTGTCGAACCCGCAGTCGATCGCGACGGGCGCCCTGAACAGCGCGATCGCGCAGGGTGACTGGCGGTTGATGTTCCTGCAGCACGATCGCCTGCAAGACATCGTGCCCGCCGATGTCGTCCGCGCGGCGCAGACGTACTTCAAGCCGTCAAACCGGACGGTCGGCTACTACATCCCGGATCTTGCGCCGCAGCGCACCGTAGTCCCGGCGACGCCGGATCTCGCCGACACGTTCAAGACCTACACGAGCAAAGTGTCAGTCGTGCGCGGCGAGTCCTTCGATCCAACGATCGCGAACATCGACAGCCGCATCGTGCGATCGAAGCTGTCGAACGGAATGAAAGTGGCGGTCCTGCCGAAAAAGACGGCGAACAACATGGTGTCAGCCGCGATCGACCTCCGCTTCGGTGACGCGACAACGCTTGCCGGGCAGCGCGAGGCGGCGTCGTTCGCCGGCGCGCTGTTGATGGCGGGAACGAAGAGCCACACGCGTGCGGAGATCCAGGAAGAGCTGCGAAAGCTGAACGCCCAGGTCACTGTTTCAGGCGGCGGCGGCGGCGGCGGCGGTGGAGGGCGAGGCGGCCGCGGCGGGGGTGCCGGCGGTGGCGGTTTGTCGAGTGCGACGGCAAGCATTTCAGCACCGGCCGAGAACTTTTCCGCCGCATTGAAACTCGCCGCCGAAATGCTCCGCGAACCTGCCTATCCGCAGGACGATTTCGATCGAATCAAGACGGAGCGTAGCAAGGGACTGGAACTCGCACCGACCGAGCCGAACCAGCTAGCGAGCGAGCGGTTGAGCCGACACTTGAGTCCCTTCACAAGAACCGACGCGCAGTACACCCCAACCCGTGAAGAGCAACTGCTCGACATTCAGAAGGTCACCCTGGCGGACGCAAAGAAGTTTCATGACGATTTCTATGGCGCCAATCATGGTGTTTTCGCCGTTGTCGGACCGGTCGACGCCGCCGCGATACAGAAGCAAGCGGCGGCGCTCCTTGGGAATTGGAATACCGCAAAGACCTACACGCCGCTGCTCGTTCCGTTCAAGAAGACCGACCCCATCAACGTGAAGATAGAGACGCCCGACAAGGCGAACGCGGTCTTTTTGGCCGGCCAGCGATTCAGGTTGTCGCAAAACGACCCGGACTATGCGGCCATCGTTCTTGCGAGCTACATGTTCGGCGAGACGATCACGTCGCGTATTTCGGATCGCATTCGTAACCGTGAAGGACTGAGTTATGGCGCGAATGCGCGCCTGACCGTGCCGATCGAGGGGGAGGCCGCGATGCTGAGCGGCACAGTGAGCCTCAACCCCGCGGTCGGACCAAAAGTCGAATCGAGCTTCACGGACGAATTGAAAAAGGTTTACGACGGAGGCTTCACCACGGCTGAAGTGGATGCGGCGAAGAAGGCGTACCTGGAATCGCGAATGGTTGGCCGCGCGACCGACGGCGCGCTGCTCGGGCTCATGGTGTCGCACGAACAGCTCGACCGGCCGTTCAAGTGGGACTCCGATCTCGAATCAAGGATCCAGGCGCTCACAGCGGAACAGATCAACGCCGCGTTTCGCAAACACATCGATCCGAATAGTGTGTCGATTGTGAAGGCTGGTGATTTCAAGACGGCAGGTGCGTACGTAACGACGAAGAGTCCTCAATAAAGGCACAAGCGAAAAGGTGGCATCCCTCTCTCGTCGCGACGCGGTTAGACGACTCGCCGGTCTCGGCGCCGGCCTCGCACTCGGCGACGCTATCATCCGCGGCCAGTCAAGCGAGATTACCGTCGGCGGCAAGCGGGTCGAGATCGTCGTCAGCTCGATCAGCGATGCGACGGTGCGAATCACTGCGCTCCCGGTCGATGGAGGCCGGATCCCGGCAGACGACTCGCTGGTACAGGCGGCCGCGGGTCGAATCGTTGCGCGCCGTACGTCGGCAAGCCAAACCATCCGCGCCGGCCGGCTGTCGATCACAATCGCATCGGGTCGTCCCACAATCCATGTCGACACGACCGCCGGTAAGGCGATCCAGCGGTTGACCCTTGATCCTGTGTCACCCGATGTTTCCTTTCTCCTGGGTAGTGGGCCGCTTCTTGGAATGGGTGAGGGCGGACCACAGTTCGACAGAAAGGGCGCGATCGATCGTGGACGCAACGGGCAGGGAGGTTATCAACTCCGCACGCATGGCGGACGCGTTCCGATTCAGTGGCTGGTTGGCACTGAAGGCTGGGGAATGTATATCCACCAACCGCTCGGCGCGTTCGATCTCACTGGCGCAGAAGGGCGGCTGACGCCTGCGAGCGACGCGCCGCTCGACGTCTTCATTACGACATCGCCGGATCCGAAGGCGATCATCGCCGAATACGCTCGTATTACTGGGCGCGCGCAGCTACCCGCGCGCTGGACCTTCGGATACATGCAGTCGCACCGGACGCTGGCCGGACCCGACGAAGTGAAGTGGGTCGCCCGAACGTTCCGCGAGAAACAGCTGCCCTGCGATGCATTGATTTATCTCGGAACCGAGTT